>SMVA01277095.1_pt1 | contig 16033 bp, 13 predicted proteins | sample 2456451 | NCBI WGS metagenome assembly SMVA01 (sample SAMN11095933, study PRJNA526329) | marine sediment metagenome | biome: Marine sediment; feature: Surficial sediment; material: Deep marine sediment; isolation source: Hadal surficial sediment | place: Pacific Ocean | collected 2014-05 | depth...
CAATCCGTCTGTGGTTTCGAGTACGCAGGCAGATACCCAATCGATGCCAACGTAGTAGAGATTGTCGAAGATTTGAAATGGCTCCACGGCCTGCTCTTCGCTCTCTGGTTCGATACCAACGGAACATCATTGTGCAGGTATGTCAGTTCTCTCGTTGCTGGTGAGCGAAGATCGATTTCACGCCACCTTGCTTGGACCAGTCTGGTGGCATTAAACAAGGCCGCGGATCGAACCGAGCCCAGCGCGCGGGTTTACCTCGAATCATTTCTTCGCTGTGATTCGCGCCAGCCGTCAGGTTCGTTATCGGAAAAGCATCTGCTGCAGAGTACGCACACAGTAGCAACGGCCTTGAATGACCACTCGTGTTAGGTGCTGAGCCGTGCACGGAGCGACAGTTGTGAGCCGTCACAGTACCGGCAGGACCAGAGATATAGCGAACGCTTTCGAGGTCCAGCCGCGGAATATCTACCTCACGGATATTGCCCGTCCATTGGCCCGCTTCGCTGTAGAGATCAAAAAGCGGGCCCTCATGACTTGCTGACAATACTCCCATTGGCGCCATGGCATCCGTTACGTCTGAGAGATATACCCCCAAAGTGAGTACATCGTAGTTTGTGTGTGGCCAGAACTGGATGTCTTGATGCCACTTTACTTCCTCGCCGCCGTCCGCCCATTTGAAATTGAGCTTCGAATGATGAAACTTGAAATCAGGACCTAGCAGATCCTCGGCGATATCCGCAAACGGTCCAAGGCTCGCAAATTCCCAATACAGATCGTGCAATTCCACCGGCGCGTTGAGACGGCGAATTCGCGGTATGGACGATGAGTGGTTGGGTTCCAGATCAAACCGAGCATCGTTACCGTTCGCCTTCCGGCTCCCCAGGACAAATTCGTCTGTCACCTGATTCAATCGATCTAACCAATCGCGGCTAACCAGGCCAGGTACCCCCAGGTAACCCCGTTCGAAATAACAGTTGCGATCTTCCTGCTTCAGGAGCTTCGGTTCGCGCGCAAGTATCTCTTCGTGGTTCATGACTTTCTCCCTAACAAGCTTAAGCCAGGCCCAACGTTCGCTTGTTTGCGGCCTCATCGGATCCGCTCGCTGCAAAATCATCGAATGCTTTGTCAGTCACCCGAATAATGTGCTCCTTGATGAACTGCGCCCCTTCTCGCGCACCATCCTCCTGGTGTTTCAAGCAGCACTCCCACTCCAGCACCGCCCAGCCATCGTAGCCATATCCAGCAAGCTTCGAAAAAATTGCCCGGAAGTCGATCTGCCCATCGCCTAACGAGCGAAATCTGCCGGGTCGATCCAACCAGTCCTGGTAGCCGCCATAGACGCCGGATTTACCATTCGGATTGAATTCCGCGTCCTTGACATGGAACATTTTGACACGTTCGTGATAGATATCGAGAAAAGCCAGGTAGTCCAGCTGCTGAAGCACATAGTGGCTTGGATCGTAGAGTATGTTCGCCCGGGAATGGCCATCTACCGCATCCAGAAAACGTTCGAAGGTGATGCCATCATGAAGATCCTCTCCCGGGTGCAGCTCAAAACAGCAATCCACACCAACGTCCTCAAAAATATCGAGGATCGGCCGCCAGCGTTTGGCCAGCTCCGTGAAACCCATCTCCACCAACCCCGCCGGCCGTTGCGGCCATGGGTACATCATCGGCCAGAGCAGCGCCCCGGAAAACATGGCCTGCGCACGCAAACCCAGATTAGCGCTGGCTTTAGCGGCAAGCTTGACCTGTTGCACCGCCCACTCGGTTCGCGCAGCGGGTTTGCCTCTGACTTCGATGGGCGCGAAGCCGTCAAACAACTCATCGTACGTCGGATGCACTGCCACCAGCTGTCCTTCGAGATGGGTAGACAACTCGGTGATGACCACCCCGCACTCGGCAACCCGTCCCTTCAGCTCATCACAATAGGTTTTACTCTCAGCCGCCTGGGCGACATCGATAAAGGCCGTATTGCCGATGGGCACCTGCATGCCGAGGAAGCCGAGGTCGGCGACCCATTGAGCCATCGCAGCGATCGAGTTGAACGGTTTCTCATCGGCCATGAACTGGGCGAGAAAAATGGCGGGGCCTTGTAAAGTTTTCATAGGTCTGGCCTTTCCAGGTGTTCGGTCATACGGTCAGCCACTGTCCACCTCGCTGTGAACTCGCAACCACCGCCGAAATGAAACGCATACCGCGTACGCCGTCGTCGATCGTGGGGAAGTCCAACATCTCAGGGTTGGGATCTGTACCGCTCAACGTTGCGCGCAGGGCGCTGGCAAAATTCCGGTACAACACAGCGAATGCCTCGAGGTAACCCTCGGGATGGCCCGCCGGAAGTCGGGTCGCATTCAACGCAGCCGCGCTCAATCCAGGTCCGCCGGTACGACGGACCTCAAACGGACGGTCGGGCCATCGAACGATGAGCGAATTCGGCTCGGTCTGGGACCATTCGAGCCCGCCACGTTCGCCGTAAACTCGCAGTTTCAACCCGTTCTCTTCACCCACGGCGATCTGGCTTGCGAACAGCACCCCCTTGGCACCGGTGGCGAATCGCAATAACACATTGCCGTCATCGTCGAGCTGCCGACCGGGAACAAATGTCGTTAGATCCGCGCAAAGTTCCGTGATTCTCAAGTTCGTCACGTACTCCAACAAGTTTTCTCCGTGGCTGCCGATGTCGCCGAAACATCCCGCAACACCGGCTCTCGCTGGATCGGTGCGCCAATCCGCTTGCTTGCTGTCTATGTCTTCGGCAAGCCAACCCTGCAGATACTCACAAACTACTCGCCGCACCGGACCGAACACACCGCTACGCACGAGGTTGCGAGCTTCCTTGACCATCGGATAACCGGTGTAGTTATGGGTCAGCCCAAACAGCAACCCACTCGCACTCACGAGTTCAGCAAGGTGTTCGGCTTCCTCGAGACTATGCGTTACCGGCTTATCACAAACTACATGAAAACCTGCTTCCAAAGCCGCCTTAGCCACCGGGTAGTGAACGTGATTGGGTGTGGTAATCACCACAAACTGCATCTGCTTGTCGGGCGAACGGTCCGCCTCCACAGCGAACATCTCCCGAAAATCCGGATAACATCGTTCTTCGGGCAACCCGTACAGCTCTCTACCACTGCGCACCGACCGCACAGGTTCGCTGGCGAATGCTCCACAGACCAACTCTATTTCGCCGTCAAGCTCTGCGGCTATGCGGTGCACCGGGCCGATGAATGCTCCTTCGCCGCCCCCCACCATACCCATGCGTAACTTCGTCACTTGAGACTTCTCGGTAGTCCCGACATCCTTGACCTCCCATTGTCCGTGATACGATAACTCATTGCTCAATGGCTGCACTAGGGAACCTCTGATCAATTATCGTTTGCTCAGAGGTTCTCGCGTTTGTCACTGCAACGGGGTCAATCTTCGATTGACGCGTAGATCCGCAGGTAATATCGAGCATATTGGCAAGGGCTGCCACGCTGCAATGACAGACGCGAGAAGCTCTGAGCAGGGCGCGTCGTACGGGCTTTTTGGACCTCGTTGCACTCCTCGGCAATAGGCTCGATATTACCTGCGAAGCGCGACGCGCAATGTGCGATTGCGCTTTGGCCAATCACAGATTGGCCCCCGTGCCAAAAAGCCCCTCTTCAGAACTAAGAGAGCGCGCGCTGAGCAATCGAGAATTGATCAGAGGTTCCCTGGATGGCTGAAATACTTTATGACTTTGGTAGTGGTCGCGCCGATCCCTATACCTTTCCGACACAAGCGCTGAAAAAAGCGGCGGAAAAGGCAATAGACAAACTGGCCGACCAATTAGCGGACTACCCGGGAGGTCTAGGCCACCTCGGAATGCGTCAGTCCATGGCCCGCCGGGAATCCGACCGGGAAGGAATACCCGTCGATCCCGAACACATCGTGCTGACCAACGGTTCCATGCAGGCGGTAACGCTGACGGCGCAAGCCCTGCAGGAAGCGCCCGGAGATACCGTGATTCTGGAGGAGTATTCCTACCCTGGCACGTTGTCAGCCTATCGAAGCTTGAAACTCGATATCCACGGCATCCCCCTCGACGAAAATGGCATGCGCCTAGATGCACTCGAAGAGAAGTTGGTTACCCTCGAACGAGAGAAACGAAGACCCAAGTTCATTTATGCGATCAGCACCTATCAGAACCCGTCCGGATTTGTGATGCCGAAAGCGAATCGGCTGGCTTTGATCGAACTTGCAGCCCGTTACGAAATACCGGTCATCGAGGACAACTGTTATGCCGACGTACACTACGAAGGACCGGTGGAACCTGCCCTGTACGCATTGAGCGACGATCCCAACCAGATTTATCTGTGTTCTCTATCAAAAATACTGGGCCCGGGAGTGCGCCTTGGCTACCTGCTCGCGCGTCCACCCATGTTGGAGCGGATACTCGCAAGCCGGCACGATGCCGGCAGCAATACCTTGGCAGCTGCTATCGTTGCTGAGTTTTATGAAGACGGGATCTGGCATCACGCCCAGCACACCAACGCCGCACTCAAGATAAAACGCGACCTGACCCTCGAGAAATTGGGCGAAGAACTGGACGATATCTGCGTATGGTCGAAGCCTGTCGGTGGTCTTTTTATCTGGGTGCGCATTCCCGATGACGTTGACCGGAAGAAACTTTACGAACTTGCAGAATCACGTGGCGTCAGGTACTTGCCGGGAATCAGCTTTCACTTCGAGGCAAAAAACGTACCTTATCTGCGTCTGGCATTTGGACATCTGAATGAGATTCAGATCGGAGAAGGTATTCCGGCGTTAGCCCGCTGCATCAGAGAGACACGCACCAGCAACGAAAGACGGAATTTCTCGACGTTGTTTTAATGAGGAAAACTTCGGCTCAAGGCAATCCTTCGACATAAGCCTTGAGTCGGTTCAGTTGAGCAAACTGCACCCGATCAACCGGACCGGCGAGCGCGGCCAACCCGCCTGCGGTGAATCCACCTACTTCGTAGCGGTACTCGAGCCGCGTTCCCGGTGGCTGGGCCACCAACACAAAACTCATGCTCCCGGCAACACCCATCGTCTGAAGAGGACCTAAACCGCCGGATAATCGCAGCTGTTTGCCTGGATCGGCAAACACGACCTGCATATGTCGAACGCTGCCGCCGCTCGAGAGCTTTTCACAGAAGCAGCCCTGGGCACGCGCTTCCAGATAAAAATTCTCAGCCTTCCCGGAGTATGAATGTGCGGCATCCCACCATAGATGAATGCCGCCGGTGAGTGCCTGGTAAACCCGTTCAGGATCGGCAGCGATGTCGAGTTCGTGCTCGGAGACGAACCCGTGCTCGGAAACGGCAGTCACTTCGGCGCGTGCCGCATCAGCGTAGGCCGAACACCAGATAACACCCATAAGGGCGACAACCCACGGAGTCGAGCGCATGGTGGCCTGTGACCCTGCTGCTATTCGTCCGGGCGTCTGCCACGAACGATATCGCGCAGGCGATCCATGAAGGTATCGTACTTGAGGTCGGTGAACTCACCCGCGTCGAAGAACATGCCGTGGCCTTCCGGGCAGGTCTCATACCAGATGTGGGTCTGCCTCTCATCAGACTCCTTGACCATGCGCACCCCACATTCAGGGCAATTGATCTCATCAACCTTGTTGTATTCCTGGCCGACGCGAGGATCTCCGGAATCGAGCACCGCTTCGCTCATCCACTCCTTTTTCATCAACAACAGAATTTCCGGCTTACACCACAGACCCGCACATTCCGAGCAGCGATGTATGGTGATTTTACGTCCGTAGGTTTTCGATTCGAGCGTTCCCGAACATTTGGGACATTGCATGATTGCGCCTCCTATCTCTTTATAGTTGTTTGCCCGGCACATAATACCGATGGTGCCAGATTCCTTCCGCCGCCTCACCTTCTATCGGCATCCGCCACGTTTTGAGGTGAGCCGCAGCCAGGGGGACCCGATACAGGCCCCGTGGTTGATCGATGGTGTTCTGAATATAAGCTTCTACCTCTGATTGCGAAATGTAACGGCGAGCGATACGCCGATACAGGTCGCGCCACTCGTCATCGAAACCTACATCGAAGACGAGTTCTGCAACCCCTTCCACAATCACCTTGCGATAAGGCAGCGGCTGTTCATCGATACACAACGCCACTCGCGGATCTCTTTTCAGGCACCGAAACCACTCCGATCGTGCACGCGGGGTAAAGTAGACAGCCTCGTCTTCGAACAGAAACCAGATGGGCGTTACCAGCGGACTGCCATCCTCGCGAACCACGGACACCCTCATGAGTACACCACGCTCCTGCAGGAATTTACGGCTCTCTCTGGTGGTCAAATGAGGCATCTACATCAAGCCGCGACGCCGCGTTCTTTCATGTCTGCTACTTCCCGGGCGGAGTAACCGATCGACCCCAGCAGCGCATCGGTACTGTCACCGGCCGTTCCCGCGCCTGGAAGATGATCCGGCACATCGTTCCATGCGAGCAACGAACCGTGTCGTAGATAACGACCCCACAGTGGATGATCGGCCTCAATCACCAGACCCTGCTCGCGAAAGAAAGGCTCATCCAACAACAGCTCGCCAGGCGTTCCGGCATCCGCGCGCAAACATCCGACGTCTACCGCCAGCAATTTCGACTCCCACGCAATAGCTGTGTGAGTAAGAAAGAGGGTTTCAAGCTGGCTGGCAAGCGAAGTTTCCGCATCCCCACAGGCAGCAAGATCCGGAAACGCGGCTACGAGTTCTGGTGCCACCGCCGCGACAAATCGCTGCCAATCCCTATCCGAGCTGATCCCCAGAAAAATCCATCCCTCGCGACACCGATAGAGCCGCTGCCAGCAACATACCCCGAACAGTTCCGAATCAAGCTCCCGACGCGGCCGTTTACCGTCATAACGCAAAAAATCATCAAAGTTTGCGTAGGCGTTCGCCCCGAACATGTCGACGAAAATTTCCTGCCCTACCCCGCAACGTCTGGCCGCCACCAATCCCAACATCGCACCGGTTGCGACCACCATGGAAGTATTCGGATCGGGATTGACTTCGTTGGCCCGAAACAGTCGGCGAGTGTAGTCGCGTAATTCATCCATCTTCAAGCGCGCGGGGCTCAAGCTGCCACCAAATTGATGGAGCACGCCCCCGAGAGCGGCGCCGGGAATCGGATGAGTCGAAGGACGTTTTGCTCCCGGACCTGACGGACCGTAGCCGTTTGCCGACAGGTAAACCAATTGGGGATTACGAGCTGACAGGGTCGGGTAATCGAGACCGAGCCGTTCCGGCACGCCGGGACGGTAGTTGTGAATGAGAATGTCTGCGCTGGCGGCCAGCCGCGCGAGAATATCCCGCGCCTGCGCTTGTTTCAGATCCAGGCAGATGCTCTCCTTACCGGTATTGACTCGAGCGGCACCGAAGCCGGCCCCCATGTGACGAAACGGATCCCCATTCAACGGTTCGACCTTGATCACTCGAGCACCCATATCGGCGAGCATCCCTGCAGCCATTGGGGCTGCGATAATGGTGGCGCATTCGAGCACGGTGACACCGATTAACGGCAACGTTGCCGCCACCGTTCCACCTTGCCTCCCGGCTGGGAACTGGTTTTCTCGAAGCTCTGCCCACCGGACGTTTTTCGGTTTGCCACCGACCTGACCCGGTGTCCGGGTGAGCCGGGCAACCAGCCCCAGTTGGTCCACATCGTCCACCGTCACAACGTGGCCGTTGGCGACGATGTCGGCATCTGTCATCGCCACCTGGGCCGACTGGTAAGGATGTGCCACGACTCCGCCGTGGTCGATAAAACGATCCATCCAGGTATCAAGATCTTCGCTCTGCATCCGCTCGAACAACAATCGTCGGAAACGTTCAACAACGGCTTCTGACCAGGGTGGCTGGCCGAAGTCAGGGTCATCGGAAATTTCCTGCAGCCCGGCGACATCGAGAAAATTCTGCAACAAATGAGGCAGCAGGTTGCCGAGTTGCAGCCATTGCCCGTCACGGGTCTGTACGGGTTGATAGTTGATGCTCGGCATGAACTTATGAGGGTCCGGCCGCGGTCGCCCTACGTCGCTCTCGCGGCGTTGATTAGCCAACAGGAAATGCATCTCGAACGGCAACAGGCCGCGCAACAGGTTCGTCTCAAGATAACGTCCCTGATTCGAGGCACCACCGGCTGCGATCGCGGCAAGTACACCCGCACAGGCAGCTTGCGCGGTTGCATGTGTGGCGACTTGCAGGGCCGGAAAAACAGGTCCCGCACGCGACGCGACGCCTTCGAAGCTCATCATGCGTCCGAACTTTGCGGCAGCCAAACCTTCCATCGCCGGTAGGGTTGAATAAGGATTGTCGTTTCCGAAACCACTGAGTTGAGCCATGATCAGGTTCGGTCGCAACGTCTCGAGCGATGCGTAGTCCAACCCCAACTCCTGCAACTCGGCACGGGTCCCTGCTGCAATGAACACATCCGCGCTGGCAACGATCAGCTCACGAATCTGCGTGCTTTCGGCTTCAAGATCGACCTTGAGACGCTGTTTCCCCCGTTGCCACACCTGGTAGGCGCCATCCCCCTCGCCTGGATCCAGCCAGATGACCTCCGCGCCGAAGTCGGCGAGCATCATTGCGCATAATCCGGTTAAGGCGCTGTCACCCAGCTCAACCACGCATAGTCCACCAAGCGGTAAGCCCGGACTATTCATGGCGTACGAACAGACGCATTTTTCCGCGATCGCGGTTTGAAAACGCTCCTATCGCTCAGGCGGCTTCGACTTGTCAGTTGCCGAAATCCCAGGACTCGCCACCGTGATAACGCCGCAGGACCATCTTGGCGATGAGAATTTTATGCACCTCATCCGGTCCATCGGCGATTCTCAAGGTTCGCGCGCCCTGATACATTCCTGCCAGCGGCAGGTCACCGGACACTCCCGCTGCACCCCACACCTGAATGGCACGATCCACGACCCGGTGGTACGCCTGAGGCACGAAGACCTTGATCGAAGAGATATCGATGCGGGGATCCGCACCGCTTTCCATCTTTTCAGCACAGTTGATGGTCATCAGCCGGGCGCTCTGGATGTCCATGTAACTGTCGGCGATGAACCCCTGCATGAACTGTTTTTCTTCGAGCTTCTCGCCACCGTGCACCACACGGCTCATCAGCCGTTCGATCATGAGATCGAAGGCTCGCCACATGGACCCGACCGAGTTCATGCAGTGGAAGACCCGCCCGGCACCCAGCCGATCTTGCGCCGCCTGGTGACCCGTACCCGTGCGCCCGAGTTGGTTTTCCTTCGGCACCCGGACATTTTCGTACTTGATTTCACAGTGGCTCGACGCCTTGCCCCACACTGGTACACCGCGCACGATATTCACACCCGGTGTTTTCCGCGGCACGATGATCTGAGTCATTTTGTCGTTGGCGTCTCCGGGAGCATCCGGATCGGCGGTGCGACACATTACGATGTAAAAATCGGCGGCATGTCCGTTGGAAGTGAACCATTTGTGACCGTTGATGACCCACTCGTCACCATCGAGCACCGCACGAGTCATCAGCGAACGCGGATCCGAACCGGCATTATCGGGTTCGGTCATCGAGAAAGCGGACTGCATCTTCGCTTCGGTCAGCGGCTTCAACCACTTTTCGTGCTGTTCCGGAGTCCCATACTTGACCAGAATCTTCTGGTTGCCCGAATTCGGCGCGACCACGCCAAACAACGATGCCGCCCCGGGACTGTAGGCCAACACCTCGTTCATGTAGGCATGCTGTAGGAAGGACAAACCCATGCCACCGAATTCTTGAGGCAGATGCGGAGCCCAGAGCTTCTCTCGCTTTACCTTGTCCTGGACCTGATGACGCAGTTCCTTGGCTTCCTCGAGCACCTCTTTCGACGCGTCGGCACTGTCTGAGACCCATCCCCAGAGCTTCTTCTCCACCGGCAGAATGTCCTGATTGACGATCTCGGCGGTCGCCAGGCGGATTTCATTAACCTCGTCGTCCAGCGTCGGAACCGGCTTGATGTTCATCGACATGGGTTCTTCCCTCCATTTATTACCTTGTCACGACCCGCTAATTTAATCCAAGCCCGGCAATCTGACCACCGCAAAGTTCGAAAACAGTGAGCCGCTACGGCAGCCGTTGCACATCTTGCGCTCTGTGAGTCTGCTGTAGGTATACTGAATACCTTTGCGTAGGAGGAACGTAGGGGGTATGAGCGAGCTCAGATACCCGTGGGACAAACATCCCACAGCCGGAACCACTCAGGAAGTTGCCCCCGGAGTGCGCTGGCTGACCATGCCGATGGGTGGTTCGCTCAATCACATCAATCTCTACCTGCTCGAGGATACCAACGGCTGGTGGGTGGTGGATACGGGCCTCGGCCTTCCTCAGACCGAAACCTTGTGGCGGGAAATATTTGCCAATGAACTCTCCGGCAGACCCGTCGTCGGCGTGATCTGCACCCACATGCACCCTGACCACATCGGCCAGGCTTTGATGATCACCGACGAGTTTCGCTGTCCCCTGTACATGACTCGGGCCGAGTATTACCAGGCTCGAGCGTTTTCTTCCATGAGCGGATCGTCGCATTCAAACTGGCTTGGCCAGGCGTTCTTCCAGCGGGCCGGCATGCCCGCCGACTACATGGAACAGCTCGCCCGCATGTGGTCGAAGCGCGCCTCGACAGGCATGTCCATGCCGCAGATGCCGGGTGGCTTTACCCGCCTCCAAGACAACGATGTGCTCAACATCGGCGGCAACGAGTGGCGTATCGTAGTCGGCTCCGGTCATTCGCCCGAACACGCCTGCCTATTTGCTTCATCGCTCAAGATCCTCATCTCTGGCGACCAGGTGTTACCGATTATCACCAGCAACGTCAGCGTCCATCCAACCGAGCCTAATGCCAATCCGTTGAAGGTGTGGCTGGAGTCCCACGACAAATTCAATCAGATACCGGCCGACACACTCGTGTTACCGGCGCACAACCTGCCTTTTTACGGTGTGCGGGAGCGCTTGCGGGAACTCATCAGTCATCACGAAGATCGAATGCTGGCCATCGAGGAACATTGTGCGCAAGCCCCCGCGGTTGCCAAGGATCTGCTGCCGGTGCTGTTCAAACGCGAACTCGACCCTCGGCAGATGATGATGGCACTCGGGGAAGCGATTGCTCATCTACACTTATTGATGTACCGCAACCGGATCGAACGAACCCTCAATGAAGATGGCCTGTATCATTTTCGATCTATCGATCCAGATCTGAAACGACGATCACATCCGTTGGACCATGATGCTCCCAGTAACGGACCGGTGATGGTTTAGGCAATGCGCTGAAATGGAAACTGCTGAGATAAAACGGCGGATCGCCGAATACACCTACCGCATATTGTATTGGGGGCAGAATCACGTTCCGCCTGGTGTGCGCTCGATTATCGGTGTTGCTTTCATGGTCGGAGGGGTTTTCGGGTTTCTGCCGATCCTGGGTTTCTGGATGCTGCCGCTCGGAATCGCCTTCGTCGCTCTGGATGTTCCGCCCGCGCGCAGGAAAACCGATGCCTGGATCGAACGGTTACGCCTGCAGGCAGGGCTGGAAGCGAAATGAAGAGATCCCGAGGGTAGTCCCGGGGCGCATCACATCAATCCGGGTTAGTCGGGATAATCTAGTATTACTTGACATCAGCAATTATGGCGGCAGTAGTGAAATGGCCTCGCCGGAAGCGATCGTCCGGGGTTAACGCAACAGTTCAGCAGTTCGAAGTGGCGGCCATGGTCCTCAGAGCGGGGGCCGAAGGCATTACCGCAACGGAAGTAGCACAACGCCTGAACATCGATCACTCAACCGCCGTTCTCCAACTCGAGCACTGGCATCAGACCGGGAAAACATCAAGAATCCGGGAGGGTCGCCGGTATTTCTACTACCTGTCGGATTCCGCCATTGCGGACATATTTCAGGGATGGTTGCGGGAGCAAACATAGCTGGTTTCCTCGCTCGGCAGCGACATCGTTCTTTGGTAAACACGCGAGTAAACCCGCGCGCGACGACCCTGCTGCATTGACCGATCCGGTTTTGCGCAGGGCTCTCAACCCACGTCCAGCCAGTAGCCCCCTGTTGGAAGTTTTTTTATGTAGCCCGCGGTCGGCGTAGCGAAATGGGTACCGATAATCAGTATGTCCTGGTCGACATACCTGGCCAACAGGTCTTCCCTGGTGCGTTGACCCTGAGCCTGGTCGTAGTCAGCGGAGCTGCACCAATCGGTTCGAGTCATCTGGCAGGGGTGGTGAATGCAATCACCCGTAATCAATGCCTCGGCGTTGTCGGAACTGATTCGTACGCTGACGTGACCGGGGGTGTGACCGGGCGTCGGCTCCAGCCAGACCTCTTTGCAGAGCTTGTGCTCCCAATCGACAAAATCGAATAACCCTGCTTCGATTACCGGGCGAACCGAATCGCCGAGCACGGACCCGTATTCCTGTTCGTCGTCACGGGCATCCCAATAGAGCCACTCTTTTTCGGCAACCAGATATCGAGCATTCGGGAAGGTTGGCACCCACACACCCTCCACCAGCATCGTATTCCAGCCAACGTGATCGACGTGTAGATGGGTGCAGAGCACCGTATCGAAACTCTCTCGGGGATAACCCGCATCCTCGAGATCTGAGAGAAAATTGGTCTGCAGATGGCTCCAGTTCGGAATCGATCGTTCTTTGTCGTTCCCAATACAGGTGTCCACGATGATACGTCGTTCTCCAGTGTCCACGATCAGCGCGTGAATACTCATGATCAGATTACCGGCAGCATCCATGAAATGCGGACCGAGCCACTCCATTGGCAAACAGGCATCACGTGTCGCATCGGGCAAAATAAAGCGGGAACCCCCGGTCACTTCCATCTCCACGATCCGGGTAATCCTCACGTTACCGACCTGCCACTGATTCATGACATATGCTCCAGGCGCAAAAAAGGGCGTTGTTAGAGGATGCCACAACATGCTTGATGGCGGGAGATGCAATGGCTATCTTTCCACGAGACGGTCAATGGGGAAACTGATGGGTATTGTTGCGACCATCAAAGACATCACCGCGACTCTAGTTCAAATACCGACCTTGCTTGCGGTGAAAAAAGGCATGAAACCCCGGCCTTACGAAGTAAAAGACTCTTTCGCCGCACGGGTGGAGCGCAACGCCGCACGGTTTCCCGACCGCATGGCAATCATCTTCGAAGGCGAATCCATTACCTGGCGTGAGTTCAACGAACGAGCTAATCGTTACGCCAACTACTTTCGAACAACCGACCTCGAGCGGGGCGATACCGTGAGCCTCTTCATGGAAAACCGTATCGAATTCCTCGCTGTTATCGTGGCACTCAACAAACTCGGCATCATCATCGGACTCATCAATACCAACCTCCGTGGTCGTGGGCTGGTTCACTGCATCAAGGTTACCGAATCCAAAAAAAGTATCGTTGGAGGGGAACTCGCATCCGCGTTGGCACAAGTCAAAGCCGAACTTGAGTTACGCGAGGGGAACGACTACTACTTCGTGCCAGACCAGGCATCGGACACAGCGCCAAATTGGGCGCAAGATCTCAACGAAATCAGCGCGAACAGCACGGCCGACAATCCCCCCGAAACCGGTGAGATTACTCTGGGAGACAACGCCTTGTATGTGTTCACTTCCGGCACGACGGGAATGCCGAAAGCAGCGATACTCTCAAACAGGCGATATCTGAGCAGCGCCGATCTGTCTCACATTGCCGGATTAAAATGCACCGAACACGATCGCTTCTACATCTGCCTGCCGCTTTATCACGCTACCGCGCTGATGGTCGGCGTAGGCGCTTCATTCAGTTCTGGTGCGAGTATGTTCATTCGGCGCAAGTTCTCAGCAAGCCAATTCCTCCATGATGTGCGCGAGCACGAAACTACCTGCCTTATCTATATTGGCGAGCTCTGCCGTTATTTGACCAACACGCCCAGATTGCCGGACGATCACATCAACCCGTTGCGGCGGATGATGGGCAATGGCATGCGTCCCGATGTCTGGATGGAGTTCAAAGAGCGTTTTGGCATCGAACGCATCACTGAACTATACGGCGCGAGCGAAGGTAACGTTGCATTTGCCAACCTCCTGAACAAGAACTGCACCATCGGCATGACGACTGCGAAGGTGGCCCTTGTTAAATACGACGTTGACGCCGACGAAATCGTCAAAGACGGGGCTGGCCACTGCATCGAAGTGGACGTGGGAGAACCTGGTCTGCTGCTCGCACACATCAACGAACAGGCAGTTTTCGAGGGGTATACCAACAAGGAAGCTACCGAGAAAAAGATTATCCGTCACGCGTTTGAAGATGACGACGCATGGTTCGACTCAGGCGATCTCATCAAGGAAATAGACGTCGGTTTCACGCTCGGATATGCGCATTACCAATTCGTGGACCGAGTCGGTGATACCTTCCGTTGGAAATCGGAGAACGTGTCAACGAACGAAGTAGGAGAGATCGTCAATGGTTTCGAGCAGGTGAAGTTTTGCAACGTTTACGGCGTAGAGGTGCCGCGGGCGGATGGCCGAGCCGGCATGGCTGCCATTACCTTAAACGACAACGGGCAAAAACTGGACGTTGAGGCTTTCTCACGCTATGTCGTCAAGGAGCTACCCCCCTATGCGCGCCCGGTATTCCTGCGGATTCAGCAAGATATTGACGTGACAGGGACTTTCAAGATGCTCAAGGGCGATCTACGTAGGCAGGGATACGATCTGCAACAAGTGACGGAACCGCTTTACGTGCTCAAACCGAGAGCCAACGTTTACGAACGGCTCGATGCAGAGTTTGCAGCGAGTATCGCCAATGGCTCCGCCGGGTACTGACCGGGGAGTAGTTCACGGTCCAGTGTATTGCCGTTGGTTTTACCCAACTCACCCCTTGTTACCGACCCATTCAGGCCGCAAGCGAAGCAAGCACTAACACATAAGAAAACAGTAGTGATTCGTACATGGTCGCGGCCATCGTCCTTGTTTCAGCTGCTCGCACAAAGCCCCGCGGGATACCTATTCGAGCACTAAATCGCAAGCCGGCCTCAAATGAATTGTGGCAAGACAACCTCATCCGCCAGCGTCATGGCAGTTCGCGCCTCAGAGTAGTCAACACCCGCCGTTGGTCCGCTGATCACGATCTTGTCCAGCCCCAGCGATTGCAGCGCTTGAAGCCTCTCGATGACGTGCTCAGGCGGCCCGGCAATCGCAAACCGGTCGATGAACTCGTCCGTCAGCAGCATCGCCTGGTTGGAATCCGCCCGGGTGTGCGCTTTCATGTCATAACCGTCGTGCAACTGTTGGAACACCGCTCGATCGTCAACGCTCGCCGGACCCGAAACATTTCCATGCATTACCGAAAAACGTGCAAACGTCGTAAGGCCGCCGCGCACCAATGCGCGTGCAACCGCCTTATCTTCGTGGCAAACGAGATTCACATACGCTCCGTAGCGTTGCGCCTCCGGGTCAAGACCGGCTGCGCGGCGTGATTCGCGAGCAACTTTCATCCCCCACTGTATACGCTCCGGCACAGCACCCAGCGTGAACATCACCCGATCTGCAAGGCGCCCTGCCATCGCAATCACCTTCGGGCCGGTTGCCGCTACTTCGACAGGAACTTTAGGTAAATCTCCCTTCACCCAGAGAATGCGGCTCTCGGTTGGATGATCGGCAAGCTCAAGGTCCGCGACCGGTGACGCCATCGTGTCAGGAACAGGAAATTCATCGAACGCGACAGCCTCGCCCCGGAGATATTTCTGCAGTACTTCCACATAACTTGCGAAACCGGCAAAACGTGCTGGGGAACGACCCAGGTGCGCAAGTGCGGAGTCCCCCCGACCAATACCAAGAACCATGCGGCCGCCCGATACCGTTTGCACAGCCATTGCAGCCGAGGCCGTTACCGCGGGATGGCGCGTGACCGAATTCGTAACTCCCGTACCGAGCCCAATTCGTTCGGTCCCGGTCGCAGCCAGGGTCAACGCCACGTAGGAATCGCCAGCAAGGTTCTGCGAATCGAC
>SMVA01178210.1_pt1 | contig 16031 bp, 11 predicted proteins | sample 2456451 | NCBI WGS metagenome assembly SMVA01 (sample SAMN11095933, study PRJNA526329) | marine sediment metagenome | biome: Marine sediment; feature: Surficial sediment; material: Deep marine sediment; isolation source: Hadal surficial sediment | place: Pacific Ocean | collected 2014-05 | depth...
ATTCTTTTGATAGCTTGTGTTCATAAGCCATCATACACATAAAACCTTTTTGACTATTCAGGGGCAAATCTGGGCAATATTGCGCAGCATCCTCATCGCAACCCTTGACATCAACATGTATGGTCATTTTTCCTTTTGAAAGCTTGTCTATTAATCCCTCGCCTTCATGTTCTTCGCCTCCGGCCTGGGCACCATTGGTTATGAACATCATAGTCAGAAAAAGTATTGACAAAATTTTATTAATATACATATTAAATCCTCTTATTTTATTGTATGGAATAAATTGATTCTAACAGCGTTTGTTGTGTCACAAGTTAACAAACATAAAATTATTCGGTTGTTCTTATTAATTGTACATCCTGTTTTGGTACTGGTTGCGGGATCGCATTTTCATCAAAGCGCTGTTTAACAGCACGTGTTATATCCCAGTAAACTTGCCAATAATCTGTAGTCTTGACCCATGGTCTTGCAATAAATTCCAGTGAGTATTTTTCGATGCGATGTAATTTAACAACAGGTTCAGGCTTTGCCACTCAGCCTCTTCGGCCTGTCGTTGGGCACGTTCAACTCCACCAAAGAGGGCACCTGTCACTGCGCCTATTGCCGCACCTTTACCTGCATTGCCTGCGATAGCTCCTACTACAGCACCCGTCGCAGCACCGCTGACTGCATTGAGGCCTGAACCGCCATCATCATAGCTATATATCGGGGGTGGGACGAATGCTGCTGATGGTTCATTGGTATAAGCATCCTCGTTGAAACCACTCTTTTCTATTGCAATAGTCTTGCATTCCGATTTATCTGCTAATAACTCATTGGCGCTTTGACCAGAGGCTGGAAAAATTATGACTCTCTCAGTCCTGGCAGTGTTTCTTGATTTTATATTCTCATTGAGTACCCAATACCTGGCTGTACTATTTGTAAATTGAATTTGATAACCATGGTTCTTCCTCTCAGAAAGGGTGATATAGGTTTCCTGATAAGGGTTACTTAATTCACAGCGGCCTGATCGATGTAGGGCATTGGATGCAAATTGTGGATCATTAGCGATCATTTCTTTGGTCATGATCAAATCCTGATAGGAATTACATACAAGTGATCCCGGTTTGAGAATTGCTTGCTCGGATGAGCCGGAAAGTGAAAAGAACAACAAACCAGAAATAACAACAGCAATTAATATTAATCTCATTGCGAAATTCGGAATCCCATAAAAAACTGAATAATTTATGCATGAGTTATATCAATAAATAATGTCCCAGGCAAAGTTATGCAAAGAAAGTCAGCTAAAACAATATGATTGTTTGATCAATAACCATGGACTTAATGGAAAAAAATATTTAACATCGCCTAATGGAATATGATAACGGTGTTTTACAACTCGGCGGTATTTTAACGTTTACACTGGGTATCATCGTTTTGTTTACCGGGAAGCGGATTAATAATGCCGTCGGTTTATTCAAGGAATTCAGCATACCGGATCCGGTAACCGGCGGCTTGATAGCTTCCCTGGTGCTTGCGTTGTTGTTCCTTATCAGCGGCATTGGGATTAATTTCGATATGGCAGCGCGAGATCTCCTGCTGATTTACTTTTTTACCACCATCGGCATCAACACCACCCTGAAAGACCTGTTGTCGGGTGGCAAACCACTGGTGATTCTGCTTACGGTCACTATCGCCTATATGTTCCTGCAGAATCTTACTGGCATCACGGTGGCCGCATTGTTCGATCAGCCCACTGCGATCGGCATGCTCGGTGGTACCGTTTCCCTGATTGGTGGGCACGGGACGACTATTGCCTGGTCACCGAGAATAGCTGAGGATTTCGGTATTTCTAACGCCATGGAAATTGGAATCGCCTGTGCTACTTTCGGCCTTATTCTTGCCAGTTTGATGGGAGGGCCTATCGCAAAATTCCTCATTACAAAACACAAGCTGACACCGGCAAAAGTGGAACCATTGGATATTGGCACGCCGGAAGAACAGACGGACAAACACCTGATCGATCACATGGACTTTCTGGATGCTGTTCTTGCTGTTCATGTGAGCGTCATTCTCGGCTATCTGATCAACGGAGGGCTGGAAGAACTCGGACTCAAGCTGCCGCTGTTCGTGACCTGCCTGTTTGCTGGCATTATTATTACCAATCTGGTTCCGAAATCTTTCCCGCGTATCACCGGCACTGTCTGGCCCAGCCGCAAACCGGCTATTGCCCTGATTGCAGAAATATCGCTGGGCACCTTTCTGGCGATGTCGCTGATGAGTATGCAGCTATGGACATTGGTTGACCTGGCCGGCCCTATCTTTGCGATACTCGGCGCTCAGTTTCTAGTTGCAGTCAGCCTGACTCTGTTTGTAGTTTTTCCCTTGATGGGGCGTAGTTACGATGCTGCCATTGTCTGCGCCGGGTTCGGAGGAATTTCGCTGGGTTCGACACCCACCGCCATGGCAAACATGTCGGCAGTGGCTCAACGTTACGGCGCTTCACATCTGGCAATTGTTATTGTTCCACTGGTGAGTGCGGTTTTCATCCCTCTGGTTAATGCTTTGCTTATTCCCTTTTTCCTTGCGAATTTCTAGTTTGCCTGTTTCCTGTTTTCAATATCTTTTCCGATTATTTCATTCCATAGATTGGTTATCTTTGCCGCCAGCTCCTTATATTCGGGATTTCTCGCAATAAGTGAGCTGATTTGACTTGCATCTTTCAGTACTTCTTCTATTAATCAGGGGAAGGGCCATTAATTTATGGTCGTGAATTCAAATAGAGAGCCGAATTTTAATTAATAGATAATGGTTGATGACCAACGCCGGGTATTGCTTGTATATCATTAAGTCCGATAATCGATATATCTAGCTTGTTACCTGAGTTAAACAGACAGATGTGTCTGTTTAATTGCTGCATTTTTGTAATTTTTTCCTGTTAACGAAATTTTTACAGCCGTTATGTTTGGACGTTCAAAATAATGAAATTAAAGTTGTCTTTCCCTAATCAATATAATAGATTACAGGAAGTTACATAAATAAATATTCCAGGACTGCCTTCAGGCAGAAGGATTCAGGCATGCTGAAAAAATTATTGGTTTATCCATATCGAAGCTGTGCTGCCATTATCATTACGTATGTTTTTCTTGTAAACGCAGTACCGGTGAATGCTTCTGAAAATGGGCTTTTTTCCAGAGCATCTTTACTGGATGGCCCAGGCAGTCCCAAAGCCAGATTGCGTGAACGAGGCATCAATATTAATGCATCAATAACGCATTTCTTACAGGATCTTGTTTCGACCAACGATTTTGAGAGTACACAATCCGGTGGCAAAACTGACATTTACCTCACGCTGGACGGACATAAACTTGGTCTCTGGCGAGGCGTGTCTTTGAATATGCACACCGAATTATTATTTGGTGATAGTGTGAACTTTTCAGGTAATCGACGCCTTATTCCAGTAAACACTGCATTGGCCTTTCCACGTGTTGGTGGATCAGATCAGGAGATATCCCTGACACTCAGACAACTAATCAATAAGCGTACTTCACTGACAATCGGGAAGTTCAACATGTTAGATGCTGCATCACGAACGCCACTTATTGGCGGTGGTGGCATCGATACCTTTATGAATCTTGGATTAGCTGCACCAATAAGCGGTGTAACGCCAGCTTATCTGATTGGCGGACTACTGGGCCACAATGCCGGTTTTGCTTCCTTTGGTCTTTTTGTTTACGACCCGCGAAGTGCACAAGATAGTGAAGTACTGGAAAATTTGTTTGACGATGGTGTGACAACGAGCCTGTCTGTGGCTGTACCGACTACGGTAATGGGCAATCGAACAGTACACAGATTTCGCGGAGTATATAGCACCCAAAATGGCGTTGATTTGAGCAATATCCCGGAGCTGAATTTGCCATCGCAAAATTTGGGTAAACTGGGTAAACGCAGTGGTTACTGGTACTTATCGTATGCATTTCAGCATTTTTTATTTCAGGATAGTGCTGATCCATCACGTGGATGGGGTATCTTCGGACAGATTGCCATGTCCGACGGTAACCCTAACCCCGTAGACTCGAGCGGTTTCATTGGTATTGGTGGCACCAGTCCATTGCCGAATCGCAGCCTCGATCGTTTCGGTATTGCTCTTTTTTACTATTCACTAAGCGACTATATCGTCGATGGTCTTCGCCCAACAGGTTTTATTCTGGAAGATGAGCAGGGTTTTGAAGCATTTTATAGTTTGGCACTAGCACCATGGTTGAGCATTTCTGGAGACTTACAAGTCATTGATTCGGCTTATAGCAATAGCGAGACATCAATATATCTCGGCTTACGTACGCAGGTGAAATTTTGATAAAATCTGTTCCTGTATATTTTAACCATCTCTTGCAATATTGCTTTCACACAAACTCCTGGTCGGTTGAATAATACATATTCAATATATAAAACACGTAGTATTATGCCGGACAAATAAACAACATATCCCTGACCGTTGTAATAATATTTCTATTTATTACACCACAGACCGGGTATCTCAGCAGATGTTATTATGTGTAGATATTTCAAAACATTAAAAAGCACTGGTTCGTTCGAACAACCAAAAGCTTGACAGACTGCCGATAAAATAGAGCGTGACCAATTCAGCATAGTGCAGTAGCTTTGGCCGATTTAATCGAAGTAAAATCCAGGCAAGCAGGAGCACCGCTGCAATAAACACCAGTTGTCCTAATTCGACGCCGATATTGAAAAAGACCAATGCTAAAGGAATCGCCGATTGAGGTAATCCCACCTCGGCCAATGCGCCGGCAAAACCGAAGCCGTGCAACAGTCCGAAAATAAATGCGATCATCCAGGGTGCCCTTACCGCGAGACCGGTTTGTCCGCGTTTATCATGTACAATTTCCATTGCTAAAAACAGGATACTTAACGCAATAACTGCTTCTACCGGTTGTTGGGGGGCATACACAAAGCCCAAAGTTGCCCCTGCCAGGGTCAGGCTGTGCGCGATGGTGAACGCTGTAATCGTCCAGATTAGCCGCCGTTTTCCTTTGACGATAATTAACAGTGCAAACACAAATAAAAGATGGTCGATACCCAACAATATGTGCATAAATCCCAGCCACGAATAAGTGCCTATAATTTGCCACTTAGAGGGTTTCGCCGGAATATTATATGTATGTATCGTCGGTGTCAGCAACACGGAATGTGAAGTGCCATCCATTAATTCCAGACGTAACAAAACATCAGTACTGGTAAGTTCCAGGCCTGAAATAGAGATATTTTTTTCTGATATTCCACCTTCACAATCAACAACCCAATGTTGAATATATGCACCATTAATTAATTGAGAGTCAGCTTGTGTTTGATTTTTACAATTATCAGGGAGCTGCGCATTCAGGCTTAAATATTTATTCCCTTTTGCCGGGACCTTCCATAGTACGAAAAAAATGTTGTGTTCTTTCTCTTTGAGTTCAAGATAACCAGGGCGAATCTCATCTGCAACCGATACTGTTATTGATGATATGGTCACCAGGCAAAATAAAAAAAAATCGATACTAAATCTTTGTATCATTATTTTGTACTCACAACCCTGTCGTTTGAGATTGTGCCATCGATGACTATCTGATAACGCTGACGCAGGTTTTGATAGAAAGCCTCGTCTACGGTACGGCGTCTCTGGACATGCCATTCAAAATTTACCTTATCCCGCACCGCGTCCAGTTCTAACTGATGTGCGGGTGTTTTATTATCGATTCGAATGAGGTGCAGGCCATAACCGGAAGGTACCGGACCCTGCCAACTTCCGACAGGCAAGCTGAATATATGCCTGGCAAAGTCTCTCCCGAACAGACGCGACACTTCCTGTTCGGTAAGTTGTTCATGTTGATGGTTCAGCATGAATGTATCGCCGACAGTCGCTATTTCAATTTCAGAATCGGGTAGAGTAAGTTGATCCAGCAACAGAAGGGCATCATCCTGACTGTGTTCTCGCTGATTGGTATTAAAATAAATCTGCACGAAGTCAATATATTCCGGCACCTCGAATAAATCTGGATGCTGAGCAAGAAAGTCAGCCAGTTCCGCATCTGTCGGTTCAATCTGTGTGGCCAGGTTAGCTGAGATAAACTCGATTTTCTGGGCCAGACGTCGGCGTACAACGGGATCGTTTTTATCCAGCCCCAGTGCCAATGCTTCGCGGTACATCACTTCCTCTCGAATTCGCAGCTCTATCAATCCTTCGAGTTCAATTTGTGTCGGCGGTCGCCGTCGCTTTTTTTCCCAGAGGGTGCCCAGACGATCGATATCAGCCTGGGTAAAGACAATGCGCTTTGCTTCGTCATTGAATCCGCCATTTTGCAAGCCAAATAGGAGAAAGAGTGCAGCACCGATCAGTAAGAAATGTGTCAGGGGCTCGTGAAACCACTTCATGTATAATTTTTACTCCCTAGATGTTTTCAGGTCCGTACCAGAGATAGAGCAGATGATGCCTTGTTTCGCCAAGTTTATTGACACTTCTTTCAGGTAATATCACTATGACGTTTCTGCCATCCCAAACGAGCCATCAATGGTTGTGGGGATATCTTTCACGCGCAAACTAAATACAGGCATTCTAATGACATCAAAGGCAGCAATCATCCATACTCGAGTCGCCATTCATTCAACGTATGATGATACCAACAATACTAAAAATGAAATCGCCCTGAAGCCATGAACAAAGAGTCGGAACAAAAGTAAATGCCTGCAAAGCAGGCATAAATAAATGCTGAATCACTACTAACTAATATGCTGCATTAGAAACTTTCTTGTTTTATTTATATTTTAAATTGACGCCGTGTTATAGAAGATAAACGAATATTCAAGGCGTATACCAGATGGGTGATGTATAGGCCCGATTCTGAACCGTAGCTGGTACGTTATCTGGTCGTTTAATATCGAAAAATACTGCATCGTAAGTAGTCCAGCGTGGAGTCGGGATTTCGAGTACACGCACGTAGTAGAAAGCGTCTTCTTTAGGGTCGAAATCCGGATCTTGCCAGTACGCTATCATCAGCGCGTCCCCAATCGTATTGGAATAACTCGCTTCTTCCAGGTTAACGGTATTGCCGACCGGTTTCCTGGCACGGCCATTGGCTCCGATTTTCCTGCTATCTGAAACAGCGATGTCATAAATACGCTCCCTGCTTTCCCCCTTTTCATCCAGCCATCCTTTAATAATCTGGATACGATCGAGGTTAGCCCCGTCGGGGTCACGCAATGCGCGGACCATGAATGTGGGTTTACCGTTTTTAGGGACTTCGGTCAGATCACCACCCATGGGTACTCCACGGCGGTAGCCATGGTCTATGAAATCCGGCCGTGTTACGTCATCGGCCTTAAAGTCCCAGCCTCCAAATAAACGTACCCTGATTCGTGTACCTGTCGTAGTATAAACTTCTTTACGTAGCATCGAATCAAAAATATCGCTGCGAGTATTTTCACGAGCCCATACAGCTGTTAATCCTCCAGCCACTTCCTGTGATGCAAAAATTCTCAGTGCAGGATCCTGTGCTGGGACTACTTCGGTATCATGTCTGTTGTTTCCAGGTTCAGCACTCTTGTATTTTCCGAAATAGTTTTCTTCTCGAGTGGTTGAAAGTCCCGTATGCGTGTCCGTAGCACCGATCAAACCGAATTTATAAGGATTTACACCTGTTTCCTTGCCAATTTTGAGACCCAACTTAAGCGCAGAACGTGCGTATTCATACTCCAACATGTCCTTTGTCTTGGCGACTGTGCCGGCAATGTTACTCAAATCCCACTTTTCGTAGTTGGCGAATTCATCCTCCGGAGATAATAATGGATGGCTTTCACCGTCACCTTTCACCTGTATAGATTCGATGAGCGGTTCCCAGCGTATGCGCATCTTCGCATACTGGCTATCAATCTTCTTACCGTCAAAGGTCTTATCACTGAACATCAAACCGTTACTGAGGTTACCATTGTGAGGAATAGCAAGGACGCGGCCTCCCGTCTTTTCCTCATAGTCTGCAAGATGCTTCCACAAGTCGTGTGGATCGGGACTGTCGAACATGCCGTAGGGTAAGGTGTTACTGGTCTTGTCGGCATCGTCGGCAAAAATCACAACACGATGAAGGTTATTCCCGGCCGGGGTGGAACTCCATTCGTATCCGGAGAACGCCGTGAAACGTCCTGGTTCATTATATTCATCAGTTTTTTTGATAAAATCATTCCAGAAGCTCTCCGTCATTTCCTCTGATTGAAACGGGTTTTCACCCTTAATAGCATGTCCAAGTATGTTCAAATAGGCCTCCAGTCGACCCTCTGGACCTGAACTGAATCTTTCATACAACCATTTACCCCAGGGATCGGCTTTTAGCAGTGGATGGCTCCCGATAAGCATCGGAGCCAGACCAATAAACTCTGCATGGTCAGTGATGACCTGAAAATCGAGAGGTCGAATCAGTTGAACCGGCTGGCCGGTATTGGAGAGGACCTTTTCTCCCCGGGCAAAACGAAAGCTATCGTCGACTCCCAATGAAGTACCCACCAATCCGGCATCAAACGACAAGTTAGTATGAACATGTGTATCGCCAAATAGAACCTTATCGGGATACATCCGACCGACGTAAGGCGAATAGATCCTGTCTTCCGAGTAGACGTCATCTTCTGAAATAACCCGCCCTAGTGGTGTGGCATAAGCTGAAATGGAACACAGCGACAGACTAATGATAAAAGTGGTGATTGCTATTTTACTGGATTTAAACATTAACTCATCCTCATGAATAATATTAATTTAGGAAAACACAAATTATGTAGCACATAATAAATTGCATAAAATGTTCACGTTGACGTGAACATTTTAAATATTAAATGTACGTAACAGATATACTATGATCCATTGGAGAAAAGGAGCGGCGTATCGGCGTTTCATTCTTTTTGCCTCTACTGCATTCACAATTTTCATTGCAATTGATTTTGTGCTTTTTTCTTCAAAAAATGTAATTTTTTTCTCAGTTGAACCCACTGCAGATAGATGATTTTTATATAAACCATTCTCGTTAAACCATTCCTGCTTCTTGGTAAAGTTTTTTTGATTAAATCCGGTACTATATGCGCCTGGATTGATTACAGTGACGTCTATGCCGAGCGGTTTGAGTTCTTTCCTGAATGAAGAACCAATATTCTCAACGGTATATTTTGTCATCGAATAGGGGGCTAAAAAAGGTGATCCTGACAGGCCTTCTAATGAACCGACAAATAACAGTTTTCCATGTCCCTGTTCGATCATATACGGGATACATTTTTGTGCTAATACGATACCAGCGAAAACGTTTGTTTCAAATACTTCTTTTATTTTTTCTACGGGGATTTCGGCCAATGGACCGGAATTACCTATTGCAGCATTGTTGACAAGGATATCAATTTTCCAGTCTTTAACTTTTTCAATATCACTGGAATCCAGAATATCCAGTTTCTCAACAATTGCTAACTGGCCAAACTCTTTGAGTTCTTCCTTAAGGGCTTCTATCGATTCACTATGGTGTACGGTTGCATATACTGTATGCCCTAAAGCTAAAAGTCTTTTAGCTGCATCAAGTCCAATCCCAGCTCGGGTACCGGTTATTAGTATCCTGCTCATTTTATCAATTCCCCCCTGAAATATTTTGATCGGCTAATATACTCCACAATACATTTATAGATGAGTTAAATCACTACTAACCTCCTGTTTAGTAGATATTTTCCAGAGATACTGTTAAGTCGTAATTGGAAATAATCCATTAAGGCTTAATGTATCCATTACTATAAAGCATGTCAAATCGGTAGAAGTTTATTATGAATCAAATAGATATATACTTTCAGTTATGCATAAATTGAGTTTTTTTGAAGAACCCTTACTGGTTATAGTAGTATTCTTTTGAAGTAATAGTCATAATGTGGCGTTTGGCCAAGTTGAATCAAGCGGTACACTGACTCAACTTGCACATCTGATTTCGATTCTCGGCACACCATAAAAGGGAAAATACGCTTGTTAAACCTATCCAGTAACACCAGATTATTATTTATTGTCAGGAAAGATGAAGCTTATATTACATCAGTGGCTCGGTGACAGCTCCAAACCCTGAAAATAGTAAAGTCTTTATTTGAGCATCGCCCAGTGCAGTGCCTGGAAATTGACCTACATTCTTATAATGATTATAAAATTCGGGATCATCAATTGCTACTATTGCCATCCCTTCACGCAGTTCAAAACTACTGGTATATCGGAAAGGCCAAATATCAAATATCGGCAGCATCCGTGATATTGATTGAAGGATTCCTGATATATGACCTAGTAGTGGAACCGTTTGTCGTTTTGCTATGGTCCAGCTATTTTGTGGTTGCATTGCCAATTCAATATCATTTGTAAGTTCTGCTGCAAACTCCTTGTCAGTAATAGTTATAGTAACCTCTGTATTAATAGCAATCCCTCTTGGATCAAAATTATGTGAGCCGATAATAGCTATTTTATTATCAATAACCATTGATTTTGAGTGCAGGCTTGTCCTTGGGCCTTTAGTTTTAATAGGCACAGTATCAAATCGATCGATGCCTGTTGGTTCGTCGGGTTCATATTCATAAAATCCATCTGCATCAGGTGGTGGTTGTAATTTTTCCAGTTCCAAATAACTCGGGATGAATTGTTCAACATCTGCTGGTCTTGGTTTTAATTCATGTATCCTGAACTCGAGATTTTTGACATTCCTTTTCTTTCTTTTTAAAGACAAGGCATAAACAAAAAAATGGTCAGTTGAGGCCAGACTATTTGTTGATAATGAATACTCAATATCCGGTTTTTCCTTTCTCAACTCACTAAACAACTGATAAGCAGGTCTACTGATGATGAAATAGGGTGTTTGCATCAAAATAGAATGTTCGGCATTTCTGATTGCTTGTGCAATACTTTTAGTGGTGTCGATGTCTGCCTCATCATCTTCGATAAATGGTTTCTGAGGACGATCAGCTATAAATTCTATGTCAGTAACGCTATATATATTTTTAATAAACTCATTATCAATGTAATTATAATCCAGCGCACGTGAGATGCTTTTTTCAAAACCGGATACATTTAAAAAATCTGGTAACGGAAATAACTGCTGCTTATCATTGATAAAGAGATATTCTCTTACGTCTAGTAACTGATCTAGATCGAAGGTAATGGGATCATTCCAGTATTGTTCAAATGATTTTTTCATATCTGCAGCAACCGATCCGATAACAAGTATATCGCGATCAATAAAGTTAAATTCCGGACTCCTGTCAAAATAGTTATCACTAATATTACGACCACCTGTAATACCTATACGCCCATCAAACACCATTAACTTGTTATGCATCCGATGGTTAATGCCCTTAAAATCTATAAAAAACCCTTTCACCATATCCATTCCTGATGATGCAGCCATCTGATTCAAGGGGTTGTAAAGCTTAATCTGTAAATTCTCATGTGCTTGTGCTATTGCAGCCAGATTTTTTGCATCATTGCCTGAAAATAATTGATCGCCAATGATACGGACCTTAACCCCTCTTTTTGCGGCAGCAATTAATTCAGTGGCGAATAAATTACCTGTTTCATCACTACTCCAGATATAGGTTTGTATGTCGATAGACTTTTTTGCAGCACGAATTAAATGTATTCGTACCTCTAAAGATTTCTCGCCTATATTAAGCATGGTTGCATATTGTTCAGGCTCGCCGTTTTCAGAGTTATTGAAATACTGGTCGGCCAAATCCTGTATTGGAGATGGAATGCTGCAGTGCGTCATGTCAGTAATCGGACAATTTAATTCATTCCCTGCTATTACCCGTGGCAATAGTTCCTGCTGTTCCTCTATAATAGTTACCGTCGAACAAGCAGAGAGTATTATTGTGAGAGATAAAGCGCTTAATATTCTATTCATATTTATATAAAGCCTATACACAGGACAAGATTCATTAAACAATTTATGAAAACCCTCGTGTCATTATTTTTATTTTCATTAAGTTATTTGCCTATTGGCTTAAGTGCTGACGACAACATAATAATTCAGTCAGGGTCAATTAATCAAATAGTTAAGAGTGACCAAGCCACTTTGACGGTCATTTCCATGAATATAGCACACGGAAGAAAGGACAAATTTCATCAAGCATTTTTAGGGGATGAGGAGATTAAGAGTAATGTTGATCATATTGTCAAAATGTCTAATCGTGAGAAGCCATTCCTGGTAGCCTTGCAAGAAGCGGATGGACCATCTTCATGGAGTGGGAAATTTAATCATGTTGAGTATATTTCAGATCAAACTGGACTGAAAAACTACTTCCAGGGCTATCATGTTGATAAATTTGGACTGCGATATGGAACTGCAATACTGTCCAGTAATGAACTGCATTCCTCAAAATCACACACTTTTGGCTCTCGCTCATTCATCTCTTTATCCAAAGGTTTTGTTTTATCAACTGTAAAATGGCCTAGAGAAGATAATATTTATGTTGATGTAGTTTCTGTACATCTGGACTTTCTGCTTGATAGTGTCAGGCAAAAACAAATAAATGAATTGATAGCGGTTATAGAGGAACGGGATAATCCGGTTATATTGATGGGAGATCTTAATGCTGATTCTGAAAGTGATGCAATTATATCGCTTATTGAATCATTGGGTTTAAAAGCCTACAAGTTCAAACGAGAGGGGCTTGAGACATTTTCAAGATTTAATAAACGATTTGACTGGATACTGATTTCAAAAGAACTGGAATATGTTTCCTATAAAGTTCTTCCTGATAACATTTCAGATCATAACGCAATTATTTCAGAAATTAGTCTGAGAAATAAAGCAAAAGATATTGAACTGATTGCAGCAGGCATCTTTTGATTTTCTATTAATCTGGAATCTTCATCCAACAGGATGTCATTTACAATTTAAACCCTGATAAAAGTGTGTCTGTCCAAACTTCAATTGTAATATGTTTCGGGTAAGCCTTTCGGTAAATTAAATTCGAATTCACCGTCCAGGGTCTTGAGTATTTTTTTATCACGATCATAAACGTCTTTCCTGAAACTTACCTGACCTTCATCATCAACTAATATCGTCCAGTACAGTAACAGGACTGTTAAAGGTTTTGATAAGTTGACTGTTTGTGTTTTATTCGTTTCTATAATCTTGGAAATACGCTGCTGATCCCATCCTCCTTGATCTTCCAGTAACAGCTCGGCCAGTTCCATGGGATTCTCGACACGGATACATCCGGAACTGAATGCTCGTTCATGATGAGCAAATAATTCTCTGTGAGAAGTATCGTGTAAGTAAACAAAATGTGAATTTGGAAATATAAATTTGACCCTGCCCAGGGCATTTTTCGGGCCGGGCGGCTGTCTCAAGGTATATGGAAATTTCCTGGATGAAAACGAAGACCAATCCAGGCTATTGGGATCAACGGGCCTACCCTCACGGTCCAGCACATCAAACCCTTTTTGAAGAACATAATCAGGGTTTTTTGCCAGCTTCGGCAAAATGTCTTTGCGCATTATGCCCGGGGGGATTGTCCAGGTAGGATTAAACACCAGATATTTCATCTCGGATTTAAAGACTGGTGTCTTTCGGTAGGTCTTGCCAACCATGACCTTGGTATCCCAGATAATTTCATTATCTCTCACCAGATAAGCATGGTATCCGGCAATATTAACAATGATAAAGTCTCCCTGGATGTCCTTGAATAGCCACCTTCCACGTTCGAGGTTGACACGAATCTGATCGATCCGATCGTCAACACTCACATTCATAACTTGAAGCGTATTTTTTCCAACCACGCCATCTGCCTTGAGCCCATGTCGTGTCTGAAATTTCTCAACTGCTTCTTCCAACGAAGAATCAAAATGATTTACAGGTTCGGAAATATTTCCAGTGAAATCTCCTGTTACTTTTAATCTCTGTTTTAATATAGAGATTCGCGGATCATCCATGCCAGGTTTCAATGTTGGGCCTGCTGGAACAATCTGCCACCCTCCCTGGTCTTTAATTTTCCTGTACCTGGCTAGTGCCTTTCTATATCGCTCATAAAAAGGTTGTCTGGGAATAGCTTGATCAATAAAAGACTGAATTGAATCGGAATCTATGACAGATTGAATTAATTTTACCGGATCATTATCCAGACTTCGATTCAGGTTCCAGTCTGCATCCATATGATTAGGATCCATTTTTCCGAATCGAATATGGTACGCCATTCTAATAAGGCTTTCCGTCATCAGGAGATCGTAACCAACCCTGTCACTGTCTGATAGTTTCTTTTCGCGACCTTGATAACTGAGCAAACTTTGTAAAAAATAATCCTCGGGATTTAATCCCTCATTATCGATTTTCTGGATTATCTGAATAAGCTCCTTTCGTTTTTTCCTGTCCTGCCAGGCCAATGTATAGTTTCTACTGGAATAGAATTCTGGGATCAGTTTTGTTGCAGCAATTCTGTTTCCATCGATAGAAAGTGGGCGACCACCCTGTATCTCCACTATTCTGGACTGCATAATCTCATTGATTGAATCGCTCTCCGAATATGCGGTATTTACAAATATAAAATATTGCAATAACAGAACAGAAAATAACTTGATTATTGTTTTAAAGCGTCTTATATATGTTTGTGTATGTTTTTCTGACATGATCTTATTATTTTATTTATTAATAAATTCTAATGAAAACAGAATACAATCAATTGTCCCGCAGAAGATTTCTGCAAACGTTAACTGCGGCGACAACTAGCGTAGCATTATTATCTCCATGGCGTAGTGTTTTTGCCAGTACCTCTGACCGATCATTATCTTTTTATCATACGCATACAGGTGAGCATTTAAAACTCACCTATTTCAGTGACGGTCAGTATCAGAATACAGCACTACAGGAAATCAATTATTGCCTGCGGGATTTCCGTACTGGTGAAGCTTATCCTATAGAGCCTCAACTAATGGATCTGCTGGTCACGATTCAGACTGTTTGTGACAGTCATGGCACCTATGAAATTATCTCCGGCTATCGCTCACCAAAAACCAATGAATCTTTACGCAATCAGGGACGAGGTGTCGCCAAAAGAAGTCTACATATGCTGGGGCAGGCCATTGATGTAAGACTTACAGATATTGAAACATCCCACCTCAGACAAGCTGCTGCCAGTTTAAAACAAGGCGGTGTTGGATATTATGCAAAATCTGATTTTGTTCATATAGACACAGGTCGAGTGCGTTACTGGTAAACAGACTTTTGTTAAGCTGGCACTTTTATTTTATAGAGAGTGGCATAGAAGACAGGTACCAGTATCATGGTCAGCACAGTACCAAACGTCAATCCTGCCATAATGGTTATAGCCATACCCACCCAAAAGGTGTCCTGTAACAAGGGGATCATCCCGAACACGGTGGTTGCTGCTGCCAGTCCAACAGGGCGAAGGCGCGACAAGGATGCATGTACCAGTGCTTCATAAGGTGCTTTACCTTCTGCCAGGTCAATATTGACCTGATCCAGTAGTACCACGGAATTTTTGATCATCATACCAATCAGGCTCATACCACCTAACAGGGCGACAAAACCAAACGCCGCACCGGAAACCAGCAAACCCGCTGTGATGCCGATCAAGGCAAACGGAATCACCAGGGCAATGACAATCGGTGGGCGAAATGCATTAAAAAGAGCCACAACTATGAAGGAAATTATCACAGCGGCAGGGATCATCCCAGGTATCAGCGATGCCTGTGAATCTGCTGATGATTCGATCTCACCGCCCCATTCAAATGTATAGCCCGGTGGTAACTCTAATGATTGAATCTCGTTTGCCACATTCTTCATCATGTCAGGCAGGGTGAAGCCAAGGACAGGATTGGCCTGAACGGTTACCGTACGCCTTCTGTCACGGCGCCAGATAACCGGGTCTTCCCATGCTGTATGTACATTATTGGTGACCTGCGACAAAGGTACTGTGTATGTCGCTCCTTCCGGTTGTATCTGTAAAACATCCATGCCACCTACATTACGCCTTTCTTCTTCACCCATACG
>SMVA01405666.1_pt1 | contig 16025 bp, 17 predicted proteins | sample 2456451 | NCBI WGS metagenome assembly SMVA01 (sample SAMN11095933, study PRJNA526329) | marine sediment metagenome | biome: Marine sediment; feature: Surficial sediment; material: Deep marine sediment; isolation source: Hadal surficial sediment | place: Pacific Ocean | collected 2014-05 | depth...
CGCTGTGGCCCGGAGTTCGGGCTCATTCTCCTCTCGCACCGCATGGAAGAGAGGAGAGTGCTGGAGGGATCGCTCGGGTGCTCGAACTGCCGAGAACGCTTTCCGATTCGTGCAGGCGTTGCGGATCTCCGCCCACCCCCTAGGGGTGACCTCCCCGGCGCGAAGCACCTGGAGTCACCGACTTCACCGAGCCCGCTCGAGGTCGCCGCGCTTCTTGGAGTCACCGAGGGACCGGGCAACCTCGCCCTCCTCGGTCGCATGGCCGCGCACGCCGAGGCCGTCGCCGGCTTGGTGCCGGACGTCGAGGTGGTCGCGATCGTCCGAGGACTCGGACGCGAGGAGGAGACCGAAGGCGTGAGTCGCTTCGTGGCGGGCTCCCGGCTGCCTCTCCAGGCGAGAAGCCTCCGGGGCGTTGCTCTCTTCGGCGACGAGGGGCTGGGGCGAGCGGGGGAGGTCGCAAGGGTCGTCGCCCGCTTCGCTCGGGTCGTGGTGTGGGGTGACGTGGAGGGCTGGGGCGAGGCTCTGGAGGCCGAGGGACTGAAGGTCCTGGTCTCCGAAAATGAGGCTCTCGTGGCGACTCGGGTCTAACCGCATCGTTGCGTTGCATTTACGCCTTCTCTACTTTCGTCGGCGACCCATTTCTCGCGGCCGAGCTTCTTGAATGGCGTGGTGGAAAAAGCTTTTTGGCGGATCGGAAGACGTCGTACGTGTCGCCTACTACGACGAAGGTCTCGCGCTGATGGTAGACAAGAAATTCCATGAGGCCCTCACGTCCTTTCGCCTGGCGCTCAAAGAGTCCCCCGGCGACGCCGTAGTTCTTCAACAGATCGCGATGGCCTACACCCGTATCGGTATGACCGGAGAGGCGGAAAAGACGTATCGCCATGTTCTTCAGAAGACCCCGGAAGCGGCCGGCGCGCACTACGGACTGGCCTTCCTGCTTGTCCGAGGCGGCCAAGAGCCGGAGGCGATCCCCCACCTCAGGTCATTCTTGGAGAATGCGCCCGCCGGCCAGGAGGCAGGCGAGCACGTCTCGCATGCACGCGATACGCTGGCGAGGCTCACCGGAGAGGGGGGTAGCGATTCGGAATCCGAGGCGCCGCCTCGACACACTCAGGATGACCTCTTTTAAGGAGGGGATCCTGAGTTGGACCGGAGACGGCATGACCTTCACGGGTCGAGTCGACTCCGGGCCCGACGTCATCATCGACGGCGACGGCAAAGCCGGAGCGTCATCCATGGACTCCGTGCTCTTGGGTCTCATGGGCTGCATGAGCATCGATGTGTTGATGATTCTCCAGAAGTCACGCGTGGAGCTGACCTCGTTCGTAGTACGGGCGGAGGCCGAGCGAGCGCCCGAGCCTCCCCGTCATTTCACGCGCGTGCGGCTCGTCTTCGTCTTCGAGGGTCCCGACTCCGACGCGCGCCCCAAGATCGATCGTGCGATTCAACTGTCCCGAGAGAAGTACTGTAGCGTCCTCCACTCCCTCCGCGGGGATCTCGAGTTGGAGACCTCGGTGGAGGGCGTATGATGGACCGAGTCTCCAATCCCGCCGACCTGCCCGAGAGTACGCTCGCCGATGTCTTCTTGGACGCGAGCGACCGCCACGCGGGCAGTCTGGCGTATCGTTACTTCGCGGATTCGGGTGACGATCTCACCGATTTGGGCTTCGACGACGTTTACGAAAGCGTGCGTGCGGCCGCGGCGGGTCTACACGCCCTGGGACTGTCCCGGGGCGACAAGGCGGCGCTCCTCGCCGAGAACCGGTGGGAGTGGGCCGTAACCGACTTCGCTTGTCTGTGCGCCGGTGTGCTCGACGTCCCCGTCTACAGCACGCTGACGGTACCCCAGGTCGCGTACATCGTCGAGAACTCCGAGGCGCGGCTGCTGTTCGTCTCCACCGCCGAGCAGTTGGAAAGGGCGGAGGCCGTCCGACGGCAGCTCGGCACCCACCTCGACATCGTGGTCTACGACAGGTTGGAGTCGCCCGTAGAGGGTGTGCTCCAGTGGGAGGAGTTCCTGGCCCGAGGCAGAGCCAGCGCCCAGAACGACGACGAGCGCTTCAGGGCCACGGCGCGTCAGGCCCGCCCGGACGATGTCGCCACCATACTGTACACGTCCGGAACGACGGGTAGTCCGAAGGGCGTGATGCTCACCCACAACAATCTGGCCAGCAACGTGGAGGCGGTGCGGCGCGTCGTCCCGGTGCTCGACGACGACACGTCTCTGCTCTTCTTGCCCCTGTGCCACGTGCTCCAGCGAATGATCTCCTATCTGCACTTCGATGGAGGCACGACGCAGGCGTTCGCTCACTCGATGGACACGGTGGCACACGACCTCAGGGTCGTGAGACCCACGGTGGTCACGTCGGTGCCGCGCCTCTATGAGAAGGTCTACAACAAAGTGATGGAGGCGGAGGGACCCAAGAAAAGGCTCGTGCTATGGGCCAAGGGTGTGGGCGAGGCGTGGGCCGTGGAGACGTTGGCGGGGCGGTCCGTCGGCGGAGTGCTCAGCTTCACCTACCGCATCGCCGATCTGCTCGTCTTCAAGAAAATCCGCGCGGCCATGGGCGGGCGCATCCGGTATTTTGTGAGCGGGGGGGCGCCCCTCGCGCCTGATATCAACCGGTTCTTCTTCTCGGCCGGCATATGGATTCTGGAGGGGTACGGTCTCACGGAGACCAGTCCGGTGACGAACTGCAACACGTTCGACGATTTCAGGATCGGGACCGTAGGAAAGCCAATCCCGGGCACGGACATCCGTATCGGCGACAACGGGGAAATCCTGATTCGCGGGCCCCAGGTCATGAAGGGATACTACAACCTCCCCGACAAGACGGCCGAGGCACTGGACGACGAGGGCTGGTTCCACAGCGGGGATGTGGGAGAGATCGATGACGACGGTTTCCTCAAGATCACGGATCGCATCAAGGACATCATCGTCACGGCCGGGGGAAAGAATGTGGCGCCCCAGCCCATCGAGAACCGCCTCAAGACCAACGACTATGTCGAGCAGGCCGTGATGATCGGAGATCGTAGGCCTTTCTGTGTCCTGCTGGTCGTCCCGAGCTTTCCGAACCTCGAGGCATGGGCCCGCAAGATCGGAATCGATGGCACCGATCACAAAGCGCTGCTCGCGCGACAAGAGGTCCAGGACTTGATGGAGGAGCAGGTTTTCGGTCAACTCGGGGGGTTGGCTCGCTATCAGACGCCGAAGAAGATCGGCCTCTTGGAATCGCCCTTTACGATCGAGGAGGGTACACTGACTCCGACCCAAAAGGTAAAGAGACGAGCGGTTGAGAGCCGATGTAGCGAGATCATCGATTTGTTCTACGCTCCGGAGAGCGTGGATCAGACGGTCTTCGTCGAGCGGTGACCAGCGTTACCGATGTCGTCGCCGTTTTTGTCACGTTGCCGGACCGGGAAGCGGCGGTCGCTCTCGCGCGACAGGTCGTCGAAGAGCGGATCGCAGCATGTGGGAACGTGATCCCCAACGTCACGTCGGTATATCGGTGGGACGGAAAGATGAAGGAAGAGGAGGAAGTCCTGCTTATCTTGAAGACGAGTGAGAGTCGCGCGGCGTCACTCGTTGCGCGGATCGCTGAACTTCACTCATATGAGGTTCCGGAGATCTTGACCTTTCCCGTCTCCGGTGGGAGTGAAGCCTATCTTGGGTGGGTCGGTGAATGTACTTCGGTGGAGATCGCTGATGGCAGAACAGAAGTCTGAGGAGCTAGAGCCCGAGGTGGCGAGGCCGGCTACCGAGCCATCGCAGGCGGCGACGGGTCTGAAGAGAACCCGCAAGAAAAGGCCGGGCAACGACCGATTGGAGCACGCCTTCCGCAAGTTCCGGGAGGGTCCCGGCCGTGAGGCACAGGATCTATATCGCGACGTCGTCGCCGAGACGCCACAGCCCTACGCCGAGCACGTCAGCCGCGGGGTGCGCTACGATGAAGGCGGCCATCACGACCTCGCCATCGAGGAATTCGTGGCTGCCCTCGAGCTCGATCCCAAGAACGCACGTGTCCGAGCCCATCTTGCCGCTGCGTACGCGGCGGCCGGTCGGTTCGAAGAGGCCGAGGCGGAGATCCAAAGTGCGTTACGCCTCGAGCCGGAGAGTGTCGAGGCGCGGGCGAGCCAAGGGATCTTGGCGTTCCGAAGGGGCCTCTACTCCGAGGCCGAAGTCCAGCTGAAGGCGGTATGCGAACGCGATCCGGCACACGGGTCGGCGCATTACTATCGGGGCGAGGCGCTGAACCGACTGGGTCGTGTCGATGAAGCACTTCCGGTCGTCGAGAGGACGATTCAGCTGCAGCCTCGCAACTGGCGTGCCTACCACACCTTCGGGATGCTGCTCGACCGGACGGACGATCAGGAGCGTGCGTTGGAAATGTACCGGAGAGCCAGCGAACTGAACGATACGTGATCCGAGTCTGCCGTGAGGATCTGGTCACGGCCGACGTGGAGTGCCTGCTGCGTTCCGTCAGTTCCACACTGGAGCCGCTGACGTCCCTCGATGGACGGGTAGGGTCTGCTGCCGGCGAAGAAGTACAGGAGCGCATCGACCAGATTGGAGAGCTCCCGGTGGGCGGCGCCGTCATCACGCCGGCCGGCGAGCTCGCTGCCTCCTTCATCGTCCATGTGGCCCTACAATCGTATGAAGAGCCCATATCTCTCACCGGAGTACGCAGGGCTCTCCTCAACGCGCTGCGCAGTGCCGGCCGGCTCGGAATCGACACCTTGGCGCTTGCCCCCCTCGGCACCGGAGCCGGAAACCTGGATACAGAGGCCGCTGCTGATGTAATGTTGGAAGTGATAGGGGAGTACGCCAACGAACAGGAGCACCCGAAGGAGGTCGTCATAATGGTGGCGAACGACTACGACAGGGATGTGTTCACGTCCCGGCTCCGCAGAGGACCGAGAGGGGCGATTGAACGCCCAGATGAGATGGGCGAGGGACCCCGAGATGGGAACTAGACCGTGAAGCGATCACACGTGGGCGTGGGGATCGTCGCCATCTGGTTCGTAATGGTCGGGTGGCAGGTGAGGCGCGAGTACTTCCAGCCGGAGCTCACGAGGCTGGCAGAGGCGGCGCTTTCGCTCGCGCCTGGAGTGAGTTTCTACACGCTTCGTATGGGTGAGCGGTCCGTAGGGCAGGCCACGTCCAGGCTGGATACCGTCCCCGGGGGCTTCGAGCTCGAGGATGTCATGATCCTGAATCTTCCGGCATTGGGGCAAACCGGGTCGGCCGTCGTTCGTAGCCTGGTTCGCCTGAGCCCGTCGCTCGTCATGGAGTCCTTCTCCTTCTCACTCGACTCGGAGGTCGGTCGCTTTCAAGCCGAGGGAGTCCTGAGCCCCGACTCGACACTCGAAGTGACGATCGAAGCGGGAGGCTCGAAGCAGGAGATCTCATACCGGCTTGCCGAGCCCCCGATCTTTTCCGCCGCCGTGCCCATCCGGATTGCCATGGCCGGGGAGTTGACCGTCGGCAATACGCTTCGGCTCCCCGTCTTCGACCCATCCACGCTCTCGACCCGAACCGTGGAAATCCACGTCACGGAACACGACACCTTGATCGTCACGGACAGCGTCTCGCTGGATCCCGAAACACAGCGCTGGTCGGCGACTGGTTGGGATTCCATCCCCGCGTGGAAGATCGTCGAGTTCCACGGAGGGGTGCAGGTCGAGAGCTGGGTCGACGAGGACGGACGAATCCTCCGTGCCTCGAGCGCCCTCGGCTTCACCATGGAGAGGACCGAGTACGAGTTGGTCCGTCAGGAGCAAGAGGACGCGGTGGCGCTGGGCGTGGTGGTCAGCGATGAGGACGTCATTTTCTCCACCGCCATTCGGAGCAATGTGGACCTCGGGTCGGTGGAGGAACACGCCGCGCTTCGATTCAGATTGACGGGTGTGGACCTGTCGGGTTTTCAGCTCGATGGGGGCCGACAGACTCTCAGGGGTGACACGTTGATCGTGCGCCGGGAGGACTGGGACTCGGTTGAGCCGGACTTCTCCCTCCCCTATAAGCTGATGGACCTGCGAAAGGAGTTGGAGGCGGAGCCGCTCATTCAGAGTGACGACCCGCGCATTCAAGCGGAGGCTCGGCGTACCGTGGGGCGTTGGACGCGCGGTCCCAAGACGGCGGCCAGGCGCCTGACCACGCGCGTGAACCAGATGCTGGCAAAGAGTGTGACGTTTTCGATACCCAGCGCTGTCCAGGTCCTCGATTCCCGGCTGGGAGACTGCAACGAACACACGGTCTTGTACGTGGCCATGGCCCGGGCGATAGGACTTCCGGCGCGGACCGCCGTGGGCCTCGTCTACCTGAACGGTTCGTTCTTTTATCACGCGTGGCCCGAGGTGTGGTTGGGTGAGTGGGTGGCCGTAGACCCCACCTTCGGTCAGTATCCTGCCGACGCCTCCCACATCCGCTTCGTGATCGGCGGACTGGCGCAGCAGGTGGAGATCATCCGCCTCATCGGTCGCCTGAATATCGAAGTGCTCGATCCTGCCGCGTCGGCCGAGGACGGTTGATGCACGCGACCTACGACATGAACGAGCGCATTCGCGCGGAGTTGAACCGCCTCATGGATGGGGTCGGCCCTGGCGAAGACGCTACGCCCGAGATGCTCGAGCTCACTGGGGTCGTGAAGCGCTATGGAGGATTCACGGCCGTAAACGGCCTCGATCTCACGGTCCCCCGCGGCGAGATTTTCGGATTCCTCGGCCCCAACGGCGCGGGCAAGACGACGACGATTCGTATGATCGCCGGAGTGCTCGAGCCGACCGCCGGATCCATCCGGATCGGTGGATACGATCTCGAGGCCCATCCCGCCCTTGCAAAGGCGCGCATCGGCTACATCCCGGACCGGCCGCATCTGTACGAGAAGCTCTCGGGTGCCGAGTTCCTCCGCTTTGTCGCGGGCTTATGGGGCAAGGACGGTCCCATCGCAGAAGAGCGGGCGGATGGGCTGTTGGAGATCTTCAGCTTGCAGGATTGGAAGGACGAGCTGATCGAGACCTACTCTCATGGAATGCGCCAGAAGCTCCTCATCACGTCGGCGCTGATCCATCAGCCGGAGCTCATCGTCGTGGACGAGCCCATGGTCGGACTCGATCCGCGCGCGGCCCGCATCCTGAAGGATCTGTTCCGAGTCTTCGTCGAGCGTGGCGGTACGGTCTTCCTGTCGAGCCACACACTGGAGGTGGTCGAGGCGGTGTGCGATCGCATCGCCATCATCCGTGACGGTGCGATCATCGCGCAGGGCACGATGGACGACCTCCGCACGCAGGCCGATGCCGGTGGCGCCCACCTCGAGGAGATCTTCCTCAAGGTCACGGGTGACGAGGAGATGGCCGAGGTCGTCGCGAGCCTGCGGGCGAGTGATCTGTGATCCCTGAACGTTTAATGTGGTCCGTGGACGGTTGTCGTGATCCCCGGGCCTTGGATCCCCGGATGTTTGACGTGATCCCCGGACGTTTGACGTGAACGGGGCGGTGTACGAGGGTCGGGGAGTTCTCTGGCTCCTGCGACCCAAGGTGCTGTCCAAGCTGAACCGGACGAAGACCGCCAAGAGGAGTGGCTTCAAGTGGGGCTTATTGGGGTTCGTCGGGCTGTTCTTCTGGGCCTTCATTTTCGGCGTCATCTTCCGAATGTTGCTGTATTTCCGGGGCACCCAAGGGATCGGTGACCTCCTGGCGGCGAAGCTCTTGGGCCTCGCGCTCATGACGTTCTTGATGATCCTTCTCCTGTCCAACGTGATCACCGCGCTGTCCACGTTTTTTCTGTCGACGGACATGGAGTTGCTCGTGGCCTCTCCGGTGGATTCGGTCCATCTCTACGCGGCCCGTCTGATCGAGACGATCGTGGACTCCTCGTGGATGGTCGCGCTGCTCGCCGTCCCACTGCTCGCCGCGTACGGCGTGGTGTACGGCGCTGGACCGATGTTCTACGGGTTGGCGGTGTTCACGCTCGTGCCCTACCTAGTGCTCCCCGCGGTACTGGGGACCTCATTTACGCTCGTCCTCGTCAACGTCTTTCCGGCTCGCCGGACTCGGGATCTTCTGGCGCTGATCGGACTCTTCGCGGCGGCCGGTGTGGTGGTTCTCTTTCGCTACCTGCGTCCGGAGCGCCTAATGCGCCCTGAGGAGTTCAGGAGTCTGGTGGATTTCATGGCCGTTCTGAGGACGCCTACGTCACCGTGGCTCCCCAACGAGTGGGCTGCGAGCGCCCTCATGTCTCACCTGAATGGCGTGTTCGATCCCTTCCCACTGGCACTCTTGTGGAGCACGAGTGCGGCCTTCTTCGTCGCGGGGGCGTGGCTGCATGTGCGGTTCTTCAGATCCGGATTCACGCGAGCTCAAGAGGGTGCGGAGCGAAGGGAAGGACGTACCCGTTCGGAAGTCTTGGAGCGACGGTTCGCCTGGCTTTCCCCGGCCACGCGTCAGCTCGTGTCGAAGGAGATTCGTGTCTTCTTCCGGGACACGACCCAGTGGTCGCAGTTGATCCTCTTGGCTGTCCTTGTGGTCGTGTACGTCTACAACATCCAAGTGCTCCCGCTGCACACGGGTGAGCAGATCTCCTTTTTCCTGATCAACGTCGTGTCCTTCTTGAACCTGGGGCTCGCGGGGTTCGTAGTCGCAGCCATCGCGGCGCGCTTCGTCTTTCCGGGGATGTCACTGGAGGGACGGATGATGTGGCTCCTGCGATCGTCTCCCCTGGACGTGCGGACTCTGTTCCTGACCAAATACTGGGTAGGGACGGTGCCCCTGCTCCTCGTCGCCCTCCCGCTCATCGTAGCGACCAACATCATCCTCGAAGCGTCACCAATGGTGCTCGGGATCACAACGATCGCCATGATCGGGGCGACCTTCGCGATCACCGCCCTCGCGTTGGGGTTCGGCGCACTCTATCCGAATTACGAGACACAGAATGTGGCCGAGATTCCGACCTCGTTCGGGGGACTCGTGTTCATGATGGCGGCCGTGAGCTACCTGGCCGGGGTGGTGATTCTTCTCGCGTGGCCCGTGTCCGATCTTCTCCAGGCCCGCTTTCAGCAGGAGACCACCAGTATCGTCCCCCTGGTGCTCTCTTCTCTGGGAGCCCTACTCCTGACCGTCGCCTGCGTGGCGCTTCCTCTCAAGGCCGGCATAAGAAAAGTACGGGCGCTAGGACTCTGACCTGAAGGCTGGCCGGGACCTCCATGCCGCGTTAGCATCTTCACGGCTATCCGGTCGCGTACGAAGCCATCCCCTGAGGAGCCGTCCATTGCTCGATGCCATAAAGTCCTTCTTCGGTGCCAGTATGGCTCCCGAGTCGCCGGACGAGGAGATCGACGAGAGTGAGGTGCGCCTCGCCGCCTGCGCGCTGCTCATCGAAATCGCCTATGCCGACGATGACTTCACGTCGGACGAGCGTCAGCATCTCCTGTCCGCCATTCGTAGGCAGTACGGCTTGGACGAGGAGCGGGCCGAGGAGCTCATCCGGTTGGCGGAGGACGCCCGAGCGAATGCGGTGGACCTCTGGCAGTTCACCAAGCTCATCAAGTCGACGTATTCGCTCGGCCAGAAGATGGTGCTCTTAGAGGTCATGTGGGGCCTCGTCTATTCGGACGGAGAGCTATCGAGTCATGAGGAGTCACTGATGAGAAGGGTTTGCCACCTTCTGGACGTGGCTCCCGGATACCTCTCAGACGTGAAGAAACGGATGCGTCCTGTGCCTGATTCCCCGGAGAACGGGGGCACCCAAGCCGGGTAGCTTCGGGCGCTATTGTAGCGGCACCGGCCGCAGCGCATATTGAGTCGGTCTGAGCGCTGACAACCTAGAGAACCCAGAGCCAATGCATCTTCTTCCGGGTGGTTACAACTTCATCCATATCGTGTTCTGGTCCGTTGTCGGACTCGTCGCGGTGGGCACGAACGTCGTGGCGGTCATCCTCGCGACCGGGTTGGTCCTCCTGTTCCTCGAGTCGGTCGGGAAAGCGTAGGGGAGCCACCCACGCCCGAGCGGGTCCTGCTGGTGGTGGAGTAGGCATGGTGCTCTTTCTCAAGATCCTCGGGGGGGTTGCAGCCCTGGCGCTCGGTGTTTTTCTGGGCACGGGACGTTACACGCAGACCACCGACGAAATCGACGCGCGCCTCCAGAGCAGCGGCCGACCCAGAAGGGCCAAGCGTCACTTCATGTGGCTCGACTACTTCAAGGCGGTGCAGAGGGGTTCGGACCGTCGACGAAGCCAGTCGGGCCCCCGGTTCAAGACCGTGGTGGGCCGCGACGTCACCAAGCGCGAATCAGGGGACTAGGGCAGAAGCGAGTTGAGGATCACCAGCGCCACCCCGATGAACGCACCCAAGATATAGCCCAGTCGCACGATGATGCGGAGCTCCTTATGTGTGACCTTCCGCACGAGGTCCTCCATCTTTTCGGGCGGGAATTCGCGGACCTTCTTCTCTACCCGTCCGGCGACATCGATCTGCTGGATGACGGAGGGGATCTGGGTCTGAAGCCACTCCCACACGGGGTCGCTGAGTGCTTCCTCCAGCTTGCGGGCGACGCCCTCTGGGAGCCAGTTCGCCGGGGTTCCGATGGGCCGATCCATCAGGCTAGAGGAGAGTCGGCCGACGACTTCGCGTGAGAGTGTACCGGCGGCCTCGCTTCTGGCGCCGCTCACGAGCCAACCGGCCACTTTCTCGGCAGGGAGGCTCTCCAATACTTCGCCCCAGGTGCGGGCCCCGACGCCCTCCAAGACCCCCTCCAACTTCTCCACCAGGAAGGCCCTCGAGGTCGGGTCTTGGGCAAGGTCGACGATCCAACCGGTGACGGTTTGCCGCGCCTCCACGACACTCGGGTCGTCCGGCTCTCCGAGCACGGCGGACACGGGTCGTCGCAGAAAGTCGACGATCGCATCGTTGATGCCACGCGTCATCGCGTTCTGCATGCTCGGGTCCTGAAGGACTTCGGCCAGCCGCTCCGCACCCTCCTCTTCGATGGTGTCGAGGACCTTTTCCACCGAGGATTCGGTGATGATGAGCTTCGCGACCACGCGTTGATGAAATTTCAGATCCCCGAGGAATCGATGCAGCAGGTCATGGATGAAGATCTCGAACTTGGCGCGCGCTTCATCGTCCTCCAGGATCGATCCGAGTCGTTCAATCGCCAGTGGAAGGTAGGCCGTGATGGCCTTCTCTACGGCGCCGACGAGACCGAGCGGGAGCACCTCTTCGAACGTGCGGCTCGGCTCCAGCAATCTCTCCGCGCCCCGGTCCAGATAGTCATCGATGGCCTTAGCGAAGTCGTCGCTATCCACGGCCGAGGTAATCCACTCCTCTACCGCCTCCGAGATGGCGCTTTCTCGGGCCGGAGTCAGTACACCGGCCACCGGCTCGTCGGCAATGGACTCCACGATTTCCCCGGCCCGCTCCGTAACCGTCTCGAAGAACCGGTCCGAGTGCAGGTACTCGTGAAGACGCTCTAGCCCAAACTCCTTTACCTCATCCAACACCGCCTCGACTCGCTCGTGCATGCGTTCCGGAATCAGATCCCGCACCGAGCCACGCTCAGTGTTCAGGATCGCATCCAGGAATCCGGACAGATGTCCGTCGAAGGCCGCCCTGAAAGACGGGTCCCGAAAGATCTCCTCGAGGTCTTCCGGAGTGAGGAGGCGCGTGCCGACCGTGCGACCCACCGCTGCGGCCAGACGGTTCTGGTTCTTCGGAATCGCTCCTTGGAGCGCCTTGAGCTCCCGTTTACCCAAGCGAGGGGGTTCATATGGATGAAAGAGCATCCAGATGGCGATCGAGTTGGTAAGCCCGCCGGCCATCGCCCCGAAGGCAATGGTAATCAAGGCGCGGATCAGCTCGTCGGGCATGATTCCGTCCCTGCTCAGCGCTGCACGTGGCGCACGAGCCCTCGTATGTCGAGCGTGTCGCCACTCATGATCAGTAGGCCGGCGACCTGATAGAGACCGTTGATGGGGAGGAGCGGCCCCTCACCCACGCCGGCCTGGAGATCCATGCCGATACTAGCGAGCGAGACCTCCATGTCTCCATCGATTGAACGGATCGTCCACGCCACGGGCACATCTCGGCGCGCCTCTTCGAAGGACCGGACGGAGGTCCACTCCACCTCCACCTCGGGCCACCGGAAGTCCTGGTCCCCCCGCCGTCCCCAGGCTGTGTGGCTGGGAGACACACCCGTGGACTCGATCACGATGGCCACGCGCTCGGGACCCGTGAGGAACATCCACTCCCCGGGGGCCGGACTGTCCTTGAGGCGGGCGCGGTTCATGTCCATGACCATGCCCTCGACGCGGACGTTGCCGAAGAGCGCGGCGCCTCGGTGCACGCGGAAGGTCTGTCCACGATTGCCCGTCCAGTCGGACATGCCCTCCCCAAGAACCACCTGCAGTTGCCGGGCTCCTTCCTGGAATACGATGCGCTCGATGACGTTACCGGGACCCACGACGAGGTCCATTGGATCTCTCGCGTGGATACGAAACGGAGTCCGAGTCGGCGGGGAATCCCAGCGATCCGTGAAGAACGGCTCCCAGAGTCCAGCGCGAGCGAGCCAGCCCTCGGCGCTACGCTCGACTCCCTGTTCGCTTGTCGAGGCACGAAAGAGCCACGGAACGACGATCACACTGTCTGCTCCCGCCGTCATGAACACGATGTTGCGTTCATACACCCCTTCATCGGAGCGCGGATCAGCGATCGAATCGCGGGGTTGGCCGGGTGTTGCGAGGGAGGGAGGAGGTGCTCCCTCGTCGCAGGCACCGAGGAGCGCCATCAGGATGACCAGAATCGGCCCTCTCTGGGCCGGAGCGATCCCGGGAGCTGTCCTCATCCGCCACCTGAGGCCAATTCCACCGCATCCTTGGGGTCGATGATCGTTCCCTGTCCCGCCCCCAGATGCTTGTCCAGGCGAAGCAGAAAGCGCCCGATGCGACGTGTGTTGGTTCCGAAGTCGTTACGACCCTTCAGAGAGCGCGACTGCACGTCTAGACGCGTCAGCCCGTTTTCATCGAGCCCGACCCTGATCTCCAATTCGTCCTTGAACCGGAGGACCCACGTGGTGCACCGAACTCCGATGACACCCACCAGATCATCGGAGTGGAGCAGCACCCAGCGACTCCGGTTCGTGACCAGCTCGAGGCAAGCGCGCCAAACGACATCGAACGGGATAGCGTAGGTCCGACCCAATAGGCGGGGGTCATCGGACCATGGATCTGTTTCGGCCCAGTTTCGGGCAGGGGCTTGTTCTGGGCGTGCTTTGAGCAAACGGTCAGCCCCCAAGCCGATATCTAGTGATCACATTCCCTCTCAATCCAAACCGGAGGAGTCGCTAATGTGGCGAGTGTCTTGACCCGCGCCCCGTGCGAGTGTTCCACGGTAGCCGATTGCCGGGGGTCGATGACGTCGGTAATGTCCGCCCCATGAAAGCGATAATTCCTCTCGCCGGAAAGGGTGCGCGGTTACGTCCCCACACCCATCTCACTCCCAAGCCGCTGATCCGCGTAGCTGGCCGGCCGGTCATGAGCTACATCCTCGACGACCTCATCGAGCTCGGTGTCGACGAAATCGTGTTTGTCGTCGGCTACTTGCGCGGGGTGATCGAAAGCTACGTGGCGGAGGCCTATCCGAGCATTCGGGCTCACTACGTGGTGCAGGAGGTTCAAGACGGGACGGCGGGTGCCGTGAGCCTGGCGGAGCCCTACGTAAACGAAGACGTGCTGATCTTATTCGTAGACACGCTCTTCGACGCCGACCTGACGCTCGTGGACGATGTGTCCGAAAATACCGCGGGCATCATCTGGGCGAAGGAGGTCGAGGACTACCAACGCTTCGGAGTGATTCTCACGGATGACGAGGGTCACATGGTCAAGATCGTCGAAAAGCCATCGGAACCCATCTCGAAGCTCGCCAACATCGGACTGTACTACATGCACGATTGGCGCTTGCTCTTCGAGGGGATCCATCACACGCTCGCTTCCCCCCCGGGGGCCTCGGGCGAATTCTACCTGACCGATGCGTTCCAGTTCATGGTGGATTCAGGCGCGAAGATCAAAGTGGCGCCGGTGGCGGGTTGGTACGACTGCGGCAAGCCGGAGACTCTCCTCGAGACCAATCATCATCTATTGGAAGTGGGGAGAAGCGGCGTCTCGGACTCTGCGGTTCTCGAGAATTGTAGAATTAACGGTTTCGTTCGCATCGAGGACGGCGCCGTGCTTCGTAACTGTCACTTGGGCCCGAACGTCACCGTGGAGTCGGGTGCCCGCGTGGAGCGTTCCACGCTGGTCCGCACGATCGTGGGCGCTCGGGCGGACATCAGGGATTCGGAGCTACACGACTCGCTCGTGGGGTCGGAGTCGCAGGTGTGGGGTTGTCGAGGACAGTACAGCGTGGTCGACCACTCTGTTGCGTTGGGGGACTAGGGCCGCCTTCGCCTGTGTCGGCCTACTCGCGGCCCCGGTCACACGACGCCGGCTGTGAGAAGGGTCGTGTAGAGCGCTCGTTGTAACCCTTCTGTCCCGCCCTCGTTGCGGTACCACTCATTGAGCGTGTGGGCATCCCCGGCCATGCCCCCCGCACCCAGTGTGATCGCGGGAATGCCCAGCGACATCGGGAAGTTCGCGTCGGTCGAAGAGGCCACGAGATCGGGTTCGACGTCGAACATTCGGGTGGATGCGAGCGCGGCCTCGACCAAGGGCGAGTCGGAGGGCGTGACCCCCGGGGGGCGCTCGCCGATCAAGATCATGTCCAAGTCGAGGTCGTCGGACGTCTCACGGGCTTCCGAATTCTCCTCCTCGAGAGAGCGCTGCAACACGGAGCGAACCCGCTCCTCCGCGGTGTCCAGGTGCCCCAGGCTCTCGGAGCGCAGATCCAACTCGGCCCAGGCCTCCGCCGGGATAGAATTGACACTCGTGCCTCCACCCCACCGTGATACCGTCAGCGTGAGTGTGGGGCTCGAGGGCGTGGGCCAGATAGCCAGGGCACCGATGGCGCGCCCCAACGCGTGGATGGGGTTGGGAGTCCCCTGGTCCGTCCACGAGTGACCCCCGGGACCGCGCACCACGACACGGAACCGACGAGCCCCAAGGCCCCGCGTCACGACGGTTCGCATGCCGGCGCCGTCGAGCGAGATGAATCCCGTGGCCGAGCGCACCTCTCCCCCATCGCGAAAAAGGTGTTTGACGCCGCGCAGATCTCCGTTGCCCTCCTCGCCGACCGTCGCCGCGAACAGAATGGGCAAATCGGTGGTCAAGTCTGCTTCGGTCAGGGACCTGGCGAGGGCCAGTAAGGCCGACAGTCCTCGGCCGTCATCGGCGATCCCTGGACCCCTGAGTACATTGCCATCTTTCCGCACGGTGAGGTCTGTTCCCGAGGGGAAAACGGTATCGAGATGGGCCGCGATCACCACCGGGGGTCCGGCTTGGTCGCCGGGCCGCAGAGCGACGACGTTTCCGACCTCATCGGACCGCACATCCTCGAGTCCCGCCTCCTCCAGGAGGACGGCCATGCGTTTTGCGCGGGCAGCCTCTCCGAATGGGGGGGCCGGGATTTCCGTGAGCTCGATCTGTTGGGCCAGCGTGCGACCGTCTGTCGCCACGATGTGAGCACCGGCCACCTTGACGGCCGGGTGCGCGAGGAGTTCGTCCAGAGCGGCTGATGTATCCTGCTTCATGTCGCAAGCTCGGCGGGCGGAAGTGCTCCGTCAAACGCGGCCCAGGTCAACCAGTCCGAGGTGCGCGAACTCGCCGGCACACGGCATCTGCGCGTGGCGCCTGCCTCCTCACGCGACGGCTATGGCAACGCTCCGCCGTGGGCTAACTTTGATCGAACCGCGTGAATGCTCCCCCCTTCTCGAGAGGCCCCGACGAAGCGACCATGGACGAGTGCGACATCATCTACGATTGGAACAGGGAGGGCGCAGGCGTCTTCGATTGGAGTTCCCTGTCCGGGATCCAACTCAACGACGAGACGCTCAGGGACGGGCTCCAGAACCCGTCGGTCGTGGATCCGAAGATCGAGGA
>SMVA01025293.1_pt1 | contig 16020 bp, 16 predicted proteins | sample 2456451 | NCBI WGS metagenome assembly SMVA01 (sample SAMN11095933, study PRJNA526329) | marine sediment metagenome | biome: Marine sediment; feature: Surficial sediment; material: Deep marine sediment; isolation source: Hadal surficial sediment | place: Pacific Ocean | collected 2014-05 | depth...
AAGAAAATAAAGTTGCGTATTGGCAACCAATAAAATTTAACACGTCAAAATAACTAACACTTGTCAACTAATTCTCAAGCCCACGGCTCCATATTCAATCCAAACAACAGCCAAGCCCCCACGCACACTATAATATTCAAACCAACACTCCAAACTCCCCCTACACCCTCCTATAACTTTCAAACACTCACTCACTTAAATACAAACAAATCCACAACCCAAATGAAAAATCATGCCAGGCATTAATCTTGCTAACAAAAACCATTGTGACTTTTCCTTGTTTGGAATTCCCCAAAGATCTAATATTCAACTAACAATAAAATCAATAATTATGAATCAGAAACAGAATCAGATGGGTATAACTGGTATAAAATTAATGGTTGGTCTGCTGATTAAGAGTCAGATGCTCTGCCAACTGAGCTAAGGGTGCGTTGCGAAATTAATAAAAATTCTCCCTGTTTCAAAAGATTGAAAGTTTGATGATTCAATATATTTTGAACCAAATAATAATTATTCTTGGAGAATAGTATATGCTGAACTTCTTTATAGAATTGATGATTTGGAGAGAAGAAATTGTAGTTGTGTGAGGTGCAAAAATGAGTTGGAAAATTGTAAGAGTTATTTGGAGAAAATAAAAGTCAAATGAAAAGTAGATAAAAGTTAAAGGAATTAGCTAGAATTAAATCTAAAGTAACACGAGATTTTATTGATTGATTTGTATAATTGTAAATACTTCATTTATCTTTATATTGAACTATCATAAACTATTAACGATCATTAACAATTTAAGAGAATCTTGATTATGGAAAAAACAGAAGTAAATAAAACTATTAACACTTCGGCAGAAAATGTTTGGGGTATCATTAGTCAATTTTCGGGCATTGAGAAATATGTTCCGGCAATTGAGAGTTCTATCGGTAAAGGAGAGGGTGAAGGCATGGAGCGAACGTGTACAATGAGTAATGGGGCGAGTTTTGATGAGACACTATTAAAACTTGATCATCATAATATGGAATTACAATATGATGTACATGATCCTTCTCCAATGCCCTTTTCCAAATATTTAGCAACGATGAAAGTAACTCCTATTGATAGCAATAAATGCGAAGTTTCCTGGAATTGTAAGTATCAGGTTGATAGTGGAACTGTTGAGGAAGCTGACAGTATACTATCTGGAATATTTCTCTCAGGTATTGAGGGTCTGGAAAAATTGAATTCTTAATGATTGGGGAATATTTAATAATAAAATGTGTGCGAAATTATAGCCTAATATAGAATGTTGTAATAAAAAACCCTGCCTAATTATTAAGCAGGGGTTTAAGAAAAGTTAGAGGTCTTCAAGTTTATTTCAAGAGCATCATCTTTTTAGTCTCAACATAATTTCCCGATGCAATTTTGTAGTAGTAGACACCACTTGAAAAATTATTTGCGTTGAATTTAATTTCATAACTACCCACTTCTCTAATTTCATTAACTAAAGTTGCTACCTCAGCACCCAGCGAATTGTAAACTGTAATAACAACATTACTTTTTTCGGGCAATCCAAATTTTATTGTTGTACTTGGATTAAAGGGATTTGGATAATTCTGCTCTAACACATAATCCGAAGGTGCAAGATTATCTACAAGGATTACATCACTGTATTCAAACACACCGTTGAAATCAATTTGTTTTAATCTGTAACTTAGTGAGGAAGCGTTGATTGAATTTATGTTATCACCGAAAGAATAAGAATGTGATTCTGTTGTAGTTCCATTCCCTTCAACAAATCCAATTAATTGCCAAGCCTCATTATTTGAACTTTGATTTTTACGTTCAATTTCAAAACCCAGATTGTTGGTTTCAGTAGCTGTTTTCCAATCAAGTAAAACTTCACCATTACTAACTTTTGCTGTGAAACTTGTTAGTTCAACCGGCACAATTGCAGAGCGTGTTGCAGTTCCTGTTGGGAAGGAATTTGCAACGTTACTATTCATCATATATGTAACGTGATCCATTGCATTTGAAGGAATGCCCCCTACAAGAGGTTTTAACAGAAATGGTGCGGCGCCGTTATCGGGGTCGGGCTCAATTGATATGACCGCTGTCATCCCTGAAAGATCAGTCGGGAATGAAAGCCCGGACGGCGCATTCGCCAGAAAATCTTCGCCTGGGAACGGCGGTCCCGGATCATTTCCGCTGAAGGGATCAGCTTCATCTACCATATCAACTGCCGTAAATGTTCCGGTTGTTACAGGCATACCACCAATAACAGCCCAGCCTTCATATTTCCAGCCAGCCGGCAAAGTTGGTAAAGCAAGACCTACATCTGGTGAGCCGCCCGATAAATCCAGGAACCATATTCCACTTAATTCGTCGGTCATAGCACCGTTTGTTGGTGTTGCAAGTATATATTTTCCATCAACACTGGAATAGTCATCTCCAAGTGCAGCAGGATGACCGACTGATAGTGGCGCATCAAAATTTGTAAAATCGCCGCTAAGTATGTGTGTGCTGCTGGGATTTGGATCTGAATCAGGTATTGGTTCGATAGTTAGAACAAAAATAGTGGCATTTATTAGATCGTTCATATTTACACTAAATACGGTTTGATTTAATACACCTCCGGCATCAACGGTAAAAGTTCCTGTGGTTACCGGCATTCCCCCAACAATTAGCCATCCTTCATATTGATAATTAGATCCGAGATCTTCCAATCCATTTATATTCAGGTCTATGACCTGGCAATTAGCTGAAAAAGAAAAAACAAGCACAAACAGAATCAAAGTTAAGAGAGAATTCAATTGTCTCATAACACCTCCATTATTATTATTGGATAAAAAAATTAATTAACCATCCTCCATATTTTCTTGTTAAACCCTTATCGGTCGATGAAAAGTAAATTCGACAAAGGAATAACTTCCACTGTCACATTAGTTAATTCGGAAATTGATATCCTCACGAAATGATAAAAAAATAGTCACAAAATTGTAACGGTGTTAATAGTTTGTTTTCGCGATGTAGTTTAAACTTTACAGGTTGGTTTATAACTTACCTGGCTGGTGGGCAAATTCTTAATAAAAAACCCCTGCCGGTGTTATTAAGCAGGGGGTGTAGAATTCAATACTTACAATTTAAGCTATAAGCTAACGAGTACGCTTTCCAGCTCTAATATCTTTACAAGCTTTACAAAGCTTTCTTCCGCTTGTTCCCTTTTTCCTTTTCTTAACACTTTTCCCGGATGTACACGAACCATAAATGTGATAGACTTTACTATCTGCCGAATGAAATGGTGATATTTGTTTTGCCATAATAGGTGCTCCTAGAATTGTTTATTAATAGTTAAAATATATCTGTGATATATTAATATTAACTTAAGTAATTTATCTGAATATTTAAACAGTTTTTGAAGTTATACAACCAACAAAAACTAACTGTGTTTTTCAGCAGGTGGTGGGAATAAATGAATATTTATACCGTGTGACGGAGGTTAAAATATAAATGCCATATTTTAAATTGTATCTGTTAAAATTAAAATATAATCATTATCAGATTAGTTCTCTCTAAACGCACTACACCTGCCGTTCGGTATTCAGGATTATTTAGGGTAAATATATAAATAAAAACTAAGCACATTTAATATGCGATTTTTATACTTTTTTTTGATAGCCTCACTACTTTTTTCTTGTAATCAAGAGTCCAAAATTGAGTCCCTTGATGAACTAATCTCAAAACAAGTGGGTGCGAAAAATACTGAGGAATATAAGGAATTAGACATCACTGAAATTAATAAAAAATTACAAATTCAGTTGAGAAATTAACCCCCGAAGTTATAATGAGAATGTACTATCCATACAAAGTCGAAACTAGTGAGGGAAATGAAATAATAACAATGCATACAACAAGATTAAATAAAGAAAATGTAGAGGTAATTTTAATCCACGATAATTTTCTGAATGATTCTGTGAAAGGGGAAAAATATGTACTGTACCTTAAGAATATCGATTCCAAATGGATAGTTATCTCTTTAAAAAAGAATTGGAAATGCAGGGACGGAAGAGGTCATAAAGATTGGGGGATAGGATTATGCAAATAAATTCGTTTGCTATCAAATAATACACACCCTCAAAACAAGCATTTATTCAGACTGTTTCTACAAGAAAAGCAAACTTGATAATTAACAATTAAAGAATACCCCAACCTCTAAAACACACAATACCCACCAATCACACCACATGCCCAAGGCTCCATATTCAAACCATACAACAGTTTTACGCTTATACCCAAGATAACGCTTATTAAAAAGCCCCGCCTATTTAATAAACAGGTTGTTCCCTTTTAGTTAGATACTGTAGATAAATTATAGCTAAGAATCGCTATCAAAACTCTTGATCGCATCTTCTCTTGTTTTATATAGATCAAATAATCTGAGAGTATTTGTGAGTATGAATATATCCTCCTTAGGTTTAACAGGTTTTACTACCTTCAACTTATAGCCTTTGTCTTTCATCATCTCTAATGCCATCATAATCGCTCCAAAGAAAGTTGAGTCGATATAGTCACAATTGCTGAGATCAATTATTAAATTAGTATGACCAGAATTAATCTCCTCCTCTACTATCTTCCTAAATGCAATTGCTTCATTTAAAGTTGAACGAGTAAAATTAACCTCGACAACAAATACACCATCGATATTGATTTTTTTAAAATGTTCCAAGATAATTCCGCAATTTGATAATGGAATTTCCTTTAAACATAAATCATCATCTATTCAATAGCAATCATCTAATTATACTGAAAAAAGCCTTAGTCTCAATACTTATTTTAAACTGACAAACACTGCTTGATTATCTGCCTAAATAATACCATATTTAATTAGGTTAAAAATCTTATTTCACTAACCGAATCAACCTTTCACTATCATTAATTTATTTAGGAGGCGCTATGCATTCTTTATGCAACAAATTTTCAATGGTTCTGCTTTTTGTTCTGCTATTTGCAGGCACAATGGCAATTGCTCAACCTGCTGGCGGAAACTTAATAGTTATAAATAATGCTGAACTATCACTTTACAGTGAGGGATCAATTGCGGAATTTGATTCTCTTAATTCACTCTATAACAAAAATGTTCTCGCTAAAAATGAGTTGATTATATCTTACAAAACCTACTCACATTGGTTTGGACATAACAACAGAGATTTTATTACAATGACAGAAGTTAAAAGTTGGGAAGATGTAATTGCTGTTAATCAACGTAATACAGAGCTATTTGAGGAGGCTTGGGCAACTGAAGCTGAACGAAAAGCATTTAACGATGCATCTAATAAATATTTTACGGGAAAGCACTCGGATGAGATTTACCAAGTCTGGGATTAATCATTAGAAATCTTATATGTGAATTTAAACTTATCGAATATAATAACCCGGCTTTGTTTCTCTCAGCCGGGTTTTATTATTTATAATGAAAATTGCTCTATCGATTTAAATACATCAGTCTAATGAATAAACTACTTCTTGAAGTTATACAACTAATAAAAAACTGACTATGTTATTAAGCAGGGGTTGGGAATTGAATAAATATTTATATGGTCTGGTAGGAGTCAAAAAATAAAATTTATATTTAAATTGTATCTGTTAAAATTAAAATATAATCATTAACAGATTAATTCTCTCTAAACGCATTGAGTTTGTTTAGACTGTGATACAAGAAAAACAATCTTAATGACTAACAATTAAAGAATACCCAAACCTCTAAAACATACAATACGCTCCATTCCCATTAATCATATCTCATGACCATGATTCCATATTAAAGCCATATAACAGTTTTACCCCAACACACATCGTAATTAATCTAACGCCAACCCTAAACACTCGCCACTGGTTTGCTAACTGTATTTATTTACAGTTATCTTTTAATAAACAACAAATGTTATATTTGGCAACCAAATTTTTAATGTTTGAATTACAATATTATTATTATTTACTGTATGAAAAGATTTGCGCCATATTTTGTAATACTAGCCGCCAGCCTTTGGGCTATTGATGGAATTGTTTTACGCCCTGTGCTTTATAATCTGCCGGTTTCCTTGGTTGTATTTATCGAGAGCACCATAGTTGCTGTTCTGCTTACGCCAATATTGATTCTTAATTTAAAGAATCTTAAAGAGCTGGAATTGAAAGATTGGTTAGCATTTGCTGCTGTGGCTTTACTTGGCGGCGCAATCGGAACAATGGCAATTACTAAAGCACTATTTTATGTTGACTATATAAATCTATCAATCGTCATTCTTATACAAAAACTACAGCCGGTATTTGCAATAATTTTAGCCCGTATATTTTTAAAGGAAAAGCTCTCTTCAAAATTTTTCTTTTGGGGCGCACTTGCTGTAATAGGTGCTTATTTTATGACTTTTGGTTTTTCATTACCCGATATGAATGCCGAAGACAAGATTGTTTTAGCGGCACTGTTTGCCTTGTTAGCAGCATTAAGTTTTAGTTCTTCAACTGTATTAAGTAAGCGGGCACTAAAGAATGTAAGCTATGAACTTGGTACATATTTGCGTTTTGCTTTCACTTCAATTATTATGTTAATAATTGTTTTAGCCGCCGGCACATTCAATAATATTCCGGATATTTCAACAACACAAATTTCTATTTTCTTACTTATTGCTTTTACAACGGGCGGTCCTGCAATCTTTTTATACTATTTTGGATTAAAAAGAATTTCGGCATCCGTGGCATCTATTTGTGAACTGGCATTCCCATTAACTGCCGTGTTATTAGAATATATCATCCGGGGACATATTCTTGCCCCTGTTCAATGGGCCGGTGCTTTTGTGTTATTTTTTTGTATTCTTAAAGTAACAAGAATACCCCAATTAAAGCAAAAAAAAATAGTTAATTAATTTCCAGGGTTACATATTTGTATTCACCATTTCTTTCAAGATGAACAACACAAACATGACCAGCCTTAAGTGTGTCTGTTACTGTTTTTAAAGTATTAAAATCATAAATGGGTACCCTGTTTAACGAAACTATTACATCACCGGTACGTAAATCACCGTCCCAGGAAGTTATTTCCCCTACCAGTGCACCAACAAGTATTCCATTTTTAGAACGAATTGGCGGAAGAAGCTTCAATAAATTATCATTTAATTCTAATCCTATTATTCCAAGTCTGGGAATTAAATTCTTTTCAGGATTTATCATATTAACGAAGGATTGCGGCATATCCTTTGCTTCATAAATCTTTACATGAAAAGTTAATCTTTTAATTCCTCTTAAAACTTCCAATGTCACAAAGTCGCCTTCGTCTTTACCATAAAGATTAACTCTGAACTGCCTTCCGTTTTCCATTATCTTACCATCAAGTGTTAGAATAATATCGCCCGGTTTTAGGCCGACTTTATCTGCCGGTCCGCCGGGAAAAGCATCACTGATGATCACACCCCAGGTTTGTGAAATGTTCAGTCCTGCTGCTAAGTAAGGAGTAATAGTCTGTGTATTCACACCTATCATTCCACGCATAACTCTTCCGTTAAGTTTTAATTGCCGGAATATTGTTTTTACAATATTACTCGGTGCAGCAAATCCAATACCTTCACTTCCGCCAGATTGAGAAAATATCATTGTGTTTATTCCAACAACCTCTCCTCTCATATTAATAAGCGGGCCCCCGCTGTTACCAGGATTAATGGAGGCATCTGTTTGAATATAGATCATTGGTGATTCCTGAGTTAGTTGGCGGGCAACGGAACTTACAATACCCATCGAAACCGAATTGTTTAATCCTAACGGACTGCCAAAGGCAAAAACTATTTGCCCGGGATGAAGATCATCTGAATTGCCAAAAGTAAGGAATGGATAATTATCTCCTTCAATTTTAATTAAAGCAAGATCGGTTTCCTGATCGATTCCGATAATCTTAGCATCTACGATATCACCCATTGGTCTTAGTATGGAACTAAGTTCGGGTTTCCCGGAATTTGATGTTGGCAAAGCCACTTTTATTCTAATCGCCCCCCTTACAACGTGATAATTTGTTATAACATAACCATTTGGATCAAGAATAACTCCTGAACCGGATCCCTTTACTTTTGACATCTGAAGTTGTCTTCCTTGTCGTTTGGGTTCGTAGGATGTTACAAATATCTGAACAACCGATTTTCCAATTCTTTCTGAAAGTTGCTCGATATGTTCGCTGATATCCTGTGTTGGAAGTGTTTGCCTCTCAAAATAATCATTCTGTGCAATTATATTAAATGCTGATATGATTACAATTATAAAGAAAGCAGTTATACTAAAGATATGATGTTTCATTAGTTTTTTCCTTTCAAGACATTCCTTTTTAATCTGACTGCTATTTACAAATTGTTTCTGTTCTTACATAACTGATGAGATACAATATGAACCTTTTTTTAGCAGCCAGATATTTTTTATTTGAACTGTTCTCACCAAATAGTGTGTTTGGTATGTAACAGAAATTATAAAGCAAACAAGTTTACATATTTATTACCAGGAAAAAATCTTTTTAACATTTTAGCGATACACGGGTAACAAACTATACATATCATGATTGTTTATAGTCTGATTTACGACAAAGATTAAAAATGCAAATAACATGTGCTGTGAATCAAACGGAACCCATTGGCAGGTTGTATATTACCTGGCAAATGGTGTTCCTCTCCCCGTTTCACAATATTTTGCAAGACTACTCATATAATATCCCCAGTGATAATTACAGGAAGCAAAAAAATCTGTTTCTGCTTTCCAATTGCCGTGTGTGAATCTAAGTATTGTGTCGTCTCCCTTTTTTTCAATATTAAAAATAATCGTTGTCCCTACCCATTGTTTATCACCCTCAAGACATTCCCATTCAATTTTTTTATTAGGCTCAAGATATGTTACTTTCATTTTATTGTGGTATTGATCACCAAAAGAAAATTTAGCGATTCCTCCAACGAATTCTTCGGCTTTTGCCTCTGATGTCCACCATCCCTTTAGCCCCTTAGTTGTAGTAAGCGCCGTGTATATTTTTTCGGGTGAAGCTTTAATTAAAAGATAATGCTTTATTCCCGCCATTTGCTACCTCACTTAATTAATAAAAAAAGGGGCTTAATTAAAAATCAAGCCCTGTAAAGTAAAAGGTTGTACCCTTTATCCGCCGTCACCATCGCCATCTTGTTTAACACTCCAGGGCGGGGTTACGCCGCTTATTCTTGCATAAACAATTCCCTGTCCAAGATGTTCGTGCATATGGTTTAGAAGACTTATCATTAAATTTCTTAGAGGCATATTTCCGAAAGGTGTTTCGATTATCTTATTTAAATCTTCCTCCGTTAAATTTCCGGCTGCGTCTTTTATAACTGTAAAAGATTCTTTAAGTGTCTCAGCAACCTTTTCTTTGTCTGTACTGCTTTTCTCAATTGTACCTCTTTCTGTCTTTGGTACGTCAGCGCCCATTTTACTTGCCAGAAAATAATTTGCTTCCGCAACGTGCAAATATACTTCAGCAGTATTACGAACACCATCTGCCGGTTCCCATGCCATTCGGTCCTGTGGCATAGCACCCGCTAGATCTAATAATCTGCCTTCAATGAAATCCAATTGGCCTAAATAATCCCCGACAAATACCAGTGTATCCGGAGAAGATTTTGCGTGGCTGCCAATTACTACTCCTAAAGAAAGTAGTACTGCCGCAAAGAGAGTAAGAGCAAATTTTTTGAAATTAAACATAGCACCTCCTGATAATGTTAAATAAATATTAAAAACTCTGCCTGATTATAATTCTATAATTTACATAATTAATGGATGATGAATATATGAAATTGAACCATCATTTGCTAAAAAAATAAAACAACTTTAAATCGCTCCGCCTGTTTCTGCAACCGCAATTTTTTCAATTGGGATGTTCATCACAAGTGTTTGTCTCTTTATAGATTCTTTATGGATCAACTGTAATAAGCTCTTTATAAATTCTTCACTAAGCCCCATTGCCAAGCCCATATTAAGTCTTTTATTAATTAGATCTTCCCAGCGGGTAATTTGTAGTATTGTAACATTGTTAGCTTTTTTATATTCACCGATGCGTTCTGCAATATCCATTCTTAATGATAGATTTTGAATTATCTCTTCATCCAACTCATCTATTACATTCCTAAGCTGCTCTAATTGTCCCTTAAATTTTTTATTGCTGATATTAGCTTCTCTAATAATCAGCTCATTAATTATCCTGTTGAGCTGTGCCGGAGTAACTTGCTGGCGCGAATCACTTAGTGCCGTTTTTGGTTGAATGTGACTTTCAATCATTAATCCAGACATATCAAGATCAATGGCTTTTTGAGATATCATCGGTATTAGTTCGCTGTTTCCTGCTATATGACTTGGGTCACAAATAATGGGTAATGCCGGGCAAATTGTTTTTAGTTCAATAGGAATTTCCCACATAGGATTATTTCTAAAAGGTGTTTTCTCATAAGAGGAAAATCCTCTATGCACAGCCACAATTTTAGTAATACCGACAGCATTAATTCGTTCCAATGCACCAATCCATAATTGTAAATCCGGGTTTACAGGGTTTTTTACAAGAATAGGAATGTCCGTTCCTCTCAGTGCATCAGCAATATCCTGAACAGAGAAAGGATTTGCCGAAGTTCTTGCGCCGATCCAAAGAACGTCTATTCCATATTTCAAGCAAAGATCTACATGTTTTGAGTTTGCAACCTCGGTCGTAACAGGTAATCCCGTTTCTTCTTTAACTGTTTGCAGCCACTCAAGCCCTCTTTCTCCAACACCTTCAAAAGAATTAGGTCGTGTCCTCGGTTTCCAGATACCGGCTCTGAATAAATTAACCTTTCCTGTTTCTGCCAGATTTATTGCTGTGCTTAATAATTGTTTTTCAGTCTCGGCACTGCATGGCCCGCTTATGATGACAGGCTTTTTGCATTTAGTAAGCCACAGTTCGATTGGGGTAACATTTAATTCAAGCTGCATAATTATATTCCATTGTTTACTGTTTTTCTGTAATAAGTTTATTGCCTTCTAAAATTCTTCCGATATCATTTGCTTCTTTTATCAAATTATAAATCTTTTTTCTCTCTTTTTTCTCTATAAGTTTTTTGAATACCTGCAGGTTTTTTATATAAGCATTTAACGCTTCTGATAAGTGCTTTGAATTCTGATCAAAAATAGGGGCCCACATATCCGGCGAACTTTTCGCCAATCTAACTGTTGAAGCAAAACCGCTTCCGGCAAGTTCAAATATTGTTTCCTCGTTCTTCTCAATCTCAAGTACAGTTAATCCCAAAGTGAAAGAGCTTATATGTGAAAGATGGGAAACATAAGCCGCATGAAGATCGTGTTCTTTGGATTTCGTATTTATGATCTTCATACCCAGGGACTTATAAAGTCTTTCTGTCCGTAATATTGCAAAATCAAAACTTCTTTCTCGATCGCAAATGATGCACAGCTTATCATTGAACAATCCGGCTATTGCCGCCAATGGTCCATAGTTTTCTATGCCGGCAATAGGATGTGTTGCCACAAAATTACCTCTGTTATGGTGTTGATCAGCAGTGCGGCATATCCCTTCCTTAGTCGAACCCACATCAATAACCGTTGAATTCTTCTTTATACTGTCTAATACTTTCGGCAAGATCAGTTCTGTTTGATCAACCGGTACAGCAATAATAATAAGGTCGGCAAGCGGAACAGCTGTTTCTATATTTGTTATCTCATCAACCAGCTTAATTGCGAGTGCATCTTCAGCGTTTTTGTTACTGCTATCAACACCGATTATTCGTTTAGCAAGGTCGTTTTCTCTAATGCTAATAGCCATTGATCCGCCGATCAATCCCAGCCCAATAATTGATACTATCATTTAATCTCTGCTTTTATTGAAAACATATTTTTAACACGCTGTATGGCTTCTTCTAATTTTTGCATACTATTGCAAAGTGAAACTCGCACATATTTTTTTCCGTTTGATCCGAAAATAAAACCCGGTGTAATAAAGACATTTGCCTCATATAAAAGTTTATCGACAAACTTTTCTGCATCAATAACACTTTCGGGCAGTTTTGCCCAAACAAACATTCCCACCTGATTTTCATCGCAGGAACAATTGAGTAGTTTTAATAAGTCGAGAACTTTTCTTTTCCTTACGCGTAATTCATCATTTCGCTTTTTGTGCCAGGCTACCGAATTTTTAAGAGCTTCTATTGCAGCAAGTTGAATGGGAAGAAATATTCCCGAATCGATATTGCTTTTTACCTTCAGTACAGACTTTACGTATTTCTCATTACCAGCAACCCAGCCAACACGCCAGCCAGCCATGTTATGAGATTTGCTAAGAGAATTTAATTCTAATGCAACTTCCTTTGCGCTACTTGTTAATAATAAACTTTGAGGATTTTCATTTAGGATTAAACTATATGGGTTATCATTGCATAATAGAAAATTGTGTTCCCTGGCAATACCGATCAGCTCTTCAAACAATCCTGATGCAGCAACAGCTCCCGTTGGCATATGCGGATAGTTGATCCACATTATTTTAACCCGTGATAAATCTTTTGTTTTAATTACATCAATGTCAACCTGCCAGTTATTCTTTTCATTCAAATCATAATATCTTATCGCTGCACCCATTATTTTGCTTGCTGATGTATATGCGGGATAGCCGGGATTTGGAATGAGAACCTCGTCTCCCGGATTTAAGAAAGCCATTGAAATATGCATTATGCCTTCTTTAGAACCGATAAGCGGAAGTATTTCTTTCCCCGGATCTAAAACCACCGAATAAATTTTATTGTAATATTCCGATATTGCATTTCTTAATTCGGGTGATGAGCTATAACCCTGATAACCATGATTCCCGGATTGATTGGCTGATTCTGAAAGTGCATCTATTGTACTTTGAGATGGGGGTAAATCAGGATTGCCGATTCCAAGGTTTATAATATTAATTCCCGTTTTTTCAATATCTGATATTTCTTTCAATTTTTTTGAGAAATAATATTCTTCAAGTCCTATTATTCTGTTTGCTTCAGTAATTGCCATATCGGTACCGTTTAGTTTAAAACAAAAAAGCCCGGCTCTTTTTCGGAACCAGGCTTGTTTACTAATATCTTAATTTAATTAGAACATAGTCTTACTGTTCCGACAGATAGTATTCGGATAGTAAAAGTAATAATATGTACTACAGTATAAATTCATTAAACGAAAAGTATAAAAGGAGAATGTCAATAGCAAGAGATTTCTAAGAAAAAGATGTCATCTATCCCAGGGAATAAATTTTTCAAGTCCCGATGAATATGTTTTATTCATTTGATTATCAATTATCATCACTTCCGTTTCGGGAAGATTTTCAATTAATTTCAATCCTTTCGCCTGCCCCAAAACAAAAACCGCTGTTGCCAAGGCATCAGCAATCGTACAACTTTTATTTACCACAGTTACGCTGATTAAACTGTCTGCGGGATACCCGGTTTTAGGTTTTAATATATGATGATAACGTTTGCCATCTAATTCAAAATATTTTTCATAATCACCGGAAGTTGCGACCGACATTTCTCCCGGATTTATTTTTTCAATAACCTGATTTGGTTCCCTTGGATGCTGAATACCGATTGTCCAGTTATTTCCAATTGTTTTAATTTCACCGCCAGCATTAACAAGAGCATCATTAACACCAAAACTCTTCAATACAATAACTGCCTTATCAACGGCATATCCTTTTGCAATTGCACCAAAGTTAAGTTCTATTCCTGCAGAACGTTTAAAGTAGTCGTCTTCCAATAGTTTGATATTATTCCAACCGCTGTTCAAAAGAGCACTGCTTAATTTATCATCAGCAGGCAAAGACGGATCATCACTATCAAAACCCCAGGAGGCTAATAATTTATTTAAACTCACATCAAAAGAGCCGTAGGTTAAGTTGTAAATGGAATCACATAAAACCATCAAACTAATAATCTCCGGATCAACATTAATTAAAGTATCCTGATTATGATTTAATTTCCATACGGGGCTATCTTCGTTATACGTTGAAAAAAGGTCGTTGATTCTTTTTATTTCATCAAAAGCTTTTTCGATTGATGTTTCAGCTTTTTTTCGGTCTTTATCTCTAACTTGAATTTCTACAACAGTACCGAGAAGAATTCTTGATCTTTTTATGAGATGAGCTTCATCGTTACTCATTCTGGCAATAAAAAATCCTACTGCGAAAAGAATAACGACAAAACCGATATATAATAATTTAGTCTTCATAAAATTAAATAATCCGGGTTGGTGGATGGGCTTTTAAACTTCTTCTATTCTTATCAATACTTTATTTGGCGCACAGACAATCACATCACCAACGTTTGCCGCATATCGGGATTTTTCACAATACTTTTGCCTGCAAGTTGATTTGGTCACTTTCACCAAACCATCATTAATTTCAATTTCTGTTTCACCTTGAGGTCCGTCAACTTTAACACTTTTGTAAGTTGAGCTTAACGGTATTTTATCAAATACACCTTTATTATTTTCAATCACAATTTCCTTTTGGTTTGAAGAAAACAATGAAGAAAAAATGTTCGATTGTTTATACACTGCAGCAAAAAAGATTTTTGCTTCCGTACCGTAAAGCATTGAACGAATTATCATCAACTCATCTGTAAAATCATTTTTAGGCGAATATATTGATTTGTTATTATCGCTTACAATTATATCGGAGTTAACATATTTGTTTAACGGTTTAACGGAATATGAAACCGATCCGCTGTTTGAAAAAGAAGTTCGCTTATGTTTCCTCACAAGTTTTTGAAGCAAGTATTTATAATCGTCATCAGCATTTATTATTGGGATGGAATTGCTTTTAACAGTTGCAGTGAATACTCTTACTACTTCCGAAATTAATTTTTCACTCGGAGGTAAAAAACAATAAACAGAGTAATGCTGATTTTCCGGCTTACCAAGCAACTTACCTGCTGTAAATCCGCTGCCGATAGCTAATGCGGAGATGCTGCTTAGTTTTATGAACTTTTTTCTTGTCATCATAACAAGTGGATTTATTTAGCAGTTAATTAATTCGTTTGCAAATTACGAGTTTAATAATAGTTATTTTTTAAAAAACTTTTTGATTTCCTTTTCATTCAAAAAAACCTAAAGCAGTATAAAGAATATTTCTTAAAAATTTTTTTTTACTATGAAAATACTTTTTGATTGTTTTCACTCAATACAATCTAAAAAATTCATTTATTTAAATTTCTCATTATATCACGAACCATTCTGGAGGAATAATGTTTAAAGGGCATCCAAAAGGATTATACCTTCTTTTCTTTACTGAAATGTGGGAGTGCTTCGGATTTTATATATTGCTCGCAATTTTTGTTTACTATATGCAGGAAAACTTTGGATGGGATTCCGCCACTGTTACCAATGTTTACGGTATTTTTTATTGAAAATTGTTAATTGTACATTGATAGTTCATAATTACACATTGTTAATTAATTGATATACTTACATCAAAATTATTTATATGCATTCACCTGAACCTTTTATAACTAACGATGCCATTGTTTTTGGTTTACTAATGGCCATTTTAATGGTAATTTTTAAAACTTCAAACAGCAGTAAACCAGTATTTGTAAAATTCTACAAATATGTTCCTGCATTATTACTTTGTTACTTTATTCCTTCCATATTTAATTCTATGGGTATTATTGATGGTGAAAAAAGCAATCTCTACTTTGTGGCTTCAAGATACCTTTTACCAGCTAGTTTGGCTTTGCTTACACTGAGTGTTAATATGAAGGAAATTAAAAAGCTGGGTTTTAAGGCAATCATCATGTTTCTTGCAGGTACTGTGGGTATTATTATTGGGGGTCCGCTTGCTATTTTATTAACATCTATTGTAGCGCCTGATGTTGTTGGGGGAGTTGGACCAGAAGCGGTTTGGCGTGGCATGACTACCATTGCCGGTAGCTGGATTGGTGGAGGAGCAAATCAAGCTGCTATGTATGAGATGTTTAAACCAAGCAACGACCTTTACTCAAC
>SMVA01238180.1_pt1 | contig 16020 bp, 17 predicted proteins | sample 2456451 | NCBI WGS metagenome assembly SMVA01 (sample SAMN11095933, study PRJNA526329) | marine sediment metagenome | biome: Marine sediment; feature: Surficial sediment; material: Deep marine sediment; isolation source: Hadal surficial sediment | place: Pacific Ocean | collected 2014-05 | depth...
TCCGCGGTGAGAAGGAGCGGGAGCTCAAATTCATCGAGTCCGGGGCATTCCGTGAGGCGGAGGAGATCAAGGGTCGGGCTGATGCCGAGGCCACCAATATCTACGCGGCGGCCTATAACCGGGACCCGGAGTTCTACCAGTTCTACAAGACCATGGAGATCTATCCCAGCACGCTGAACAAGGATGCGTGGCTGGTGATGACCACCGACAGCGATTTCTTCCGCTATCTGGATGGCGGCGGCAAGAGCCGCTGAATCAGGAACCGGACGCCGGGGACGGGGAACCGTCCCCGGCGTTTTCCTTCCTCCTCCTCAGTCCGTGGTTACCAGCGTGCCGCAGACCGTGACCATACCGTTGGGCCGGCCCGGAACTGCGGAGTCCTGACATGCTCGAGGTCAACCCCAAACTGCGGATTCCCCTGCGGGAGTTCCATTTCACCTATGCCCGCAGCAGTGGCGCCGGCGGTCAGAACGTCAACAAGGTCAACACCAAGGCGGTGCTGCGCTGGGCGATCCTGCGTTCACCGAGCCTGCCTGAAGGGGTGCGCCGGCGTTTCCTGGCCGCCTACGGCCGCCGCGTCACCCTGGATGGCGATCTGGTCCTCACCAGCCAGCGCTTTCGCGACCAGGGCCGCAACGTGGCCGACTGCCTGGAAAAACTGCGGGGCATGCTGGCGGCAGTGGCCATCGCACCCAAGCGCCGCCGCCCGACCCGGCCGGGGCGTGCGGCCCGGGAACGGCGCCTGACCGCCAAGAAGCATCTCGCGGACAAGAAGCGCGACCGCCGCCGGCCGGAGGACTAGGAGCGGGCCTTCTCGCCGGGAACGCTGGCGCCATAGCGTTGCCGGAGGGCCGGCAGCATGAACACCAGGGCTGCCACGCCGGTAAAGAGGGTCATGCCCGCCATGATGGCAACGTCGCGTATCACGGGAGCACCCCGGGCCTGGCGGGCGGAGGCCTGGAACAGCAGGGTCTGGACCCACACCATGGAACCGAGAAACATTCCCAGTTGGATGAGTGGAGGAACCCATGACCGGCGCAGCAGCAGCAGGAGGGGAAAGGCGAGGCAGACCATGGTCATGACGGTGTTCCCCCGGAAGAGAAAATTGACTCCCAGGAGCAGGCAACTGAGAAGAACAGGAAGCAGGCGCAGGAAGTTCATGTCAGCTCTGTGGATCGCGATGAACCGTCTCGGGCGCAAAGGCCGGCAGGCAGACCGCGATGTACTCGGCGCCACCGGCCTCAGGAGTGCTGTAGCGGACCCATTCGCCGGGTTTCACTGATACGGCCTGCCCGGCGCGCACCTGCAGAGTGCCCTCTTCGCTCTCGACCTCGAGCATGCCGTGCAGGACGACGGTGATCTCCTCGAACTCCGGCCGCTGTCCGGGTTCGCGCCAGCCCTCGGGAGACTGCATGCGGGCCACACTGACCGCCGTGTGCCCCGAATTCACGCGGCCGGCGAATTCATCGATGATCTTGGATTCCGTGCCGGCCGCCTCGATGCGGGCCGGTGCTGCGATCAGAGCCGGCATGGGAATTCTCGTCCGTTCTCGGGCAGGATCATGACGTCCTCACGGGAGGAAGCGGGTCAGGGCGTAGCCGCCGGCGGCGGCAGCCAGTCCCAGGCCCAGTTGCAGGGCGGCGTTGGTCAGGGCGCGCAGTCCCGAGTCTTGCGCCAGGCCTAGAGTTTCGTGAGCGAAGGTTGAAAAGGTTGTGAAGCCACCCAGCACACCCATGAACATGAAGGCGCGCTGGGCCGGGCCGAACATCTGCCGGGATTCGGCGAGACCGCCCAGGACTCCCAGGGCCAGGCAGCCCAGGCCGTTCACCGCCAGAGTGCCCCATGGGAAAGTGCCGAAGTTCACCAGGCGCTGGACCCAGCCGCTGAGAAGAAAGCGCAGGCTTGAACCGATGAAACCACCTGCTCCCACCCACAGCATGAGGGTCCACTCAACACGCCCCATCACGTCTTCTCCAGTTCCGGGATCACATTGGCCAGCAGCTCCCGCACTTCCTTGCCACGCAGCGATGTGCGCATGCGTCCGGAGCGCCGGGCCAGGGCGGCGCCCGCCAGGGGACCATATCCCGGAACCTGTGCCAGGCGCCGGCCGGCCACCGTCTTGGATACAAGGTCGCCCGTATCCAGCCAGTGCCGGGCGCGGCAGGCTGCCAGAACTCCTTCGGTGCCCCGGGGGTCATGGCGGGGGTTGAACAGATGGTCGCGCTGCCAGGTGAGTGCCACCAGCAGTGCCTCCCGCAGTCGTTCAGCGGGAACTTCCTTGAGCAGCGCCACGGGCTCGGGGCCATGCAACGCGTGGCCGTGGCGGCGGGAGATCTCCAGATCCAGCAGCATTTCTGCGTCCATGGCCGCACCCACCACGTCCAGCCCCCAGCGGGCGCCGGTGGTCACGGCCAGTTCGAACGGCATGGGCCGGGGCAGGCAGGACACCTGCTGCCGGGTGAACACGATGAGATCCAGGCCGGTGGCAGGGCAGGGGAGAACCTCGTCATCGATGCGTGCCGGCAGGTCCCTGCGTTCGGCCGGGGATAAGGGCCGGCGAGAGACAGCGATGAGATCGATGTCGCTGCGCTCGGGCATGAAGTCATCCAGGGCCAGGGACCCGGTGGTGGCGATCCCCATCAGGTTCTTGCCGAGAGTCTGCGCGATGGCTTCCGTGACAAGTCCGGCATAGGCTCGGATCAGTCCGGGGAGAGGGGGCGCGGCGGCGGACACGCTTCAGAACCCGGCCCGGCGAGGTGCGCGGCCGGCATCTTCCGGAACGCGTCGGGCCAGGCCTTTGACCACCCGGCGCACCAGTTGCGGCGCCGGGATCATGGCGACATGCTCGGTACGAACCGGGTCAAGGCCTGCCGCTTGGATGCTCTCGTGAGTGTGCCGCGTGAGGTGGCAGTTGCCGGCCAGAAACTTCCATGCGGGCTCTACAAGTTGCTGCCAGCGCAGCGTACTGGGATTGTCGGCCGCCACATGCTCGAAGTAGGCCAGCACGCCGCCGGGGCGCAGGACCCGGCGTATTTCCGCCAGCACCTGCTGTGGGTCGCGCACCGAGCAAAGAACCAGGGTGGAGACCACGGTGTCGAAGGAGGCGTCGGGAAATTCCAGCTTCTCGGCCACGCAGTCCACCACCTGGACAGAATTTCCAGCTCGATCGGCAACCTTGGTTTCAAGCTGCCGGCGCATGAACGGGTCCGGCTCGCTGAGCACCAGGCGGGTGACGGTGCTGGGGTAATGGGACAGGTTCAAGCCGGTGCCGCTGCCGATCTCAAGGACATGGCCCGATAGGTCACCGACCAGTTCGCGCCGCCAGCCGGCCAGGCACCGGTCTTCCGCCGTCCGCATCGCGCGATCATAGAAATGCGCCCTGATCCAGGCGCGGATCATGATCGATGGATGGGGATGCCCAGGTGGCGTACCACCTTCAGTTCGAGCTCGGCGAAGAGGCTCTTGCGCAGTTCGGCTTCCAGCACCGGGGGGGTATCGGGGACTCCGGGAACCACCACGACTTCGGCCGATACCTGTAGGCCCGTGGGCCCATGTTCCAACCAGACCCTGCGGGCAGGTATCTGGCTCCGGGGGCTCTCGGCTTTCGGAGTTTTCCACCCCGAGGTCACGTCACCTGGATCGAGTCTCCATCGGTTCATGGGCATTGCTCCCGCCGGGACTTTACCGCCTTGAGCAGGTCCCTGACGAGGCCCGGGTGGCTCACCAGGCGTTCTTTGCCGGCCTTGGGGAGTCTCTTGACGCGGGCTTCAACTCTCAGGGCCCGGCTGTGGGAGCCGGCGACCGTCTGCAGCACCAGGCGCAGAGGTCCCTTGCCGCGCAGGAACCGGGCGCCCTGGCCGCGGCGGTGTTCGGCCAGACGCCGGGTGACATCGGTTGTGATCCCCGTATAGAGGGAGCCGTTCTTGCAGCGAAGCACGTAGAGAAACCATTTTGCCGGGGATCGTCCCGGGCGGAACGCGGCGCCGAGAGGACGGGCAAGGTTTCCCCGCCGCTCGATACGGACCGTCTCAAGGTCGAGCCAGTCGGCCAGTGTCCGCAGTTCGGCGGCCAGCGCCGGCGCTACCATCCCGGCGCTGGCCGCGGGCTCCAGGTAGGCGGCGCGGACCTGCAGGATTCCCTGCTCGCGCTCGGCCTTGAGATCGACGCGCGCCACAAGCCGGTCGCCCAGAAGAAACGGCAGCACATAGGTTCCCCACCGCCGTTTCGCCGCGGGTATGAAGATCTCGAAGCGGTAGTCGAATTGAAAGAGGCGTGCGGTGCGTGGCCGGTGCCAGAGAACCGGGTCGAAGGGCGACAGCAACGCCGCCCCCTCCACCCGGCGGGGAAGCCGGGCGTCCCTGTGCAGGTAGGCCGGCTGCCGCCAGCCTTCCACCTGGACGCACAGCAGCTCGCCGGCGGCCACCAACTCTTCGAGGTGCGGGCGTGCCACGCGCACCGGCATGCGGTAGTAGTCGGCCAGATCGGCCGCTGTGCCAATGCCGTGGGAGCGGGCGGCCAGGCGCAGGAGCTGGCGGCGGGCCTCTTCGCGGGGAATCCGGCGCCGGCGCAGGGGAGCCGGAATGATGCGCGTGGCCAGGTCATATTCCCGGGAAAAGTCAGGCCGCCTTGAGGCCACGGCCAGATCGCCGCGGCCGAAATGGGTCTCCAGTACCGCCCTGGGGACCGTGCCGAACCAGGCATGCTCCAGGCGTCGCACTGTGCCCTGGGGTGCCGGCAACCGGGCCGCCGCCAGCGGTCCCTGCCTGCGCACCTCCTTCAGGACGCCGGCCACATAGTCGGGATTGTTCCTGATGAACGTCTCGAAGCCCCGCGGTCGCACCCGGTAGGTCTCCATGCGATGGCGAAGACAGGGCCATAGCTCCATGGGCAGGATGCAGGCTTCGTGAGCCCACTGTTCCGTGAATTCCCGCCGGACATAGACGAGATCATCCAGACGAGATCGGGTGTACGGGCCCAGGCGCGAGAAGAGAACCAGGTAATGGGACGGGATGAGGACGTTGACGAAATCGAGTTGCAGAAGGCCCAGCCGGTGGATCACAGCGCGAATATGGCGGGCATCCACCCGGCCTTGCGGGCGTGGCCGGTCCATGCCCTGGGCTGCCAGGGCTAGACGGCGTGCCTCGTTCAGTGAGAGACGGGTCCGTGGCATCTACGAAGGGCGAGGAGGGTCGCGGTTCATGCGGACGCGCTGGCGGACATGCGTTCCTGGATTTTCTCCGCATGAACGGCGGTGCGCCAACCCACGAGGCCGTGGACGAAAGTAGGAGGCCGCGCCCCAGGCCACACCTGGTGGCAGGGTGAACAGGGGTCGGCCGGTGCATGCTTGTGAAAGAGGTGTTCGCGGATCATCCTGAGTGCTCCCGGTCATGGCCCATGTTGACGTCTGGACGGAATGAAAATATCGTCACCGGCGTCGCGCGTCTACTGTGGGTTGGGAATTCTTCCTGGAGTCAATATGAAAAAAGTCCCGTACATGTTGCTTGCAGTCCTCGTCCTGGTCATGTTTCAGAGCGCGACTGTGGCGGCGGCGGAAGAACGTACGCTCACGGGTGAGTTCTGGTGGGAGGAGTCCGGCAGAGGTGGCGACCTCCGCTCCGTGTTCACGCCCACAGGCGAGGGGACCTGGGATGTGGTTTTCTATTTCAGGTTCCACGGCGAGTCCCATGTCTATCGGGGGACCGCGGAGGGCAGTCTCTTCCAGGGCGCGCTGCGCGGCACGGTATTGGACAAAGACCGGGAACGAACATTCACGTTCGAAGGCGCCTTCAAGAATGGAGAGTTTGCCGGAACGCACTCCGAGGTCTTCTCAGGTGGCGCCGAGAAGACCGGCACTCTGACCCTGAGCTGACGGGCGAGGCAGGTTGCCGAGAGTCCAGGTAGCTGGTCGAAGAGCACGACAGGGTCCGTTCATCCCAAAAGGGTTGTGGGCCATGGTGGAGACTGCCGGTTCAGCCACGCTGTCAGGGTGATGAAGAACTCCCGGGACGCGTTCTTTTCGAGCCAGGGGTAGTGCCCGCAATCTTTCATCTCGTGATAGATGAGCTGGGGAAGGTGGGGTTTGAGGCTTTCGCGGATCATGTGGCCGGGATGTGGGTCCACATCGCCATGAAGCATGAGCACCGGGATGCTGATGTGCGCGAATGAGGCGGGGTAGACGCCTGTCTCCTGCAGCCGCATCATGTCGTCCCAGGACTCGTGATAGGCGCGGGCGTCACAACCTTCCATCTCCAGGCTGGTCTCCACCGGGTCGAACGAGTAAGACCGCAGCAGGAGATCGCCCATGGCCCCGAGCCGCTCGTTTTCATCCGGAATATCCCGGCTCAGCCGGGACAAGTCCCTTTTCAGGTCGTCATCCATTCCATCACGGCGCCGAGAGGCCATTCTCTGCCGGGCCTCCAGATTGAACGTACCGCAGCCAATGAGAACCAGGGAAGCCACGGCCTGGTGATGTGTCGCGGCGTAAGCCAGGGCCAGCATGGCGCCCCATGAATGACCTACCAGCATGGGTCGGTTTTCCTGCGCTTCGAGCGTGGCCAGATGGCCGTGAAGATCGGCGACGTGAGAGGCCACAGTGAGGGGTTGCCGGGAACTGCCGCGCTGAAGAGGCTCATGAACGCGAAACGAAGCAGAGATCCGCCGCGCCACCGGAGCCATGTAGCCAGGGGCACCGGGGCCGCCATGCAGCAGCACGACATCCGGCCCCGACTGGCCATAGGTGCGCACTCGCAAAGCTGCCTGCTCAGGCGTGTGCTCTCGCTGCATCATGGTACGGGCATCTTCCGGGTCATGATATCCGCTTGGGTGGGACAAAAGACGTGGTAGGCTGGGGCAGGGCGTCCTTTGAAAACGAACAATGAGAGACCGCTGGTGTTCATCGTCGCCGGAGAGTACTCCGGGGATAATCTGGGCGCGGTCCTCATGGCCGCCATGAAGCGCCTCACAGGGGCGAGGGTACGCTTCGCCGGCGTCGGGGGTCCCGCCATGGCTCGCGAAGGTCTTGACAGCATCTTTCCCATGTCGGACCTTGCCGTCATGGGACTGGCAGAGATCCTTCCCCGGGCTCGCCTTCTCCTGCGGCGGTTGAAGATGACCGTTGGCGCGGTGAGGGAACTTCAGCCCGACCTGGTCCTGACCGTGGACTCCCCGGGATTTTCCCTGCGCCTGGGGGAACGCATCCGCGGACTCGGTATCCCCAGAGTCCACTACGTGGCGCCCCAGCTCTGGGCCTGGAATTCACGCCGTGGTCGCAAGCTGACCAGGCAGGTGGATCATCTTCTTGCCCTGTTCCCGTTCGAGCCGGAGTTCTTCGCCCAGTATGGCGTGCCCTGCCGGTTCGTGGGGCATCCCATCGTGGAGTACGGGGTGGATGGCGGTGACGGCAAGGTCTTCCGGGAACGCCACGCCATCCCTGCCGACGCAACCGTGGTGGCGATCCTGCCGGGCAGCCGGGAATCGGAGGTCCGGCGCTTGCTCCCGGTGTTCGGCGACGTGGTAGCACGCCTGGCAGGCAAGCGGCCGGATCTGGTCGCTGTGGTTTGCGCTGTTGACAGCCAGGCCGGGGGTATTGCCCGGGGCACCGCGAATTGGCCTGTGCCCGTGATCGTGGTGAGTGAAACGGCCGAAAAATACGATGCTTTCGCAGCCTGCGCTGCCGCTGTGACAAAGTCAGGGACCATCACCCTGGAACTGGCCCTGGCCGGTGTCCCCATGGTGGTCGCTCACAAGGTCAGCGGGCTCACGGCGCTGATTGCCCGGCGGTTGCTCCATGTCAGCCATGTCTCCATGGTCAATCTTCTGGTGGGAGAATCCCTCGTTCCGGAATTGTTGCAGGAACATTGCCGGGCGAGAGGCATTGCCGCGGAAATCGAGAAACTCCTGGACGAACCGGCGGCCCGGAAGGCGCAGCTATCCGGGTTTCAGCGCGCTGTCGCCAGCCTTGGCGGAACCACGCCCCCGCCCAGCGAGCGCGCCGCCCAGGCCGTGCTGGCGTTGCTCCCGGCCAGAGACTAGACACGGGTCGAAGAGCCGTTCCGGATGCTGGACTCAACGGGTGGTTCAGCCATGGTGGTAGTTCAGACGTCCAGGCGCTCACACTCATTCCGGGTGATCTCTGCCTGCACCTGCCCGGTGTGGGCAATGCCCGCGGGCTCGAAGAGCATCAGTTTGACGTGGCCGTGCGGCACGACCCGGTGTTCTTCTCCCCGGTGGATGATGCAGAATTCTCCCGGTTGCAGGGTGACCTTGCCTGCGCGATCCTCGACGTCCAGGGTCCCTTCCACCACGAAGAACAACTCATCTTCGCGATCGTGAGTGTGCCAGGGAACCTTGTCGCCCTCCAGGCGGACCAGCTTGACATGCTGTCCATTGAGTTCTCCCACGATCTTCGGGGCGAACGTATCGTTGAACTTCTGAAAACACGCTTCGAGGTTGATAGCCCGGGGCATCGGCTTCTCCGTGAGAATGGCCCCGGCGGGGTGAAGGTCGTGCGTGCTGCAGGGGCGTTGGTTCCCGGCAAATTACCGGCAGACACGGCCGCGACACTCAGCGATGCTGATTCCAGGGGCCGGGGAACGATTTCCGGTGGGCCTGACGCTTGGAGGCGAAGTCAAACCCTTTTTTCTCTTCTGACGCGGGCCGCGAGATATCGAAGTCGATGCGTTCTCTGCCGCTTTCCCTCCGGTTCAGAACCAGGACGATGATCACACCCAGGAAAATAACCGAGAATACGACCGTGAGAATGATGGCGATGACGCTCATATCTCCATGATTCTACCACCGCCGGACCTGCGCCCGCTGCAGGGTTCGCCAGGGGGAGCTCAGCCTGACGCTGTTCCTCCTGAAAGACGCTTTGCAAGCAAGTCGACGATGTCCTCGGGATCGGGATAGCCTGCGCCAAAGCTGCGGGTGAACCAATTTCCGCCACGCTGCACAATCGTCTCCTTGTCGGCCATCACCTCGAACTGGCCGGTCGTTCCGGATGTGAGCTCAACATCGATATGGAGACGCTGCTTGATAAGGGCTGCGAGCCTCGCAGCCTTGGCTTGATTGTTCTTTCAGGTGGGGCAGTCGTGGGTCTGGATTTTCATTTTTTCTCCATTTCAATCGTTGTGATGAGACGTGGTGTCAGGTGCAAACAAGGATAGCCCGGGCCCGAAGCTGTGGCGTCATGGGCACTCCACAAGGTCTCCTGGTGACTCTGCGCCTGCGTCCATATCGACAGGCGTTGGGCTCCCAAGCTTGAGTCGCACGTGCCATTTTACCAGGGGGATCCAGGGGAGTCGATCCCCGGACGAAATTTGGGACGCCGTGAGGAGAAGACTTTTTCAACGGGATGCCAGGCTCCACAGTCCCATCAAGGCAAGCAGCGCCAGGTTCGGGAAGAGCATGGGTGCGAAGACCGGCGCTCCGTAGAGAAAGTTGTCCACGACAGAACTCGACGGTCCGGCCAGATTCGCCAGGACGTGATAGACGAACCCGAGAAGGCCGACGCCCATCTGTCCGGCCATGACAGCCGCGCACAACCTCAGAGATCTCCTGTCTGTCTCCAGTGCTACGGGCGGCACCAGAATGCCGATGGCGAACGCCGCCGAGATGACGGGGATCCACTCGGGCCAGTGGAAGAACCCGTTCTGGGCATGATCGGCCAGGGAGAGGCCGAAATTCCCGACAAAGCCGAAGAGGGCCAGGACGAGCACCCACCGCGCCCATTCATCCTCGTCGCCCACTCGCATACGGTTGAGGATGAGGAGAAGACCGATGCCGGTGTAGGACAGGGGCGCCACGAAAGGCGCCGCATAGACCAGGTGGTGAAGGGTCGCCTCCATGAAGAACCCGCTGCGCAGGTGCAGGACCATGCCTGCGATGCCGACGGCCACGGAGAGCCAGCCCACTGCCAATCCAAGAAGGCGGCCTGCGCCGGCGGGGCCGGTGCGGGATTCAAGTCTCCACGCCCAGGCCAGGACGCCGGGGGCCACCGCCGAGAAGAACACGGGAATCCACTCGGCAGGCACGGCAAACTTGTTCACCGCGTGAGCTATGCCGATGTCCACACCCAGGAAGGCGAGGTTGGCGAGAGCAAATGCTTCGACCAGCTTGCGCGGCTTTGCCAGGGCCAGCGCCCCGCGCAGGAGGTCAGTTGCCGCCATCAGGACCCTGGCTCCTGAGTTGACGAGCCATTTCCCGGAGTTCAACCATCTTGCGGAGAAGTTCGTAGTTCCCATGCCACTGCACGAAGTCTGCCCCGCCCATGAACGCGCCGTGCTTCGCCGTGCGCCCGTAATAGTGCCACATGTCGAAGTAGACGAAGTCGATGGGCTGGTCGAAGGGCGCGGGCGTGAGGTGCCCTTCAGTTTTCAGGGCCGCCATGAGCTGGCTGGCTTCCTCGAGTTTGGCGTTGGTGTCGAGGACAACCTGGTTGGCCTCCTGGTAGAACCTGTCCACGGTGGGCTGTGTGTGGCACTTGAGGCAGAGTTCCTTCATCCGCGTCTCACCCTGGTCGGCGGTGGGGCGGCGCTCGGAGATAGCCGAGAAGAGCCACCAGGAGAGGCGCTCGGTGGTGTCGTGGGTGAAGTTGAGACCGTCGAGGCCGCTCATATGGCAGGTGGAGCAGGTGGGCACGAACATGTCGGCCGTGCTCAGCGTGGTGGGGTCGGCCTTCAGGTTCAGAATGGATCGCTGGGCGTTGAAGAGCACACCGTGTTTCGACTCCCGGTAGATCTCGACCTGGGAGTGGTCGGGTCCCATGTGGCACTGACCGCAGGTGGCGGGTAGCCGGGCCAGTTCGAGGGACGCGGCGTGCCGGGCATGGCAGTCCGTGCACGTGCCGATGGACCCGTCCGAGTTGGGTTTTCCAACGTCGTGACACGCGACGCAGCCGCTCTGGATGGCTGAGGGGCCTTCGAGGAGCGCAAGTTTATTGGCAGGCCGATCGATCCACCCCGGGTGGTACCGCTCTGCAAAGGCCACCTGCTCGGCGGTGAAGTCCTGTACGCCGCGCACCGCCGCCCACGCCGGCGCGGCATGCCGGCTGCGCAGGAACTGCTCGTACTGGGTGCGATGGCAGCCAGCGCAATTGCTGGAGGTGAGCTCCTGGGAGATGACGAAGCCTTTGTGGTCCATGGACTTCTGATTCGCCGCAGGCTGATGGCAATCGAGACATGTGACGCCACGATCAGCGTGGGCGCTGAGCTCGAATTCGTGGACCACGGCTGCCGTCTCAAGGCGGTGACACCCGGCGCACTTGCCTGTTGCGCGTACGGCGGCGGCACTGGGCTGCTCGACCTCGACCCGGGGGCGGCGGGCGTTCAGCACGAAGGCCCCCAGCAGGAGCGCGGCTCCGATCACGACACCCAGGAATGCAGTGCGAAAAACCATCCTGCCGCCCTCATGACCAGACATCGCATGCCCTCCTTCCGGTTCACCTCATGGCCGGGCCGGCGTTCAGCCGCGCGACAGTGAATTCCATGGGGGGTGGAGGAGGTCTCGCGACTCTCTGGAGTCTACTATGCCGCCGGTCGAAGGATTCGCGGGAGGCGAGGCTTGACAGTGCGGTGGCGCGCGCCAGGGGAGCGACAGGCCGGTCTATCAGTCGCCTATCGAAGTCGTGCCTGTCGTGAGGGGCCGAGAGTCCGGATACGGGAGGTTGGATGCCCCGTGCAAGCAGCCGACCATCCGTTGGCGCATGTTGTGCCATAGTGAGTTGGCCCGGGTGTGAGCGGCAGGGGAAGCCATGACCGCGAGAGCACAATCAAGAGGCGGTGAGGGCCGGCGGGGACATGCGACGTCGTTGTCAGACGCGGTATCCGACCCCCTTCGGGAGGTGACTCGGGTTTCACCGCTGGAATGTGTCGCCATCAGCCTGGTGGTCCTGGTGATTCTCTGTGTAGGTGCCCTGGCTGTTGCCGGCTCCGAAGAACGGCTTGCATTTCTTCTCTACGACGACGCTTATTACTACCTGGGCGTCGCCGGCCATCTGGCCGCAGGCGAAGGCAGCACCTTCGATGGCGTGAACCCCACCAACGGTTACCATCCTCTCTGGTGCGGTCTGCTCGTTCTTGTCATGAGCATGACCCGCGACCCGGGGACGGCTGTGCGCCTCGCCGCGGCGCTGTGGTTTTTGCTGGCAGCATCGGCACCGCTGCTTCTGTGGTGGGCCTTGCGCCGGCGCGGTTCTGCCGCAGGTGCTCTGCCGGCGGCGGCGCTGTTCGGCCTGCAGCCTTTCGTAGCCCTGAGTCTGGCCCGCCCCAACGGACTCGAGACGCCGTTGCTGGCCCTCCTGCTGGCGCTCTTTCTCGGTCTGTTCGAGCGCGCGGCAAACCACCGCTGGCAAGTGCACAAGCCGTCGGAGAGAGACGGCCACGGCGGCGAACCTTCCGCCAGGGATGCCGCTGCCATGTCCGATCTCTGCACGCCGCCGGTGGTGAAGGTCTTTCTTCTCTGGGCGGCGGTAGGGCTGGTTCTGGGCGCCGTGATCCTGGCGCGCCTGGATGCGGGTCTGCTGGCGGTGGCCGCGGCCGTGCTTCTGGCATGGCACGGAGTGACCACCTGGGGCCAGCCGGGTGATCGTGGTGCGGCTGTCGGTGCCACCCTCTCGGCGGTGGCCGGATTGACCCTGGGCGCCCTGGTGGTGGCGGGGCCGGTACTGGCCTGGAATGAGGCCCGCTTCGGGGCTCCCATGCCCGTGAGCGGCCGCGTGGTGGCCATGTCCGCCGCGGCCCAGCGGTCGGAGCTGGGAGGTGCGCTGTCCCTGGCCCATCTCAAGCGCCGCGTCGGCGAGGGTCTGGTGCGACTGCCCTTGCGGGCGGCGCGTACCGCCCTGGGCGAAACGGGATTATCGCGCAGGCTGTGGAAGAGCGGGATGGCAGGGGCTGCGCTGCTCCTTCTGGCCTGTGCCGGCCTGGTTGTCCGCGCGCTGCGAGTGCGGCGCCTTCACGGCCGCCTTTCCGGCGATGCTCTCATGCTGCTGGCCGCTTACTGTGTGCTTCACGCCGGCATCTACATGGCCTGGCTGTGGACCGGTGGCGAAGCCCGTTATCGTCTGTACTACTTCATGCCCGAGTTCATGCTGCTGGCGGCGGCTGCGAGCGCTGTCGCCGGCCCCTGGCTGATGAAGCGCCTGGCAAGCACCGATGTGCGCACGGTGGCCATGGCCCTGGGGTTCTTCCTGCTGACCTTTCATCTGAGCCGGGGAGTGTCCGACACCTGGCGTCTCTACGCCGCTCCGGCAGGAGCGGTGGCTCAAAGCCATGTCTATGGCTGGATCCGCCGCACTCTGCCACCCGATGCGGTTCTGGGCGCTCGCGACGCGGGCAAGCTCGGTTTTTTCTCCGGTCGCCCGGTGGTCAACCTGGATGGTCTGGCCAACGACCAGCGCTTCCTTGCGGCCTTGCGCGACAGCACAGTCTCTGACTACATTGCCGCTTCGCCTATCCAGTACCTGCTCTTTGGCCGCCCCTGGGTGGGGGAGTTCGACCCGGCTCGCCCCTGGGCCACGCCGGGACTGCCGCCCGGTGTGAGAGGCGGTGCCCGCGGAGTCGAAGGTGATGTCACTGTGACGAAGGCTGTCCTGCCGGGGCAGGAAGATCTGCCGGTGACCCTGGCCCGCCTGGCGCTGCGCCCGGAGATCACGCTGCGGGAAATTCCGGGCGCTCCTAATGGCTGGGTGGTCTACCGCATTCTGCGCCGCTGATCGGCGGCACTCAAGGGTGAGGATTGGCGGCAGTGACCTCTTCCCGGGGCACGTAGTAGTAGCGCGTGGGTTCGAGAAATCGCCACTCCTGGTCGATGGTCACTGTCTCGGCCAGGCGGTAATGCTGCAGCAGTTCATCTCGTGCCGGTGCTATCCAGAGGGTGGTCCACTCGTCCGGGTTCAGGTCTTCGGCCGGCCGGTTCAGGATGATTGTCTCGTACCGCTGCCGCTGGATGCCGTCCACCAGGATGTCGGGCCGCCAGGCGTCATTACCCGCCAGGATGGAAAAGACATAAGGGTCGGCCATGGTGACCGGCAGTCCGGCGGAGATCAGCATGCCGGCATCCTGGGCGAGCACCGGTCCGCCGCCGGGAGCATGCCGTGTTGCCGCCGCGGCGAAGAGGAGGCGCTGATTTTGATCCTCAAGCGTCACGATGCGCTCACGCACCAGCGAACGCATCTCATAGACCAGGTGCAGGCTGCCGGTGAAGACCAGGATGGCCATGCAGGCGGCACGTAACCGGGGGCGGCCCGCGATATGGTGCAGACCAAGGGGCACCAGCATCCCCATGGCCAGCATGGGTGGAAAGAAGCGCGGCAGGTTGGCGTCGGTGGCGATGGCCAGGGCCAGCCCCAGCCACAGATAGAGCCCCAGCAGGCGGAACGGCGACCATGCTGCCGGCTTCGACTCTTGCCCTGGCCGCCTGGAGAAACCCAGGGTGGCAAAAATTGAAGCCATCATGAAGACGACCATGTTCCAGGGGCTGCCGAAGAAAAGTTCAGCGTTGCTGAAGATCACCCATGGCGGGTCGGCGGCAGCGCTGACCGTGCCCATGACCGCAGCCGTCCAGAAACCACCGCCGCTGAAGATCAGCAGGCCGGCGAAGAGGGCTGCCAGCGCGCCGAAGCCGGCGCCGGCGAAGCGCACGGCGCGGCCGCGGAAGATCGAGCGTCCCTGACGCTTATCCTCCAGGGCAAGGTCCAGCGTGGCCGCCACCAGGGCGACAATCATGACCTGCTTGGTGCCCCACGCCGCCACCAGGAATGGCAGCGCGAGGTAACCTGTCCTGCCACGGCGGCGCCCGGCGGCGAAGACCAGGAGGCCCAGCGCTTCAAAAAAAGTTCCCAGGGCATCCACCCTCTGAGTGGTTCCCCAGAACACCACCTGGTAGAACGACAGCCAGAGCGCGCTGGCCATGAGGCCCAGACCCACACGGCCGGTTTCCTTTCTCACCAGGTGACCCGCCACCATGGCGGCGCCGGTGGTGGCCAGGATGGAGATCCAGCGGCCGGCAAACAGGCCGCCCCCGGTGACCATGACCCAGGCTGCGGTGATCAGGTAGTAGAGCGGTGTGTAGTGAATGATGACGAAGGGCGCCTCCTGCCAGCGCGCCGGGTCGTAAAGCCCCAGACCGTCCGTGAGCGAACGCACCGCCAGGCCGATGGCTCCTTCGGTGACAATCACTTCATGGGGATAGGCCAGCATGCGCCAGGCAACGGCAAAGAAAAGGGCGGCCGCCACAGCCAGGACGAGGCCCAGGACGCAAGCGGTCAGCCGGCTGACCAGGGAAAATCGCGGTGTCTGGCTCTGTTGCGGCAGGCCGCTCACGAAAGCCACTTCAGCAGGCGCAGAATTCCCATCTTGGCGCCCTGCCGGTGGGCTGAGAGAGCCGCCGAACGGTCGCCCTTGTTCTTGTCGTAAGAGCGGTATGCCTCGCGCAGAATGTCTTCGTTGGTGCGGGTCGGTTGCCAGCCCAGGTTGGCCTTGAGGCGCTCTGTGGTGAAGACGAACGTCCCGGCGATGAGCCGCGAATGGTACGGGCCGAGGGGTGACAGGCCCAGCTTGAACAGCAGGTTCAGGATGGCAATGGACGGCTTCTCCGGCAGGCAGAAAAACCGCGAACGGGTTCCTGCTTCCTCGATGACGGCCGCGTAAACCTCCCGCAGCGTTTTCACGTTATCGCTGCCCACGTGGTAGGTGGTGCTGCCGGGAGCCCGTGCCGCCAGAACACAGGCGGTGGCCAGATCGCCGGCGAAGATGAACTGGTAGCGGTTGGAGCCGTCGCCCACCAGGTAGATACGCCGCCCCTCCTTCACGAACTCGAAAAAGATGGTCAGCAACCCCAGGCGGCCGGCCGAGACGATGGTCGGGACGCGCAGGATGTCGGTATCCAGCTTCTGGGCTCGTTTCTTGACTTCTTCTTCGCCGGCCAGTTTGGATCGGCCGTAATCACAGACCGGACAGGTGGGCTCGTCTTCGGTGACGAGATAGTCGTAGGCGCGACCGAAGACGCAGATGGACGAGATGTAGA
>SMVA01124667.1_pt1 | contig 16016 bp, 14 predicted proteins | sample 2456451 | NCBI WGS metagenome assembly SMVA01 (sample SAMN11095933, study PRJNA526329) | marine sediment metagenome | biome: Marine sediment; feature: Surficial sediment; material: Deep marine sediment; isolation source: Hadal surficial sediment | place: Pacific Ocean | collected 2014-05 | depth...
AAACGCTACTGCAGCGGCTTACCTTTTTCTCGGCTCTCGATTTCGCAGGCGGGGCAAGTATGGTGGTCCAGTGCGTACGCGTCCTGCACGTAGCGAACGCCACAATGATTGCAATTCGCCAGGTAAAGTTCGTCATTGCACGAAATGCAGTGCAAGAGATTCCAGGCCCACTCGAAACTAATGTCCGGCTGCTGGTGCAACAGCAGATACGTTTCATAGGCGCGGCACAGTCGGTGACCAAACTCGACATCCGGTCGCGGCCAGCAAGGGTGCACATGATTGTTCTTATCGATTCGTACCAGGAATCCTGCGCAGAACAGGGCGACCAACGTAGTTGCCTGCAACTGATTTGCCGGGCTTTTGACGTAGCGTGTCACTTGCCGCGGTGATTTTCCGCGGCGACGCTTGATATTGGTATGGCCGCCGTCGCGAAAATAAGTTGTGTACAGCTTGCGAATTCGATCATCGGAGAGCCCGGTGCACTCACGGATAGTCCGGGTCCTCGCCTCATGGTAAATCATCCTCAGAGCCAACTCAAACTGGCTGCGCTCGCCAGAATATCGGTCGTCTGTCAGTCGCATTTCTTACCCTTTATGATAGAAAAAGACCATATATAGTATTATCATACCCTATACCATCCATACATGGTCTAACAAGACAAATAATAGTAAGTCCGAAAACGACCGAAAAACGCATCAGAGAGGGCGGTTGAATGGTAACAATTACAGAGTACAGGGGGCCCACAAGTGAAGATTTCGCAAACGTCAACGCGCTAAACACGGCGTTTCTTCAGGTGACGAGCGACCTTCCGCGGCAAAAATTACAGCGACTTGCGGCGGCCCCATTCCTGCTGTTTTCGTTTCGCGAAGACGACGACGAATGGTGGCATAGCGTTCTTAGCGACGACCCTCAGCAGGACCTGATTGCGGCGGCAACCTCCGCCAGCAGTGAGGTTCGAAAATTACAGACAGCCGGACTCGGTTTTTTATGGCAACTGGCCAGGCGCAATCCGTACGCGGCACGTATCATCAGCGGCGCGCCGGTGACGTGGTGTGAAAAGCTGTCATCCCAAACACTGGTGTTCTTGCTGGATCGTGTCGCCGACCGGGGGGATCTCATGATATCGCGCCTGGAGAACCACAAGGGCATCTGGTCACGCCTGCTGGGCAACGGTACGAGTGCAGAGCGCAGCGTGCGCCGCTCATCGCAGCTAAGCGCATTGCAAACCATGCTTACGTGTACGCGCAGTGTGCAATACGGGCGCCTGTCCGCTGCGGCATGTAGCATGGCGGCACCGAACCGGCAGGTTGCCGATCGCAATCAAGTTCGTCGCCGCCAAAAGAAGGTGTGACGTAAGCGAATCCACACGGTTACAATACGCGGCCTCATGAAGGCCATCTCAATAAGAAACCTCACGAAGACTTATGCCAACGGCAACCAGGCGTTGAGGGGTATAGACCTCACCGTAAAGATGGGCGATTTTTACGCGTTGCTCGGCCCCAACGGCGCTGGCAAAACGACGGCTATTGGCATAATCAGTTCGCTCGTCAACAAGTCGGGCGGCGACGTAGAAATATTCGGTCACAGTATTGATACGGATCTCGAGGCCGCAAAAGCATGCATCGGCCTGGTCCCTCAGGAAGTGAATCTCAACCTTTGGGATTCTGTCGGTAATATCGTTGCGAACCAGGCCGGCTACTATGGAATCGGCGGCAAACTTGCCAGCGAACGAGTTGAAAAGTACCTGCGGGCGCTACGCCTGTGGGACAGACGCGACGACATTGCGCGCAGCCTGTCGGGCGGCATGAAGCGTCGACTCATGATTGCCCGGGCATTGGTGCATGAACCGAAGCTGCTGATTCTTGATGAGCCCACAGCAGGTGTCGATGTCGAAATTCGCCGTTGGATGTGGAATTTCCTGAAGGAAATCAACGATGCGGGTACAACGATAATTCTGACAACTCATTATCTCGAGGAGGCAGAGTCGTTGTGTCGACATATAGCGATAATCGATGAGGGAATAATTATAGAAGACGCAAAAATGAGCACCGTGTTGCGCAAGCTGCAACGAGAGGTCTTTGTTCTTAGTCTCGCTCAGGAGCTCTCCACAGCACCAGAACTCGACGGCTTCGAGGTGCGACTGCGCGATGATTGCGAACTCGAAGTCGAGAAAGGGCCGGAACGTGACATTAACGACCTGTTCGAGCAACTCAACGCTCGAGATATAAGAGTTGTTAGCCTGCGTAACAAGACAAACCGGCTGGAAGAGCTATTCATGCGGCTTGTCGAGAACAAGCATGCCGCAAGCGGTGGCACTGAATGAACCTCGCCCTGAATCTTGTCGCTGTGAAAACAATCATTCGCAAGGAGATGGTCCGCGTACTGCGCATTTGGATTCAGACGATCGTGCCGCCCGCGATCACGATGACCTTGTATTTCATTATTTTCGGTAACCTGATTGGCAAGCGCATCGGTAGCATGGATGGCTTCGACTACATGCAATACATCGCGCCTGGCCTGATCATGATGTCCGTCATTACTAATTCCTATGGCAATGTTGTGTCATCATTCTTCGGCGCCAAGTTCGCTCGCCATATTGAGGAAATGCTGGTCGCGCCGATGTCCAACGCGGCTATTATTATTGGCCACGTTGCCGGTGGTGTGTTGCGTGGCTTGCTGGTCGGCACGCTCGTTACCGTGATTGCATTGTTTTTTACGCGCCTTGATATTGCACACCCGATTATCATGATTTCGATCGTACTGTTATCGTCAATCGTCTTCTCGCTGGCCGGCTTCATTAACGCCATATTCGCGACGAAATTCGATGACATTTCCATTGTGCCGACATTCGTCTTGACGCCGCTGACATATCTTGGCGGTGTGTTCTACACCATTACACTGTTGCCGCCTTTCTGGCAGAACGTGTCGAAGGCAAATCCGATTCTCTACATGGTAAATGCATTTCGCTACGGCATTCTCGGTAAGTCGGACATAGACATTGGTCACGCGTACCTCATCTTGCTTGTTTTCATCGTGGTCCTGTTTACAGCCTGCGTACAACTGATGCGTCGCGGCGTCGGAATTCGGGAGTAATTATGTGCGGCCGCTTCGCGTTTTATTCGCCCAGTGAAGCGACGGCGGCATTATTCGGTGTGGACGGGAATATTGCCGTTGAGCCGCGCTATAACATTGCACCGACTCAATACGTCGCGGCCGTTCGAGAGGACGAGGACCTAAATCGTGAGCTGGCCATGTTGCGTTGGGGACTGGTGCCATTCTGGGCCAAGGATCCGACGATCGGCAATCGCATGATAAACGCGCGCGCTGAGACGGTCGCCGAAAAAGCCTCTTATCGGGCCGCGTTCCGCCATCGCAGATGCCTGGTTCTCGCCGATGGTTTCTATGAATGGCGCAAGCAAGGCGCTGCCAAGACTCCGTACTTCATATCACTTGCCAGTGGCGAGCCTTTCGGACTCGCTGGTCTTTGGGAAAACTGGACAGACAAGGACAGTGGCGAATCCATGCAAACGACGACGCTAATCACCACGGCAGCAAACGATTTCATGGCTGCGTTACATCATCGCATGCCCGTCATTTTGCAAGCGGATACTGCGAATGTCTGGCTGTCAGGACGCGGCGATTTTCTTGAGCAGGCGCTAGCACTCGCGCCTGCATTGCAGGCCTGGCCTGTCGACCGGCGCGTCAACGATGCCCGCAACGACGGCGCCGAACTAATTGCTGCTGCTGGCGATATCCTCAACTGAAACATAGGGTCGGATAGAGACGATCATTGTTCCAGGACCGCCGTGAACCCCGAGTCCGGTTCCCAAACCGCAAACAGTCAATTTCTTGATAGCCGACATCCTGATCCGTAGCTCATCTGCCAGTTTTTCCGCGTCCGCATGACACGTCGCATGGCCAATGCCGACCTCAACAGGACCGGTGGGAGCTCTGCGAGCGACAAATCTGGCGAACCTGGCGATTCGAATGTGTTGACCGAAGAGAAAACCAGCCAGCGCTATACGACCGTCTGGAGTTGTGCGAATAACCGGCGTCAGGTGCAACAGATCTGCCAGGGATTTCACCCACGGTGCAAGCCGACCTCCTCGTACTGCGTATTTGAGGTCGCTGAGAAGAGCGTACGTCTTGACTTGTGGAACCTGCGCGTTGATGGCCGCTATCGTTGTTTCTATATCAAGCCCCGCATGAGCGCATTCGGCAGCCAGCACAACGAGTTGCCCCTGACCCATCGACGCGTTGCGAGAATCGATGACATGTATTTTCCCGGATGCGGCCGTGCGTTTTGCAGCTGCGCGTGCGCCTTCGTACGTACCGCTGGCCGCAGAGGTCAGATTGATAGACAGGACAGAGGAGAAGTGGCTTGCGAGAAACTGAAATTGGCGCCGAAAATCTCCGGGAGACGGCTGTGATGTAGTCGGGTGCACCGGGTTGCTCTCAAGTTCGGAAAAAAACTCTTCTGTCGTAATGCTGACTTTATCAAGATAACCGCGGTCGCCGAATTGAATGCGACACGGCACCATGTGTATGTCGAGACGTTCCATGTCTTCTTCGGATATGTCGGCTGCAGAATCCGTGATCACCGCAAACTTGCGAGTTTTGTTTCGCGCACCACGTTGCTGGCGGTGCATGTTGTCAGCTTTCTCGGCACTTACGGCCCCGTATTGTCGCGCCGCCGCGAATACCAGCTCTGGCTTGTCGACGTGGATGTGTATTTTGGCTTTGCGTTTCGTGCCTGCAAGCACGATTGAGTCACCCAGGACCGCAAGCGCTTCCCTGAGCTTACGACGATCTATTTCACCGCCCGTGACAACACACTCGGTGCAAAAACGATATTGCGATTCGTCGTCGGAGGCAACGAATTCGACAGCCGGCTCGGTGTCTTGCAGCAATGACATGTCGGGCAGTGGCGTGACCTGACCATTGCCAAGAAAGTCCGCAATACCGCCGACCAGCTCGGCAAAGCCCTTCGCGCCTGCGTCGACAACGCCAGCTTTTCGCAGCACCTCAAGTTGCCGCGGTGTCCTCGCAAGCGCTTCCTCGACCCGCAAAACTGCGTTTTGGATCACAGGCTGAAATTGCTGCTCCTGTATCTCCGAAGTCTGTTCGGCGATGCTCTTGGCGAACGCCGCAATAACCGAAAGAACCGTTCCCTGGCGTGGCTTCGACAGTGCGTCGTGAGCGTATTCGCTCCCTGTGCTGACAGCCTTGCCAAATGTAAAGGTTGTGAGGCGCGTGGCTTCGCCGACGGAGTCGCTCATGCCTTGAAAAAATTGCGCGATGATTGCTCCGGAGTTGCCACGAGCACTGTCGAGCAAAACGTCAGCAATAGTTGCGAGCATCGTTCCGAGATGTTTTTCTTCTCGATTGTCGAGCAACGCTAATACAGGGCTCAGGGACAGCGTGAGATTCGTGCCTGTGTCGCGGTCGGCGACGGGAAAGACGTTGATGCGGTTGAGCAGTTCTTGCTGTGCGATTACTCGATGTATGCCCGATTGCAGCGCCGCCGCGAGTATCGCCCCGTCAATGTATTTGCCCGCCGCGTTGCTCAATTGCCAGTGCTCAAATGGGGAGTTACTCGCGTGGCAGCAAGAACAACGTGCCTTGATAATTCAAAACAACGCCGTCGGGAGTGATCTCGGCGACAACCGGCCCTTCGGAAAGTCTCGTGCCTTCTCGTTGTTTTGCCATGTTGATGAAAACGAAGCGGTCTTCGGGAATGTCGCTATACACATGTATGTCGAGGTGCAGATCCGGTAGCGTGATGGAGCCGTTGGCGCGAACTTCGTGGATACTGGGAAGGTATACACTGTTCCAGGACGTGACAACGGGCTGTGCCGAAACCGCCTTCTCCGGTACTGTTTGGTTTGGCGATGCCTGCGTTTGCGGCGCGTTCTGGCGTGCCTCCGAAACCTGCGCGGCGAAACTCGACTGCGTCGCAGCCGGGGGTGAAAAATCGTCCGTCTGAGATACCGTGGCGCCGGGTGGCGAGACTTCCGGGCGGAAAAACAAACCGATTACGACGGCGAGATTGACCGTCAGCAACAGCCCGACAATCCATAGCCACCGCGACACCCGCGGTGAGTGAGCACTGCTTGGTACGCCTCTAAATTCGGCCGTGCCCTGTGACTGCCGTTCCGATTCGGATTTCTTCAATGCGTCGAGAATAAAGGACATCTAAGGGTCCCTTGCCAGACGCGTTGTCGTTAGCCTTGGTGTGCCGGCGATAGCCAACAACGAATTAATGACGATTTGGGTCTGCTTCCCGGCCAGTCCGTCGACGGTTAGGCGATGGTCGCGTTGGAATGTGCTTACGATTTGTTCGATGTCGCTGTCGTATATGTCGGACGTCATGTTTTCGCTGCGGTAGCGATCGTCAATGGCGGCCAGGCTCGCCTTCAGCCAAAGTACCTGGCTATTCTGTGACCCGGGTAGCAATGATACATTCAGGCCATTGGCCGGCCTCCACAGCAGCATGAACTGACCAAACCAAATGTTCGATATTTCAGTGATCGGGCGCGTCACCTTGACGCCGCCCATTGAGAGTTCGGCGTTGTCACCATGAATCTCGGTCAAAACGACCTCGTGCGTGCCGCCGCTAGCGTCGACTAGCGACAGGATGGCGGGCCGGTCGAGTTGTCTCAGGCCACTCCATGAGCCACGCTGAAAGAGGCACGCGAGTCCGGCTTCGACGGCTTGTGTGCAGACGTCGAGCGCGCCGATTTTGTATTCAAGGCTCCAGAGGTCGAACAGGACGGAACGCGCGAAATCGATGTCTGTCAATTCAGCAGCCAAATCCAGCTGCTCCAGCAGCGTCACTTCTTCTTGTTCCGGCCTGGGCTCCGGCCCGGGCTCAGGCCTGGCGTCAGATATCGCCATCCGCGTCATAGGCTGTACTTCGACGATTGTTTGCTGCCGCTGAGTGACAGACCAGATACTTGCGACAATGACTGCTGTGCCCAACACACTGGCGGCGATTGCCATGCGGCGCAACTTAGGCGACCAACCGACTTGACCGGACACCTCGGCGGCGGCACGCCTGACAAGTCGTCGGTTGACGCGGCGCGACTCCTGGCTGTATGCGCCCAGCAGAGCGCGGTCGCAAATGACATTAATAAGTCTTGGTACACCTTGTGACAGGCGAAAAACTTCGCGCTTCGCGCCATGGTCGAAGACCTCACCCAGAGCTCCCGCGACGCGGAGCCGGTGTTCGATATATAGCGCTGTCTCGTTGCGGGACAATGGCTTGAGGTGATAACGACCGGTTATGCGCTGCGCCAACTGACGCAGGTCGTTGCGTGCGAGCAGGTCACGCAGTTCAGGCTGGCCGATGAGAATGATTTGCAACAGTTTCTGTTTGGCCGTCTCGAGATTGGTTAGCAGCCGCACCTGTTCGAGAACGGCGGGAGCGAGATTTTGCGCCTCGTCAACCACGAGGACGGTTCGCCGATTCTCACCATGCGCTTTGAGCAAGTGATGATTCAGCGCATCGGTCAGTGCTTTGCTGCTGTCCTGCTTCTCAGGAACTTCGATCTCGAGCTCTTCGCATATCGTCGCTAGAAACTCGTGAGCAGAGAGCTGCGGATTCAGGATGACAGCAACGTCCGCGTTATCGGGCATGCGGTTTAGCAGCAGCGTTCGCACCAGGGTGGTTTTGCCCGTTCCGACTTCGCCGGTCAACTGAATAAACCCGCCGCTTTCGGTAACGCCATAGACAAGGTGCGCGAGCGCTTCCCCGTGCCGCTCGCTCATGAAGAGGTAGCGAGGGTCCGGCGTTATCGAAAACGGTTTTTCATTGAGACCGAAAAAGCTGGTGTACATGATTCCTTGCCAAGTATCAGGCTGGCCTTCAATTCTACCCTAATCAGCGCCGGTACAAGGTGCTGGCCCGAGCAACCGAGCTTGAGCCAAACCGGTCGCGAATCTCATCGACCATGTTGTCTACCACCGTATTGCCCTGTTCGCTGATCGTGGTAAACAAGTCGGATTGTTGTGCGGGCGCCAGATTGTTGCCACCGATGCCAAGAAGGCGGATTTTCGCGCCGGGATTACTCGCCAGCCAGGTGCCCAGTAATTCTCGTGCGACCGCGTAAATCTGGTCTGTACCATTAGCCGCTGGCTTAACGCTGCGTTGGCGGGTGCAGGTCTTGAAGTCGGCGCGACGTATCTTGATCTGTATCGTGTTTGCGTTAAGGCCAGCTCTGCGCAATCGACCCGCTGTTCTCTCGGCCAGGCGCAGTAATTCACGATCCATATCGGCGGGGCTGGACAGGTCGATAGCGAAGGTTTCCTCGGCGCTAATCGATTTCTCTTCACGACAAGGCGTAACCGGCCGCGTGTCGATTCCCGCAGCACGATCACGAGTCTTTTGCGTGTAGCGTCCGAAAATCGGTTCCAGGTCCCGGTCAGCTGCTGCGCGAAGATCGCCTACTGTGCCGATTCCGACGCTACTCAGTCGCTTGAGAGTTTCACGACCGATGCCGGGAATGACATGCACAGGGAGTGGCTCGAGCTTCTTCTCATAATCGCCGGGTTCGAGAATGGTCAAGCCATCCGGCTTGTCGAGATCAGAGGCAATTTTTGCGACGAGCTTGTTCTGCGCGACGCCCACGGAGGCTGTCAAACTGGTCTTTGCATAGATACGCTGCTTTATTTCCGCAGCGATTGACGCTGGCGAGCCGAACAGAGTAACGCTGGCTGTTACGTCGAGGAATGCTTCATCCAGCGAAAGACCTTCAACGAGCGGTGTGAACTCGCGAAATACTGCGAAGATCTGGCTGGAAACTTTTCTGTATTGTGCCATCCGTGGCTTTACACGACACAGATGGCTACAGCGGCGCATGGCTTCGGCCATTGGCATGGCCGAGGAAATGCCAAATTTTCGCGCCTCGTAACTTGCTGCCGCAACGACGCCGCGGTTCATGCCGCCACCGACGACAACGGGGCGGCCCCGGAGCTCGGGCGCATCTCGCTGCTCAATGGAGGCGAAGAAAGCATCCATATCAACATGCAAGATACTGCGTAATGACGACGGCATCGGATTACTGACCGCGTGCGACGATATAGCGAGCCAGCCAGGCCAGGGACGCTGCGGAATCAGCAAAGGACTCGAGATTGCTCAGTGCGCCGTCCAGTAATTCGTCGCAACGCTGTCTTGATGCGGCGAGGCCGAACAAAGCGGGGTAGGTGGCTTTATCGAGTGACTGATCCGAACCGACGGGTTTGCCAATGATGTCTGTTTCGCCCTCGACATCGAGAATGTCGTCTCTGATCTGAAATGCCACGCCGATTGCCTGGCTGAAGTCATCAAGGGAGTTGGCTTTCGCCTCGGACAAGTCCTCGCAAAGCAAACATGCGGATACGATCGCCGCGTGAATCAGCGCCCCGGTCTTGAGTGAATACATGTATTCAACTTCTGCAGCGTTAAGCGACTGGCCCTCGGCCGCAAGGTCGATGGACTGACCGCCCGTCATGCCAATGGAGCCGCAAGCCGCGGCGAGCAGCTGAACCAACTGGATTCTCGTGGAGGCGTTGACGCCTTCAATATTGGCAAGCACTGAGAAAGCCAGCGGTTGCAGCGCGTCGGCAGCCAAAATGGCCGTGGCCTCGTCGTATTGCTTGTGCACGGTCGGTTGGCCGCGGCGCAGATCGTCGTCATCCATGGCTGGCAGATCGTCATGGATCAGCGAGAACGCGTGTATCAACTCGACGGCGACCGCTGGGGCATCGAGCAGGTCAGCGTCAATTTTCAGGCACTCGCCCGCCGCGTAAACCAGCAGTGGCCGGACGCGTTTACCGCCGGCGAACACGGAATAGCGCATCGCCTCGTGTAGCCGACGAGGGCTGGTTGAGGCTCGCGGTAATGCCGCATCGAGCTTTTGGTCCACACGCAATGTATAGCGTTCGATACGATTCTTGAAACTCTCAGGCAATGCGTGCGCGCTCCCTTCGGATGGGGCCGTGTAGCGTACACCGAAATCCACAAGTGCGCGCGTGTCCGACTGGGCTATAATTTGCGTCCCTTGGAACGGTCGAAATCAGGAAACGGATATATGCAGGCAACGGCGATTGCACAGCCGAATATTGCTCTCATCAAGTATTGGGGCAAGCGCGACCTCTCACGCAATCTGCCCGCCGTTGGATCTATATCGATCACGCTAAGCGACCTGTTCACGAAAATATCCGTGCAGTTCGACGTCGATCGGGCTAGCGATGTTCTTTACGTCAATGACGAGCGCGACGATGGGATGTTGCCGCGCATCAGCGCGTGTCTCGATGAAGTTGTCGGCCGGAGCCGTCGGCGTGCTCGAATAAGCAGCGCTTGCAACTTTCCGATTGCGGCCGGGCTTGCGTCGTCCGCATCGGCATTTGCAGCAACAACGGTGGCAGCAGCAGGGGCCGCCGACCTCAAGCTGGACACACAGCGCCTTGCAGCCCTGGCTGGTCGAGCCTCCGGGTCTGCTGCACGCTCGTTGTACGGTGGTTTTGCGGAACTGGCGAACAACGGAGAGGACATTGAATTGACTGCATTGCGCGATGCAGACTCGTGGCCATTGACTGTCATTGTCGCCATCACGGAGACTGCGCCGAAAGCGGTGGGCTCGAGTGAAGCTATGGAAATCACTCGCAAGACGTCACCGTTTTATTCGAATTGGGTGGAGCAACAGCCTCGGGATCTCGATATCGCCCGCAATGCAATATTGGAGCGCGACTTCAAACAGCTTGCGAGTATCGCTGAATACAACTGTCTAAAGATGCACTCCGTTATGTGGTCATCGAGACCACCGATGATGTTCTGGAACTCGGCGACGATGGGCTGCCTGCAGACTGTGCGCAAATTGCAGGGCGATGGTTGTGACGTATTTTTCACCATAGACGCCGGGCCGCAGCTTAAAGCAGTGTGTTTGCCAGGAGATGCTGACGCCGTGCGAGCGGCGCTGGCGGCAACGCCTGGCGTGACGGAGGTAATGATCAGCGGTCTTGGCGCCGCTGCACGGCTGGTTGATTCACAGTGACGGCCATGAGAACCGCAAGCGCGCCCGGAAAAGTCATTCTGTGTGGAGAGTACGCAGTACTCGATGGAGCGCCAGCGATAGGCATGGCGATTAACCGCAGGGCGATCGTAAGTTTGTCGCCGTCGCGTGACGAACTGCACCGCGTGGTGGCACCGGGCTATGTGAAATCTGAGGGTAAGTTTCGTTCACTCACAGACGGAATCGAGTGGCTGCAAGGCAAGGAAAAATTCGGAATTGTCGACGCGGTCTGGCAATCTGCCAGGATCAAATCTGACGTGGCCTACATGATTGTGCTCGATACCAGTGAGTTCATCGACGAGCCAACACATACGAAATTCGGCATTGGTTCGAGCGCGGCATTAACGGTTGCGTTGATGCTGGCGTTGACAGATGGCGGCAAACTGTCATGTGGCGCGAGTCGTGCTCACGCCGCGATGCAAGGTGGCGCCGGCAGTGGCGTCGATATTGCCTGCAGCGTATATGGTGGGCTTATCGAATATCGTATGGAAGGCGCCAAAACCAAATCGTTGCATTGGCCGGAATCACTCGCATACCGATTGCTATGGTCGGGTGTCGCGACGAGCACCGCAGCGAAACTGGCGATTTTGCAGGCGGGCGACTCGAAGCCATCGCGGGTTCGTTTGCATGATGCTGCCGAAACTATGGCGCAGGCTTGGCGGTCAGGCGTTGCGGACAATGTTGTCGCGGGCTATCGCGAATACATCGAAGCGCTGCGATCATTTAGCGTCGATCACGATCTTGGCGTGTTCGATGCTGGACACGGCCAGCTCGCGGATGCGGCGAGCAGGGTGGGCGTGGTCTACAAGCCATGTGGTGCCGGAGGCGGCGATGTGGGCATTCTTCTTGGTACCGATGAGGCAGAGTTGGATGCGTTTGTCAAAAGCGAAGCTGCAGCTGCATATTCGTTGCTGCGGTGTGATATCGACCCCAGTGGCGCAAGGATGGAAAAACTTGAGTGATTCGCGTGTAGCAAGACTTTATCGGCTTAGTGTGAGTGAGCGCATCGCCGAACTTGAGCGTCTTGGTTGGCTGTCGTCCGTTCAGGCTCAGGAATTGCGTGGTGGCACGCAGGTCTTGTCTGCGGCCAGCGCTGACAAGATGATTGAAAACGTATTCGGCGTATTCGGCCTACCGTTCGCGCTCGCCCCGAATTTCGTCATCAATGGGCAGGACTGCATCGTGCCATTGGTCGTCGAAGAACCTTCGGTAGTCGCAGCGTTAAGTAGCGCCGCGCGCTTGGCCAGGGAAACGGGAGGATTCGTTACAGAATGCGACGAGTCACTGCTGATTGGTCAGATACATGTCACCAATTTTGCAGATCGTGACTCTGCGTTGAAGTCCTTACGCGCTGCGGAGAGCGCTCTTGTTGATACGGCGGATAAAGTTCATCCGCGACTTCGCGCCAGAGGCGGTGGCGTAAGGAGCATGGAGTTCCGAGCGCTTGAATTGCCGGATGGTTCGCCACTTCTCGCCGTACACGTACTCGTCGACACCTGTGACGCGATGGGCGCCAATCTCGTCAACGCAATCTGTGAGCAGATCGCACCGTTGATAACTGACATCTGTGGCGGCGATGTTGCGCTGCGAATTCTGTCCAACCTGACCGACAGGTCAATCGTGAAGGCTCGCGTGCGCTATTTGGTGACCGCGCTTGGCGACAATGGCACGGATGGCGAATTTGTTAGGGACGGCATCGTTCTCGCCAGCGACATTGCCCTTGTAGATCCGCATCGGGCAACTACACACAACAAGGGAATTATGAATGGCATCGACGCGCTGGCCATCGCCACCGGTAACGACTGGCGCGCGCTTGAAGCCGGGGCACACGCGTACGCGGCCAGGAACGGGTCGTATTCTCCACTGGCCCGATGGTGGGTTGGCGCCGAGGGTGAGTTGCTCGGCGAAATCGAAATACCGTTGAAGACAGGAATTGTTGGCGGGACCCTGGATCTAAATCCAGCAGCCACACTTGGACTTGCGGTGGCTGGTGCCGGTTCCGCGAAACAGTTGTCTGCGATGATGGCGGCTGTCGGGCTGGCACAGAATTTTTCCGCACTTCGGGCACTCGTGTCGAGTGGCATCCAGAAGGGGCATATGAAATTGCACGCACGCAGTATCGCTGCGTCGATTGGAACGCCGGACGACCGCTTTGACGAGGTTGTCGCAAAGCTTGTTGCGAGCGGTGAAGTCAAGAACTGGAAGGCGCAGGAGATTCTCGACGGACTTGCATCGGATAATGTCCGCTCGGACGTGAATTCATCTGTGGCGGCTGGCAAGGTCATTTTGTTCGGAGAACATGCCGTCGTCTATGGCCGGCACGCGCTGGCACTGCCGATTGGGGGTGCCGTGCGTGCCAACGTTGTGGCTGCAAGTGATGAGACGACGTTAAACGTGCGTGACTGGGGATTGCAGAAAGTCATCGACAAGAGCAGTTCGCAGGGCATCGATGCGGCCATCGCTTTGATAATGGAACGCTGCGGCGCTCATGACGACGACTTTGAAATTAATGTGGACTCGCGACTGCCGCGGGGCATGGGACTTGGATCGTCTGCAGCGATGGCCGTGGCTATCACGCGTGCTTTCGGACGTTGCTTGAGTATCGAACTGGATGATGAACGCGTGAATGCCATTGCTTTCGAGTGCGAGAAGCTGGCGCATGGTACGCCCTCCGGCATCGATAATACGCTCGCAACATATGACCAGGCGATGCTGTTCTGTAATAAGGACGAACTCGAGATGCAGCCGCTAACGCTTGCAGAAGTGCCCCCATTGCTCATCGCGCTCAGTCACGACACGGGCTCCACTCTTGAGCAGGTCGAAGGTGTCAGACTTCGGCATGGGCAGAACGCATCATATTATGACGCGCTGTTTGACCAGATTGATGAGATGAGCCAGAAAGGCGCAGCATTGTTGCTGCAACGAAATTACCAGGAGTGTGGCCTGCTAATGAATATCTGTCATGGACTACTCAATGCAATAGGGGTGTCTACGCCAGAACTTGAACGCATGGTTGACCTCGCGCGGCGCCATGGTGCCGCAGGTGCGAAGCTCACTGGCGCCGGCGGTGGGGGTGCTATGGTCGCGATGTGTCCGGGCAATATCGACGCGGTTCGAGATGCACTGGAAAAAGCGGGTTACCGGACGCTGCGCTTGTCGGAGTTCGCGAATTGAGTGACCTGCACAGACAAGTGTCGTCGGAGCGTGAAGACTTGATTCTTGTCGACGCAGACGACAATGAGATTGGTTACCGATCGAAAGCCGAGTGCCATGACGGTGCCGGTGTATTGCACCGAGCATTTTCAGTTTTTCTGTTTGACGATGCCGGCCAGTTGTTGTTGCAAATGCGAAGTCCTGGCAAACGGTTATGGCCGGGATTCTGGTCGAACAGCTGTTGCAGCCATCCGCGCCGCGGCGAATCGATGCAGATTGCTACCGAGCGACGTTTGGCTGATGAACTGAATATCGCCGCCACGCTCGAGTACGTCTACCATTTTTGTTATCAAACGCAATACGCTGAGGCGGGCTCTGAGAATGAGCTTTGCCATGTCTTCCTCGGCAAGGCTGGCGACAAAGTGCTGGCGAATGATAGTGAAATCGAGAGCATTCGATTCGTTGCGGCGAAGGAACTTGATGCCGAGTTTGCAACCAATCCACAACAGTTCACGCCCTGGTTCAAACAGGAATGGGAGACGCTAAAATCGGATTTTCGCGAGCAGCTGTCACGCTACTGCGCGCCAGGCCCGGACTAGGCGGAGCTAGGCAATATAGCGGTAGTATTCGATGCCCAGGTCGGTGAAGTGCCGGTCGTCGCTGCGACCGACACGATCGATGACGAACTCGTTGCGGGCAATGTAATCCAGACTTCCTATGCGTCGGCCGTCGTGCAAGGCTTCGTATTGCTGACGGTCCAGATCGATTGCAAACTGCATCGCTTCCGCAAAGTTGATTTTTGCCGCGGCCTCCCTCCAGTCGTCAGCCATGAAGAAGGGAATGACCTCCGCGGCATCGCCACTGCCATAACCCAGCGTCAGCACTTCCTCGCCCGGCGAAAGCGAATCCTCGTCCAGCGCCTGTTCAAAACCTGCTGCCATCCACGCCGGCAGCGCAGCTGTGTACAGGTTGCCGAGATCGAGCATCGTGTCGCTGCCGAGCCGCAACTTGTCGAGAATTTCCTTGCGATAGTGACGCGATGCGCGGAAGGCGCGCAATACCGCCATCGTCAACGGATAGGCCTCGTACTGCAGCCGCTCGGGATGAGCCAGTTTGGTGACGTCCGGTTTGCTGGCCATCTCTTCCAGGACTGCCTCTACTTCGACGCCGGCCTCATAGCAATAGGATGCGAGTTCAGCCCGATCCTCGGAATTCCCTTCTTCGGATTTTGCCTGGCCGAGCGCGAAAAGGTAGGAAACGGCCCAGCCGGTCTCCGGCATGCGTCGATACGGACGGTGCAGGAACAAAGTGCGCAACGAACGCAAATAGTCACTGGCGACCAGGTCGCGCTTTACATACATGTCATTCAAGGCGTGCAGCGTTTCGTCGATATAACAGGTTGTGGAGTACTTGCCGTTGAATACCGGGAAGTCTTGAACCTGGTGAGTTTCGGAACGATCCTGACCGCAAAAACGGAGCATCGGTTTGCGGAAATCCATGATGCGATAGTCCGACGCCGAACCCGAACCCACAAGATCGACAACTGCCAGTTTCGGGTCTTCCTCGAGCAGCATGGCGACTGCGCCCGCGCCTTGCGTCGGCTCGCCTGAACTGCCACGCGCGTACTCGGCGATGTCGGAGCAAACGACGATTGCCTGCCCGCCGGCGCCGTCAAGCGCCAGGTGGCGGATTGCGCCTTTCATGCCATACACGCCGCCAAGACAGGCATGTTTGAATTCCGGCACCTCGCAACTGCGAGATATCGGCGCTCTGCCGCGCCCCTGCAGTGCCTCATCGATCATGCCTTTGATG
>SMVA01082901.1_pt1 | contig 16014 bp, 11 predicted proteins | sample 2456451 | NCBI WGS metagenome assembly SMVA01 (sample SAMN11095933, study PRJNA526329) | marine sediment metagenome | biome: Marine sediment; feature: Surficial sediment; material: Deep marine sediment; isolation source: Hadal surficial sediment | place: Pacific Ocean | collected 2014-05 | depth...
ATAGTCAGCATGACCCGGACAGTCCACGTGTGCATAGTGTCGGTTTGCACTCTCGTACTCAACGTGTGCGGTCGCGATCGTGATGCCGCGCTCCCTCTCCTCCGGCGCATTATCAATCTGATCGTAATCCTTGACCTCACCGCCAAACTTCGCTGCCATCACCTTGGTCAGCGCAGCCGTCAGCGTCGTCTTGCCATGATCTACGTGACCAATCGTGCCTACGTTTACATGCGGCTTCGTTCTTTCAAATTTCTTTTTACCCATGAGTCGATCCTACTTCCAAATCTTCAAAATCGTTGCAAACCCAAATTCTCCAACGTCATTGCGAGGAGCTCCTACGAAGCCTTTCTTAAAACACTATCGGCCACGTTTTGCGGCACTTCGCTGTACTTTTCGAACTCCATTGAATACGTCGCGCGGCCCTGGCTCATCGAACGCAGGTCAGTCGCATAACCGAACATTTCGGCGAGCGGCACCTCGGCGCGAATGACTTTACCCGATGGTGAGTCATCCATGCCTTGCGGTAAACCGCGCCGGCGATTCAGATCACCCATGACGTCACCCATGTAGTCTTCCGGTGTAACGACCTCGACCTTCATTATCGGCTCGAGCAACACCGGTTTCGCTTTCAGCGCGCCGTCCCTGAATGCCATCGATCCGGCGATCTTGAACGCCATTTCGCTGGAATCGACATCATGGTATGAACCGTCGTACAGCGTCACCTTGACGTCGACCACTGGGTAACCGGCAATCACGCCATTTTCCATCTGTTCCTTGACGCCCTTGTTGACGGCGCCGATGTATTCCTTCGGTACAACACCACCAACGACGGCATTGACGAATTCGTAGCCGGTACCGGCCTTCTGCGGTTCGATTTTGACGTACACATGGCCATACTGGCCGCGTCCACCCGACTGCCTGACAAATCTGCCTTCCTGCTCGACCGTTTTGCGAATGGTCTCGCGATAAGCCACTTGTGGCTTGCCGATGTTTGCCTCAACCTTGAACTCGCGCCGCATGCGCTCGACGATAATGTCGAGATGAAGCTCGCCCATGCCGGAGATGATGGTCTGGCCGGACTCCTCATCAGTCGCCACATGGAATGACGGATCTTCCTTTGCCAGCTTCTGCAGCGCGATACCCATCCTTTCCTGGTCGGCCTTGGTCTTCGGCTCAACCGCAACGGCAATAACCGGCTCCGGAAACTCCATACGCTCGAGCGTGATGACATTCTTTACATCAGACAGGGTGTCCCCCGTTGTGACATCTTTCAGGCCTACAGCCGCGGCGATATCTCCCGCATGCACTTCCTTGATCTCCTTGCGATCATTGGCATGCATTTGCAGAATACGGCCGATGCGCTCGCGCTTGCTTTTGACCGGGTTATAAATCGTGTCACCCGAGTTCAGGACGCCCGAATACACGCGGAAGAAAGTCAGGTTGCCAACAAACGGATCCGTTGCAATCTTGAACGCGAGTGCTGCGAACGGCTGGTCGTCGCTCGCCAGTCGCTCACCTTCGGTATCGTCTTCGAGGATGCCTTTGATCGCCGGTACATCGACCGGCGATGGCATGAAATCGATAACGGCATCCAACATCGCCTGTACACCTTTGTTCTTGAATGCGGATCCACACAGCGTGACGACAACTTCGCCGCTTAGCGTACGCGAGCGAAGTCCCCTGCGAATATCGTCCTCCGACAACTCGCCATCCTCGAGATATTTCTCGAGCAATTCTTCGTCCGCCTCAGCTGCAGCTTCGATCATTTTCTCACGCCACGTTTCTGCTTCGGCAAGTAAATCTGCAGGGATGTCGCGCAACTCGAAAGTCACCCCCAAGTCTTCCTCATTCCAGTAGATGGCCCTCATGCGAATGAGGTCGATCACACCTTCAAATTTTTCTTCGGCGCCGATTGGCAGCTGGATCGGCACCGGGTTGGCGCCGAGCCGCTCTTTAACTTGTGCAACCACACGCAGATAGTCCGCGCCTGCGCGATCCATCTTGTTGACGAAAATCATGCGCGGCACGTTGTATTTGTTGCCCTGCCGCCAGACTGTTTCGGTCTGCGGTTCGACACCGCCCACCGAACACAAAACGGTGACAGCGCCGTCGAGCACGCGCAGGCTGCGCTCTACTTCAATCGTGAAATCTACGTGACCCGGCGTATCGATGATATTGATTCGATGCTCATCGAAATGATCATCCATGCCACTCCAGAAACAGGTGGTTGCCGCAGAGGTAATCGTGATGCCGCGCTCCTGCTCCTGCTCCATCCAGTCCATAACAGCCGCGCCATCGTGCACCTCACCAATCTTGTGCGATACACCTGTATAGAAAAGAACGCGTTCAGTCGTCGTCGTTTTACCAGCATCAATGTGCGCCATGATACCGATATTGCGATAGCGCTCGATGGGGGTTGTGCGTGCCACGGGGATCTTCCTTAGATAAAAAGACTGTCTGGAGCCTTACCAGCGATAGTGCGAAAACGCCTTGTTCGCCTCGGCCATGCGGTGCGTATCTTCCTTTTTCTTGACCGCCGAACCGCGATTTTCGGCCGCATCCATCAATTCATGGGCCAGCCGGTATGCCATTGATTTTTCGCTGCGGCTTCTGGCTGCGTCGATAATCCAGCGCATTGCGAGAGTCTGACGACGTGAAGTCCGGACTTCGATCGGCACCTGGTAGGTCGCGCCACCAACACGGCGGGACTTGACCTCCACCACCGGCTTGACGTTTTCCAGTGCCTGCTCAAGCAGCTCCAGCGCCTTTTCATCGGCGTGCGCTTCTTTCTCGGAAATCCGATCGAGCGCGCCATAAATGATTCGCTCGGCCACAGACTTCTTGCCATCATTCATGATCATATTCATGAATTTCGCAAGCAATTCGCTGCCGTACTTGGGATCCGGGAGGATGATGCGTTTGGGAGCTTGTGTTCTGCGTGACATTAATATTCTCTAATAGCATGGGATCAGAGCTCATTGTCTGACCTGAAATGTATCTCGGGACGAACCCGGGTCCGTCCCGGGCTCTGACCCTGGTTCGATGTCCTATGACTTAGGCCTCTTGGTTCCATATTTCGACCGCCCTTGCCTGCGATCGCTGACACCCGCGCAATCCAGCGTACCGCGAACCGTGTGATAGCGGACGCCCGGCAGGTCCTTTACGCGACCGCCACGAATCAGCACCACCGAGTGTTCCTGCAAGTTATGGCCTTCGCCACCGATATAACTGGTGACCTCAAAACCATTGGTCAGCCGAACACGCGCAACCTTGCGCATCGCCGAGTTCGGCTTTTTCGGAGTAGTCGTGTAGACGCGCGTACACACGCCTCGCTTCTGCGGGCTGCCCTCGAGCGCAGGAACCGTGCTTTTTGCCGGATTCAACGAGCGGGGCTTCCGTACTAACTGGTTTGTCGTGGCCATGGGCCTTCTCTTGGTTAATCATTCTGCAAAAAAACAGCGCGCGGAATTACGCGCGCGCCGAAAACCGAACCAATTCTGATCCAGCCTGCGGGTTGACGGACCTAAGCGTTAAGCCATTGAAACTAAAGGGCTACGATTAAGTCTCATCCCTAAATTGTAGAACCCGTATTAACGGGTCCCCGGGTTAAGGGCGGGCATTGTATGGACGCTACCTAGGGGGTGTCAAGCGACCATGTTGGGGTCAGTGCCCGGTCCGTCCCGGGCTCTGACCCCGGTTCTCCGGACTCAGGCGGCAGGGGTCGTTTCCCCGGTCTCCGTGCCGGTTTCGCTGTCCACCGCTGCGGCTGCGACCACTTCCTCCTGCACCTCGGCGACGAGATCCTCGGTGGAAACTTCTTCTTCAGAATCAGCAACTTGTGTATCTACCTCAAGCTCCTTGAGCTGCTCGGCCAGTTCCTGCTCACGCGTTCTGCGGCGCTCCGCGTGATGCGCAAACCCGGTCCCGGCCGGAATCAGGCGCCCGACGATGACATTCTCCTTGAGACCCCGGAGATCGTCCCGCAATCCACGAACCGCCGCTTCCGTCAGCACGCGAGTCGTTTCCTGGAAAGAAGCCGCGGAAATGAACGACTCCGTTGCCAGCGACGCCTTGGTGATGCCAAGCAGTATTGGCGCGGTGACAATCGGCTGCTTGCCCTGTGCTTCGAGTTGCTCCGATACCTCGAGGGCACGTGCTTTGTCGATCTGTTCGCTACGGAGATAATTGCTGTCACCCGGATCGGCCACCAGCACCTTGCGCAACATCTGGCGGATGATCACCTCGATGTGCTTGTCGTTGATTTTCACGCCCTGCAAGCGGTAAACGTCCTGGATCTCGCGAACCAGGTAATCAGCCAGCGGCTCAACACCCTGCAAGCGCAGAATATCGTGCGGATTCGGTTCGCCGTCGGCAATGATTTCGCCACGCACAACCTGCTCGCCTTCGAATACATTCAGGTGACGCCACTTCGGAATCAGCTCTTCCATGCTCTCGCCGGCCTCATCGGTGATAACGAGGCGACGCTTGCCCTTGGTCTCCTTGCCAAAGCTGACGGTGCCGGTGTGCTCGGCCATGATCGCCGACTCTTTCGGCTTCCTGGCTTCAAACAGGTCAGCGACTCGCGGCAGACCACCCGTGATATCACGGGTCTTCGAAGATTCCTGTGGAATTCGTGCAATTACGTCACCCACCGAAACTTTCGCGCCATCGCTCATGTTGACGATCGCGCCCGCCGGCAAGGCATAAACTGCCGAAATGTCAGTATTCGCGAAGCAAACGTCCTTGCCGTCCGGGCCGACAAGTTTTGCGACCGGCCGCAAATCCTTGCCGCTGGCACCACGCTGTTTCGGATCAAGAATAACGATGCTGGTCAGGCCGGTGAATTCATCGACTTGCTCGGTAACGGTGATGCCATCAATGAAGTCCACGAACTGCAATTTACCCGCCACTTCACTCACCACCGGGTGAGTATGCGGATCCCATGTCGCTACCACCTGTCCCGGCTTTACGTCACTACTGTCACTGATGGTGATATTGGCGCCGTAGGGTACTTTGTACCGTTCGCGTTCACGGCCGTGCTCGTTGATAACAGAGATTTCACCGGACCGTGAAACCGCAACCAGGTAACCTTTCTTGTGCTTAACAGTCTTGATGTTGTTGAGTTTTGCAACACCGACGCTCTTGATCTCGATGTTGTTGACTGCCACGGAACGTGACGCCGCACCACCGATGTGGAACGTACGCATTGTGAGCTGGGTGCCCGGCTCGCCGATCGACTGGGCCGCGATAACGCCGACCGCCTCGCCGATGTTGATGCGATTACCGCGTGCAAGGTCGCGTCCGTAACACTGCGAACAAACGCCATAGCGAACTTCACAGGTAATCGGTGAGCGCACCAGGACGTTGTCGATCGACAGCTCTTCCAGGCGCGCAACGCTGGCTTCATCGAGAATCGTGCCCGCGTCGAATGCGATCTTGTCCGTTCCCGGAATTAGTACGGGGTCAGCCAGTACGCGTCCGAGTACGCGATCACGCAGCGGTTCAACGATGTCGCCGCCTTCAACGAGCGGGGACATCGCAACGCCGTTTCGTGTTTCGCAATCAACCTCAGTAACTACCAGATCCTGGGCGACGTCAACAAGGCGGCGCGTCAGGTAACCGGAGTTGGCCGTCTTCAGTGCCGTATCCGCCAGGCCTTTGCGGGCGCCGTGAGTTGAGATGAAGTATTGCAGTACGTCAAGCCCCTCACGGAAGTTCGCGGTGATCGGTGTCTCGATAATCGAGCCGTCCGGCTTGGCCATCAGGCCGCGCATGCCAGCAAGCTGTCTGATTTGAGCCGCCGAACCACGAGCTCCGGAATCGGCCATCATATAAATAGAGTTAAACGACTGCTGGTCGACGATATTGCCGTTGGCATCCTTTACGGTTTCGGATCCAAGTTTGTCCATCATGGCCTTGGCCACCTGGTCATTGGTACGCGACCAGATATCGACAACCTTGTTGTAGCGCTCACCCTCCGTCACCAGACCCGAAGCGTACTGGTCCTGTATCTCCTTTACCTCCAACTCCGCCGCAGCCAGGATCTCTCCCTTGTTCTCTGGCACCACCATATCGTCAATACCGATCGAGATGCCGGCAATCGTGGCGAAACGGAATCCCGTGTACATCAGGCGGTCAGCGAAGATGACCGTCTTTTTCAGGCCGAGGTTGCGGTAACAGACGTTGATAACATTCGAGATTTCCTTCTTGGTCATATCGCGATTGACAAGATCAAAGCTCAGTCCTTCAGGCAGCAAGCTCGAGAGCAGCGCACGGCCGACAGTGGTGTCGACCAGTTTGATGCTGGTCGCCATCTCGCCTTCTTCGTCCCGCTCATGCATCGGCACACGCACCCTGACCTGGGCCTGCAATGCCACAAACTCGTTGTCGTATGCACGTCGCGCCTCGTCGACATCAGAAAAAATCATGCCCTCACCCATGCCGTTAACGGTGGAGCGAGTCATGTAATAAAGACCCAGGACTACGTCCTGCGACGGCACGATGATCGGATCGCCATTTGCCGGGGAAAGGATGTTGTTGGACGCCATCATCAGGGCGCGAGCCTCGATCTGCGCCTCGATCGACAACGGCACATGGACCGCCATCTGGTCACCGTCGAAGTCAGCGTTGAACGCCGTACAGACGAGCGGATGCAGCTGAATGGCCTTGCCCTCGATGAGAACCGGCTCGAATGCCTGGATGCCGAGTCTGTGCAAGGTCGGTGCACGATTCAGCATGACCGGGTGCTGTCGAATAACTTCCTCGAGGATATCCCAGACTTCCGCACCTTCCCGCTCGACCAGGCGCTTCGCAGCCTTGATCGTGGTGGCCTCGCCGCGCAGTTGCAGCTTCGAGAAAATAAACGGCTTGAACAGCTCCAGCGCCATTTTCTTCGGCAGGCCGCACTGGTGCAGTTTGAGTGTCGGGCCCACAACGATCACTGATCGACCGGAGTAGTCGACACGCTTGCCGAGAAGATTCTGCCGGAAACGGCCCTGCTTGCCCTTGATCATGTCGGCCAGCGATTTCAGCGGACGCTTGTTGGTACCCGTAATCGCACGACCGCGACGGCCGTTATCGAGCAACGCGTCAACGGATTCCTGCAACATGCGCTTTTCATTGCGCACAATAATATCTGGAGCGTTCAACTCCAGCAGGCGCCGCAGACGATTATTGCGGTTGATCACGCGACGGTAAAGATCATTCAGGTCGGAGGTTGCGAAACGGCCGCCATCCAGCGGTACCAGCGGCCGCAGATCTGGTGGCAACACCGGCAGCACGGTCATAACCATCCATTCCGGCTTGTTGCCTGATTCGATGAACGACTCGAGCAGTTTTAAGCGCTTCGACAGGCGCTTGATCTTGGTTTCTGAACGGGTGGCACCGATATCCTCGCGGACCTGCAACACTTCGCGCTGCAAATCGATCGTGGAGAGCATCTCGCGCACAGCTTCGGCGCCCATACGGGCGTCGAATTCGTCGCCGTATTGCTCGATCGCATCGAGATACATTTCGTCCGTCATTAACTGACCACGCTCGAGCGGCGTCATGCCGGGCTCAACCACGACGAAAGCCTCGAAGTACAGGACTCGCTCGATTTCCCTGAGCGTCATGTCGAGCATCAGGCCGATGCGTGACGGCAATGACTTCAGGAACCAGATGTGTGCTACCGGGCTTGCCAGGTCAATGTGGGCCATACGCTCGCGACGAACTTTCGTCTGGGTAACCTCGACCCCGCATTTCTCGCAAACAACACCGCGATGTTTCAGGCGTTTGTATTTGCCACAGAGACACTCGTAATCCTTGATTGGGCCAAAAATCTTAGCGCAGAAAAGGCCGTCGCGTTCGGGCTTGAACGTCCTGTAATTGATCGTTTCCGGCTTTTTGACTTCGCCAAATGACCACGAACGAATCATGTCGGGCGACGCCAGGCCGATGCGAATCGCATCAAAATCTTCAACCGGATTCTGGTACCTGAAAAGTTTCAGAAGATCTCTCATTACTCTGTCTCCAACTCAATGTTGATGCAAAGAGATCGAATCTCCTTCACCAGTACATTGAAAGACTCGGGCATGCCCGCATCCATTTCATGTTCGCCATCCACGATGTTCTTGTACATCTTGGTGCGGCCCTGCACGTCATCGGACTTGACGGTCAGCATTTCCTGCAATGTATATGCAGCGCCATAGGCTTCGAGCGCCCAGACCTCCATCTCGCCGAAGCGCTGGCCACCAAACTGTGCCTTACCACCAAGCGGCTGCTGCGTTACCAGGCTGTACGGCCCGGTGGATCGTGCATGCATCTTGTCATCAACCAGGTGGTTGAGTTTCAGCATGTACATGTAGCCGACCGTAATTTCACGATCAAAGGCCTTGCCGGTACGGCCGTCATAGAGTCTCGACTGACCCGATGGAGACAGATCCGCAAGCTCCAGGAGCAGCTTGATTTCACTCTCGGTGGCACCATCGAACACCGGCGTCGCGATAGGTACGCCGTCGGCCAGGTTGCCTGCGAGCTCCATAATCTCAGCATCGGTAAGGGATTTAATGTCCTCCTTTTTGCCGCCGGTCTGGTTGTATATCTGATCCAGAAACTGACGAATTTTGGCCGTCGATTCCTGCGCCATGAGCAACGCATTAATTTTCTTGCCAAGGCCCTTTGCCGCCATGCCGAGATGTGTCTCAAGCACCTGTCCGACGTTCATGCGTGAGGGCACACCCAGCGGATTCAGGACAATATCGATCGGTGTGCCATCGTCGAGATAAGGCATGTCCTCAACCGGCACAATAGTAGAGATAACGCCCTTGTTGCCGTGACGCCCCGCCATCTTGTCGCCCGCTTGAATCCGGCGCTTAACTGCCAGGTAAACCTTGACCATCTTCAGCACACCAGGAGCGAGGTCATCACCCGCGGTGATTTTATTTTTCTTCTCTTCATAATGGCGGTCGAACTCGGCACGCTGGTTTTTCAGCCTTTCTGATGCCTTCTCCAGCTGGTCAGTGGCATCGTCGCTCTTCAGACGAATTTCGAACCACTGCTCGCGTGGCAATTCATCAAGGTATCCCGTGGTGATCTTGCTACCTGCCTTCAGCTTGTTCGGTCCGCCCTGCGCCATTTTGCCATTGAGCATTCGTTCTACGCGTTCGTAAATGTCCTCTTCGAGAATCCTGAGCGTGTCATTGAGGTCCTTACGCACGCTTTCGAGCTCAGATTTCTCTATCGAGAGCGCGCGAGAATCCTTGTCAACGCCGTCACGCGTGAATACACGAACATCGATAACGGTGCCGTCCATTCCGGGTGGAACGCGCAGTGAGGTGTCCTTCACATCGGAAGCCTTTTCGCCAAAAATTGCGCGCAACAGCTTTTCTTCCGGCGTCAGCTGGGTTTCGCCTTTCGGCGTAACCTTGCCGACCAGGATATCGCCAGCATTGACTTCTGCACCGATGAACGCGATTCCGGATTCATCGAGCTTCGCGAGCGCGGCGTCGCCAACGTTCGGAATGTCTGAAGTGATATCTTCAGATCCGAGCTTGGTGTCGCGTGCAACACAGGAAAGCTCTTCAATGTGAATCGTCGTGAAGCGATCTTCCTTGACGACCTGTTCTGATATCAGGATCGAGTCTTCGAAGTTGTAGCCGTTCCACGGCATGAATGCGATCAGCAGATTTTGGCCAAGCGCCAGCTCGCCCATGTTGGTCGACGGGCCGTCGGCCAAAACATCACCCTTCGAAATCACATCCCCGGCTTTCGCCAGCGGACGCTGATTAATACACGTATTCTGGTTTGAACGCGTGTACTTTGTCAGATTGTAGATATCGACGCCGGACTCCGAAGCATCGGTCTCATCATCATTTACGCGTACGACAATACGTGACGCGTCGACTGAATCCACGCGGCCACCGCGCCTGGCGACGACCGTTACGCCGGAGTCGATGGCAACCGTACGCTCCATGCCGGTGCCTACCAGGGGCGCCTCGGTACGCAGCGTTGGTACTGCCTGGCGTTGCATGTTCGAGCCCATCAATGCACGGTTAGCGTCATCGTGCTCGAGGAATGGAATCAACGAGGCAGCCACTGAAACGATCTGCCTCGGCGACACGTCCATGTAGTCGATGCTGGCAGGATCAGCGAGTGTAAATTCGTTATTGTGCCTCACCGATACCAAGTCCTCGACGAACCGGTTCAGCTTGTCGAGGTCGGCGTTCGCCTGTGCGATGACGTACTGACTTTCCTCGATCGCCGACAGGTAATCGATGTCTGATGTCGCCTTGCCTTTCACGACTCTGCGATACGGCGTCTCGAGGAAGCCATACTCGTTAGTTCTCGCATAGACTGCGAGAGAATTAATCAAGCCGATATTCGGCCCTTCAGGCGTCTCGATCGGACATACGCGACCGTAGTGCGTCGGATGGACATCGCGGACTTCAAATCCGGCACGCTCTCGCGTAAGACCGCCGGGGCCCAGCGCAGAAACACGCCGCTTATGCGTGACTTCCGAAAGCGGATTATTCTGGTCCATAAACTGTGACAACTGGCTGGAGCCAAAGAACTCCTTGACTGCCGCTGCCACGGGCTTGGCGTTAATCATCTCCTGGGGCATCAGGCCTTCGGTCTCTGCCTGGGTAAGTCGCTCTTTTACCGCACGCTCGACGCGCACAAGGCCAACGCGGAACGCATTCTCCGCCATTTCACCGACACTACGCACACGACGGTTGCCGAGGTGATCAATGTCATCGACCGTGCCGTAGCCGTTACGGATATTGATAAGCGTTCTCAGAACGTCGAGGATGTCTTCGTTATCCAGAATACCACTGCCCAGCGAATCGTCGCGGCCGACGCGACGATTGAATTTCATGCGGCCAACCGCAGAAAGATCGTAGCGATCGGGATTAAAGAACAGGTTCTGGAACAGGTTCTCGGCCGCTTCCTTGGTCGGCGGCTCGCCCGGACGCATCATGCGATAGATCTCGACCAGCGCCTCGAGGCGTGTCGTCGACGGGTCGATATTCAGCGTGCTCGAAATATACGAACCACGATCAAGATCATTAACGTACAACGTTTCTATGTGATCGACCTCTTTTTCGATCAGGACCTCGATCAGCTCAAGCGTTAACTCCGCGTTTGCCGGAGCCAGCAATTCGCCAGTCTCCTTGTCCATGATGTCGTGAGCAAGAATCTTGCCCTCGAGGTACTGAACCGGTACGACCAGCCGATTGACCGTGGATTTTTCCATATCCTGAACATGCTTTGCGGTAATGCGGCGACCTTCTTCTACAATGACCTTGCGACCAAGCTTGATATCGAACATTGCAGTCTCGCCACGCAGACGCTCCGGCACGAGACCCATCCGTATTTCTTTCGAAGATAAATAGAAATCATTATTGTCGAAGAATATCTCGAGTATCTCTTCGTTGTTCAGGCCAAGCGCGCGCAGAATAATCGTTACTGGCAATTTTCTGCGACGATCAATACGTGCAAACACACAGTCCTTCGCATCGAACTCGAAATCGAGCCAGGAACCTCGATACGGAATAATTCTCGCCGAGAACAGCAGCTTTCCGGACGAATGTGTTTTGCCCTTGTCGTGATCGAAGAACACGCCCGGCGATCGGTGCAACTGCGACACAATGACGCGCTCCGTGCCGTTGATAACAAACGTGCCATGATCAGTCATCAGCGGCATTTCGCCGAGATAAACCTCTTGCTCACGAATGTCCTTAACGGGTTTGGGCGTGCCACTGGCCTCCTTATCATAAATGATGAGACGTACTTTGACGCGAATCGGAGCCGCGTAAGTCAGGCCACGCATCTGACATTCCTTAACGTCAAATACGGGCGTCCCGAGTCGATAGCTCACGTACTCAAGCGCCGCATTGCCAGAGTAACTAACGATCGGGAAAACCGTCTGAAACGCAGCATGCAGGCCGATGTCTTCGCGGTCTTCTTCAGCCTTATCGGTTTGCAGAAACCTGCTGTAAGAATCGAGCTGAATCGACAGGAGATAAGGAACCTCCAGAATCGTCGGCCTTTTGCCGAAATTCTTACGTATGCGCTTTTTCTCAGTGAATGAATAGGCCATTCGAGTTTGTCCTCAATTCAGGTAGCTTCCGCCGCCAGTCAGGCTGTGGCTACCAGGATTTCAAATAATTCCAGTGCGCAAACAAAGCACACAGGCGCGACAAAGCGGCCGGTGAAATCTTCCCACTGGCTGCTTCGCGCCGTATGGATCACAAGATCCAATTTTGAAAGGGTGACTGCCAAGCTCTGTTACTTGAGCTCAACAGTGCCGCCCACTTCTTCGAGCTGCTTCCTGAAGTTCTCGGCGTCGTCTTTTGAAACACCTTCCTTGATGGTTGACGGCGTGCCCTCGACCGCGTCCTTGGCTTCTTTCAGACCAAGTCCGGTCATTGCACGGACAATCTTGATGACCGCAACTTTGGATTCGCCAAAGCCCGTCAGTACGACGTCAAACTCGGTCTTTTCTTCGGCTGGCGCCGCATCGCCGCCGGCCGCGCCGGCCGCCGCAACGGCAACCGGGGCAGCGGCAGATACACCCCATTCCTCTTCGAGCATCTTGACGAGCTCGACCACTTCCATAATTGGTTTTGCGCTCAACTCTTTGAGCAGGTCTTCGTTTGACAGTGCCATTTTCGGTTTCCTCTAAAAAATTTGTAAACCTGAATCAGGTAAAAATCTCAAGCCCAGATTGCTACGCCGCTTCCTGGTTGCCACGCGCAGACATCAGGCGCACGAGCATCGCAGGTGGTTCGGCAAGCGTCCGTACCAGTTTGGTCATCGGTGCAAGCATCAGGCCCAACAATATTGCGCGGGCCTGATCGAGCGTTGGCAGATCGGCCAGTCTCGCGAGATCTTCAGCAGGCAATAATTGCCCACCGGTAGACAGCGAAACCGCATGAAGCGCTTTGTGCTCCTTGGCAAAATCCTTGATAACCCTGGCAGCAGCACCTGGATCTTCCTTTCCAAACGCGAGCAGAATCGGACCCTTGAGTGTGTCTTGCATACACTCAAATTTAGTCCCTTCGATGGCGCGGCGTGCCAGCGTGTTCTTGACAACACGCAAATACACACCGGCTTTGCGAGCATCCCTGCGCAATTCCGTCATCTCTGCAACAGACAAGCCTCTATATCCCGCCGCAACAACGGAAATCGACTCACCTGCGACCGCGTTTATCTCTTTGACAAAAGTTTTCTTGTCTTCGAGTTTCAGTGCCATGAATTTCTCCTGGCTTACGGTTACACACACGGGTGAAATCCTTCTTCACCCCCCTTATCATGTCGAGCGTGGCAACCGTTGCCAGATTGCTCTGACTTAAGCTAACCATCTGCGCAGGCAGTGATTAAGGCCGGTTTTCATGCCGGCCACCTGCGGTCTTCGACGATCACCGGTGTAGTGCCGGTTTTCATTCGCGGCACCGTCCGTAGACGGGACTGCAAAATCTTCTTGATCAGCCGGCTATGCTGGCTCGATCAATCGAGATACCCGGCCCCATCGTTGATGACACCGTCAATCGCTTCAAATATGCACCCTTGGATGCCGCCGGCTTCCCCTTTTGGAGGTCGGCCAGCAATGCAGCCAGATTTTCTTTCAGCGCCGACACTTCAAAGTCGACGCGGCCAATCGAGCAATGAATGATGCCGGCTTTGTCCGTGCGGTAACGCACCTGACCTGCCTTCGCGTTCTTCACCGCTGTTTCGACATCTGCGGTTACCGTGCCAACCTTCGGGTTCGGCATCAGGCCACGCGGTCCCAGGATCTGGCCGAGCGTGCCGACGACGCGCATTGCATCCGGTGTTGCGATAACAACATCAAAATTCATCTCGCCTCCCTTTATGGTCTCGGCAAGATCTTCGAATCCAACTATGTCAGCACCTGCATTCTTGGCTTTGTCGGCATTATCCCCCTGTGCAAATACGGCAACCCTTACCGTTTTCCCGGTGCCGTTCGGCAATACCGTCGAACCGCGTACGACCTGATCCGATTTCTTGGTATCGACGCCTAGATTAACCGAGATGTCGACGCTCTCCGCAAACCTGGATGTTGCGAGTTCCTTGACGAGCGTCAGTGCTTCATCGATTTGATAGAAAGTCGCCGCATCGACTTTTTCGCGTGCCAGCTTTTTGCGTTTAGTTAGAGAAGCCATTACTTCACGCCCTCCGTCTCAATTCCCATGCTTCGGGCGGTGCCTGCAACCGTGCGCACCGCGGCGTCCATATCGGCAGCCGTCAGGTCCGGCATTTTCGTCGTGGCGATTTCTTCGAGCTGCTGACGATTTACCTTACCAACCTTGTCGATATTCGGCACTCCGGATCCCTTTGGAATGCCGGCGGCTTTCCGCAGCAACACAGCGGCCGGCGGCGTCTTCGTAATGAACGTGAAACTGCGGTCCGCGTAAACCGTAATTACCACTGGAATCGGCAAACCCGACTCGACACCCTGGGTCTGGGCATTAAACGCCTTGCAGAACTCCATGATATTGACGCCGTGCTGACCCAATGCGGGACCAACCGGCGGGCTCGGATTTGCCTGCCCTGCAGGCACCTGAAGTTTTATGTAGCTGGCTACTTTCTTTGCCATCGTTCTTTCCTCTCGAGTTCAAACGCCTTGCTAAAGCTCCTCGTCTCTAAAAAGGGGTCGGATCCCTTTTCCCCTGCCGGACACTGCTCCGACAAATCTTTAATAAGAAAAAGGGATCCGACCCCTTTTACTCTTGTTACTAGCCTTTTTCGACCTGGCTGAAATCCAGTTCAACCGGTGTCGATCGGCCTAATATCTGTACCGCAACCTGCAACCGGTTCTTCTCATAGTGCACCTGCTCGACTACGCCGCTAAAGTCATTGAACGGCCCGTCTGTGACACGAACAACCTCACCGGGCTCGAACAGCACTTTCGGTCTCGGCTTGTCGACGCCTTCCTTGACCCGGTTGAGGATCTGATCGGCCTCTTTCTCTGTGATTGGCGCAGGCCGATCACTCGATCCGCCAATAAATCCCAGCACTTTCGGTACTGCCTTCACGAGGTGCCAGGTTTCGTCGTCCATTTCCATTTGTACCAGGACATAGCCTGGGAAGAACTTTCGCTGACTGCGTCGTTTCTGCCCTTCTCTCATCTCGACGACCTCTTCGGTCGGGACGAGAATATCTCCGAACTTGTCCTCCAGGCCCAGAAGCGCGATTCGCTCTTCCAGCGAAGACTTCACCTTGTGTTCGAAATTGGAATAGGCGTGGATGATGTACCAGCGTAGTGCCACTTTCGTATTTACCCCTGAATTCTCTGTCACTTAACTGGCCGAGCCAACTAAGGTACGTGTCAACCAGAGCAGAAATGAATCCAGGCCCCAGAAAAACAACGCCATAATTAATGTGAAAACGAAAACTGCGATGGCAGTCTGCGTCGTCTCCTGTTTTGTCGGCCAGACAACTTTGCGAATCTCAATTCGTGCACCCTGGATGAATGCCCACAACCGCTGACCCTGGGTGCTGGTCATCGCGATAGTAACGCCGGCCGCAAGACCGCCGAGCACCATCAGGACGCGGAGAGGTAATGCCACTTCCAGATAGTAGTAATAGCTGTAAAGACCGCCCACGAGTACGCCTGCGGCAAGCAACAGCTTGATTATGTCGAGAATTCCCGACTCGCTCGTTTCTTGTGTTGTCGTTGTCACTTTCTAATTACCTGCTATTTATCTGTTCACGCCTTGTTCAGCGATTGCGGCAAGTTGCTCTACTTTGTCGTCCATCCGATCCTCACCGGGTGGCCTACTACAGTTTTCGCGATTTTGCCAATCGTTATCAAGTCGCATTTCCTAACTTGGCAGGCCAGGAGGGAATCGAACCCCCAACCTGCGGTTTTGGAGACCGCCGCTCTGCCAATTGAGCTACTGGCCTTTCACGTCCATATATTTCAGTTGCTTAGTTGATGTCGAACACTTGGAACTCTGTGCATTCGTTCAATCGCCCTACCACCTTTGTCAGTTCGCCCGCCGGGGCGGGCTC
>SMVA01410556.1_pt1 | contig 16001 bp, 16 predicted proteins | sample 2456451 | NCBI WGS metagenome assembly SMVA01 (sample SAMN11095933, study PRJNA526329) | marine sediment metagenome | biome: Marine sediment; feature: Surficial sediment; material: Deep marine sediment; isolation source: Hadal surficial sediment | place: Pacific Ocean | collected 2014-05 | depth...
AGGGCGTCATCACCACCATATAGGAAAGGAAGTGCGATATGGTGGGGAACCATTTGTCATGCCGTCCGCGCAGCGCCGTCGACCACAACGTTTGCGTTGTATCCAACAGCAGACCAAGGCCGCCCAATACATAGATGGGCATCGACAGGGCAATCAGGGCTGCGTCATCAGTATAAATCCGGGCGAACAGCTCTGGCATCAGCGCCATCATAAAGGCCGGAATGATCAACAACACGGCCATCAGACCCCACCCCGTCCAACCAGCGAGGGTAATATTGCGGCTGTTGCGCTGGCCATAGGCAATGCCCACCTGCACCGCCGTCGCACTGCCAATGCCCGCTGACACCATAAAGAACAGGGCAAACGTGTTGAACACGATGGTCACTGCCGCCAGGTCCAATTCGCCCAACAGGCCTGCAAAGATAAACATCAGGGCAAAGGCCAAATGTTCGATGCCAAAACTAAGGCCCGAGGCATAGCCCAGCCTGCGCTGTTCCGCCCAGCTTTTGAAGCCGCCGGTAAACTTTTTGCGCACGCCAAACATCCGGGCGCCGGGCATATACCAGATATAGGCGATCAGGCCCGCTGTCAGAAACAGCCGGATCACTGTCGTGGTCCAGGCAGACCCCTCGGCCCCCATGGCCTCGGCACCCAGATTGCCGTAGATCAACACCCAGTTCAGGAACACATTGATGACATTGGCCACCAGCATCAACACCATAGCCGGCACGGGCCGCTTGATGCCTTCCAGGAAATATTGGCTGGCGATATACAACAGGCCACCCACAGGCATACCATAGCCATAGATCAACATGATCTTACCAACTTCGTGCGCCATTTCTGGTGATTGGCCGAATGCCAGCAACAGCGGCTCGGCCATCAGGGCAAAGCCAAAGATCAGCATCCCCAGCCCGAACGCATAGGGCAAAGACCGCCGCCAGACGGCCCCGATTTCAGAATACCGACGTTGCCCAAACAGGTTGGACGACAGCACCAAGGTCCCCAGCAACAGGCCAATCATCGGCACAAAAGCGATAGAGATCATGGTGCTGCCCAGGCTTTGATAGGCCAGCTCTGTCGTGCTGTAGCGGCCGACCATAATGGTATCGACGACGCCCATAAACATCCACCCAGCGCGGGCCAGCACAATGGGAATGGCCAGTGTGGCCAGGCTTTTCAACTGGGCGCGGAGATCCCCAAATCGGCCGTTTTGGTATTCTTTTATTGTTGTCGCACTCATTGTCTGAACTCTAATTTACGGGATCAAATAAATCCCGATTTAAAACCAGCAGCCCAAATGTGCCAAAAAGCAAAAGGGCCGCATCTTGTGCAGCCCCTGTAATTCCCAGTTTAAGTCTGGGAGATGTCCCCGCTGCTTAATGCATTGGAAACCAGAGGCCACAGCCACGCATAGTCGACGGTCGCGTGGCAACCATCACAATATGTGTTCGCGAATTTCGCATTTTGGCCTCATTGCGGACCCCACAGGGCCCTGTCGTTAATCGGTGGCCGCTTATAACAACAAGCCGTACCAAATGTAAGGGGCTACAAAAAAGGGGCCGCACCTTGGTGCAGCCCCTTTCGGATAACGATGTTCGTAGACGCTTAACGCTTGGAGAACTGGAAGCTGCGGCGGGCTTTCGCGCGGCCGTACTTTTTACGTTCAACAACACGGCTGTCACGGGTCAGGAAGCCACCAGCCTTCAGGGGCGGACGCAGTGTTGGTTCAAACAGGACAAGCGCCTTGGAGATACCGTGGCGAACAGCCCCGGCCTGACCAGACAGGCCACCACCTTTGACAGTGCACCAGACATCATACTGTTGGTCACGACCGGCAGCCTCGAAGGGCTGACGCAGGATCATGCGCAGCACGGGGCGTGCAAAATAGGTTTCCTGATCGCGGCCATTGACGACAACGCGGCCAGAGCCTGGCTTGATCCAGACACGGGCAACGGCGTTTTTACGCTTGCCAGTGGCATAGGCACGACCCTGTGCGTCGATCTGTGGTTCTGGCAGGGGCTTGGGAACTTCGATAGCGGCTTCGCCAAGATCGGCCAGATCTGTGATTGTTTCTTCAGCCATGTTTAGGCGCTCCTTTTATTCTTTGGGTTACGCCCGGCAATATCCAGTGCTTCTGGCTTTTGTCCTTCGTGCGGGTGTTCACCACCGGCATAGACGTGCAGGTTCTTGAACTGTGCACGGCCCATCACGCCACGAGGGATCATGCGTTCCACTGCCTTTTCAACAACCCGTTCAGGGAAGTTGCCACGGAAGATTTCTTCCGGCGTGGTCTGCTTGATGCCACCTGGGTGGCCAGTATGACGGTAATAGATCTTGTTTTCACGTTTGCGACCGGTCAGATGGACCTTTTCGGCGTTGATGACGATGACATGGTCACCACAATCGATATGAGGCGTAAACATGGGCTTGTGCTTGCCGCGGATGATCTTGGCGATCTCTGCAGCCATGCGACCGAGGACAACGCCTTCAGCGTCGACGACGTGCCACTTTTTTTCCACCTCGGAAGGTTTGGCGGAATAGGTTTTCATCAGCTTGTTTCCTTCATGGGAAGTCAATTTCGCAGGCCACAATTGCTTGTGCCCTTCAGCGCCGCAGTATGGCTATCCACACGCCCAAGTCAACAGTCATATACCCTTATATTATCATATAAAACAATGGTTTATAAAAGTGGTATTATTTTACCACATGTATTGGCGGTGTTTTCAGCGAGATACCCAGAATCCCGACCTATCGCGCTTTATGAGCCATGCGTCATCGGGCCTTATGGGACATGCGTCATCGGGCCTTATGGGCCAGTGCCAGGGCCATGGTAAACAGGGCCAAAGCGCCCGCCTGATGGGCCAATGCCACCCAGATAGGCACGACCATCAGCAGCGTCCAGATGCCCAAGCCAATCTGGATCAGGGTCATAAAAACCAGACCATGCACCACCGGTTCGGTGTGCCGGTATCTGAACCACACAAACCCCACCACGACCGCCACCAGATAGGCCAGCATGCGATGATTGAACTGCACAATACGATAGTCCTCGAACACGCCCGGATAAAACGGCGGGTCGGAATAGATGTCGCTGGGGATCAACGCCCCATCAATCAGCGGCCAGGTATTATAAATCACCCCGGCATCCAGCCCAGCCACAAAGGCGCCTGACATCAATTGCAGGAATATCAGCCCCATCAGCGCTATCGGCCAAAAAGAAAGCTGTCCACGCGAACGGCTTCGGATATCCCGGATCAGCCACAATAAATAGCCATAGACGATGACGGCCAGCCCCAGATGCGCTGCAAGTCGATATTGGGACACAGAAGGGCGATCAACCAACCCGCTTTTCACCATGTACCAGCCCATGAAGCCCTGGGCCCCACCCAGCGCCAGGGCGACCCACAATTTGGCCGTCATGCCCCTGGGAATTTGTCTGCGCGCCAGGAACCAGAAGAAGGGCAAAGCAAAGGCTATCCCGATTAACCGGCCCAGAAGGCGGTGTAAAAATTCCAGCCAAAAGATTTGTTTGAAGTCATCGACTTCAAAAAAGCTGTTCTCTTTGATGAATTCTGGCGTCTGTTTGTACTTGTCAAACTCGGCCTGCCAGGCGACGTCAGACAGCGGCGGGAACCACCCGGTGACAGGATGCCAGTCGACCATCGACAGGCCGGACTCTGTCAGCCTTGTCGCGCCACCCAACAACACCATGATGAAGATCAGTGCTGCGACAATCTGCAGCCAGCGGATGACCGCTTGTTCGTTTTGCGTAACCATGGCGACACTATTCCGTTTTCAAAGCCATTTGGCAATTCCGCAAACAATTTGGACAAAAAAGGGCCGACCCGAAGGTCAGCCCTGCTTTGGTTTGCCCTGCTTGTTGGGCATTGGCACATTCAAATTTGGTCGGAGAGGCCGGATTCGAACCGACGACCCCCACACCCCCAGTGTGGTGCGCTACCAGACTGCGCTACACTCCGTCATTCAAAGGGTGCCGGCAAGGCCAAAGCGGGCGCACTATAGCGGCCCTATCGTGTCCCAGCAACGACGATTCTGATTTATTTCTTGGTAATCTGTTCCCGCAGGTCCCGCAGGTCTGTCAGCAGGCCCTCAAGCTTTTTACGGGTTGTAGCATCGATGCCACCTGGTGCCTGAGGGGCCAGCTCTGTCGCCTTGGCAGCCTCGGCTGGTGGTAGCACCGGTTGGCCATCAGAGACAACGATCATGGGCTGATCAGTGGTTTCGGCAACAGCTTTGACACCTTGTTCCCGCAACACTTTCTGGACGCCTTTGATGGTATAGCCATCTTCGTGCAACAATTTGCGAATACCACGCAACAAGGCCACATCAGCTGGGCGGTAATAGCGGCGACCACCGCCACGTTTCATCGGCTTGATCTGGTTGAACCGTGTTTCCCAGAAGCGCAGAACGTGCTGCCGTACATCCAGTTCGGCCGCGACCTCACTGATTGTGCGAAATGCCTCTGCTGATTTCTGTCGACGGTCATGGCCCGCTCGGCGGCGCCGGGATGGTTCGGGCTTATCATCGGCAAGACTGGACATGCTGTATCATTCCTGAGCGTTAATTCAGCCGATCTAATATCGGCCAGGTGCTTGCACACCCGAAGCGGCACCAAATCAATCTAAATTCGCGACAACGGATTTCAATACTTGCGAGGGACGAAATACTAACACACGTCTAGGACCAATTGGGACTTCTTCGCCCGTTTTAGGATTGCGGCCCATGCGACCACTTTTCTGGCGCACGGCAAAGCTGCCGAATGACGAAATTTTGACATTTTCACCACTGACTAGGCTGTCTGCGATTATGCTCAAAACGCTTTCAACCAATTCAGAGGATTCATTCCTCGAAAGCCCTACCTCTTGGTAGACTGCTTCACTAAGGTCGGCTCTGGTAACTGTATTCCCGCTCATTGATCCCTGATCCCCACCTGTTCACACCATTAAAAGGGTAATAAGGACGACCATAAAGGTCAATATTAAAATAAATTCAAGAACATAGAGTCACAATTCGGTCGAGCGGTTGGGGCATTTTACAACCAAAATTAGTAGTGAAATTTACCACTTCAGAACGCAAGCACCCCACGTCAATCCCGCGCCCATAGCCTCTAACAGCAAAATATCGCCTTCTTTGATGCGACCATCACGGACCGCCTGGTCCATGGCCAGCGGAACAGAGGCCGCCGAGGTGTTGCCGTGGTCAGCAATCGTCACCAAAACCTGGTCACCCCTCATTCCCATCTTTTTGGCAACGCTATCGATGATTCGCTTGTTGGCCTGATGGGGGATCAACAGGTCGATATCAGCTTGTTCATAATCGGTTTTCTTCAACACATCGACGATGACGCCCGACAGATTGGTAACTGCCTGACGGAACACTTCTTTGCCCTTCATCTGGATTGCGCCCGCAGTGCCCGTGGTAGAAGGGCCACCATTGGCATACAGAATATCGTGTTGGCGTCCATCACTGCGCAATTCAGTCGCAACAATGCCACGATCATCGGCATCCGTACGGCCCTGCACAACAACAGCGCCGGCGCCATCACCGAACAGAACGCAGGTTGCGCGGTCTTTCCAGTCGACAACCCGGGTCAGGGTTTCAGCACCGACCAGCAAAATTGTGTTGGCCTGGCCACTTTTGATAAAACTGTCGCAGATCGACAAGCCATAAACAAAACCTGAACAGGCTGCCTGGATATCAAATGCAGCGCCGCGCACCATGCCCAGGGCCGCTTGCACTTTTACGGCCGTCGAGGGCATTGTTTCGTCTGGCGTTGTGGTTGCGACAATAATCATATCGATTTCGTCGATGCTCATGCCTGCATGGTCCAGAGCGTTCTGACTGGCATGAATGGCCAGATCAGATGTATATTCACCTTCCGCAGCTATATGGCGTTGGCGAATGCCCGAGCGTTCAACAATCCATTCATCAGATGTATCGACGATTGTCGCCATCTCGGCGTTCAACATGATGCGTTCTGGCAAGTAAGAACCAATACCCGCAATAACTGCTCTTAGGTCGCTCATGCTATAGCGGTCTCCTCGGTGGCGGCATCGCCATCTGATTCCATCGCGGACAGATCGGCTGCAATACGTTCTTGCAAGTTACCTGCCGCAAGTTCAATTGCAACATCTATTGCGCTTGCAAACCCGGCGGTATTGGCCCCACCATGGCTTTTGATAACCAGACCATTAAGGCCCAGCATCATGCCGCCATTATGAGTATTGGGGTCCATATGGTTGCGCAACGACTTCAGACCACCCCGCGCCAACAGATAACCCAGCTTGGAAAACAATGAGATACCAAAGGCCTTTTCCAGCAAACTCATGATCAGGACTGCGGTGCCCTCGACAGTCTTGAGCGCGATGTTACCCGTGAACCCGTCAGAAACAATAACATCTGCCTTGCCATGGCCAATGTCGTTGCCTTCAATAAAACCAACAAATTCGTGCGGTAAATCAGCATTCCGCAGCCTGTCGGCGGCCAGTCGAACCGAACCATGACCCTTCAGGTCTTCGCTACCGATATTCAGCAAACCAACTTTGGGGCGCGACAAGCCCAGCACAAGGCGCGCATAAGCTGCGCCCATCACCGCGAACTGCACCAGATTATCATCCGAACATTCAACATTGGCGCCCAGGTCCAGCATCGCCGATTCGCCATTGATTGTCGGCATCAGCGCCACCAGGGCAGGTCTATCGATGCCGGGCATGGTGCGCAGTATAAATTTGGAAAGGGCCATCAGGGCCCCTGTATTGCCGCCAGAGACCGCAGCCGAAGCCTGACCTTCTTTCACAGCCATTACGGCCAAACCCATGCTGGAAGCGCGGCCCTGGCGCAATGCCTGACCGGCTTTCATATCTGGGCTGATGACAATGTCCGTATGGACAATAGTCGATACAGCGCTCAGCGCTTCATCCTTGGCCACCATGGGCTTCAGAACGGCTTCGTCGCCATAGAATGTGAAGTGTACTTCGGGATGGCGGATGCGCGATAAAGCGGCGCCCTCGACCACCACATCGGGGGCGTGGTCGCCACCCATGGCATCGAGGGCAATGTTTAGTGCATCAGGCAAGACGTCATCCTTCGCGTTTGGTCCTTTACTCTATGCACTTGCATAGCGGACCGAGCGAGTGGAGCCTAGAACGAATCTGAAGATTCGACGACTTCCTGGCCTTTGTAATATCCGCAAGATCCGCAGACATGATGCGGCAATTTTGGTTCGCCACAATTTGGGCATTCACCCAGATTAGACGCAACCAACGCATCATGTGCGCGACGCATATTGCGCTTGGAGCGCGTGATTTTACTCTTGGGAACGGCCATCGTTCATTCTTCCATTCAACGTCTGTCCCCCACCGGGTCAGACCGCTAGCGTGCGAACATACAAATAAATCGCCGCGTTTCAAGTTTTGTCTTGTAATTTCTTCAGTTCGGCAAACGGGCGTGGTTTTTCGTCTGCCGCCAATTCTTCGGCTGTTGCCGTAGAATAGACGAATTCTGCGTCCTCTGACACCCCTGTTGCGCGTGGGTAGTGGTCCATTTCCAGCGCCATATATTGCACCAGGACTTCCGATAAGTCTATGTAATCACCAGAGAAATACTCTACATCTTCGCCGCCAGGCTCGACATCCAGGGTCAACGCTTCGGTATTCCGTTCCTCGTCCACAAAGCGGACAGCGATATGGGCGTCAATCTTTGCGGGGACATCCACCAGCGTAATGACGCAGGCCTGCACAATATCAGCTTGCAGGCTGCCCGACACCATAATGCCACGACGCTTGCCCAATCGCTCGATCGACAGAGTCGCGCTGACGCTGCCCACCCCCCGCAAATGCAAGCTTTGCTCAAGGGTTTTGCAGTCTTCTGCGGTTGCAGACAGCATCAGGGTCTTTGCCATCTTGGGCAATTGGCGCAGATCAATTTGTTGGCCCAGGAATCCAGCCATGGCTAGACGGCGTCTTTGTCTTCAACGGCGACAGGAACTGCGCCAAAGCGAATATCGCCCGCCAACAGATCTTCGTCTGTCTGGGTCAACAGATATTGATGCTGCGACATGACATAGGCCGCCATCGTTGCGACCTTGTCGTCAGGCACATCTTCGCCACGATACAGATTACGCGCCAGGGCAGAGCGTAGAACCGGGTTTTCGTCTTCCGTGGTGCCCGCCTCTGTATCCAGGGTTATGGCCTTGTCGTAGGCGCCCACACGGCCAAGATAGGCCTTTGACATGGCACGAACACGGCGCCCGACGCCCATATCACCCACACCCAGTTCACGCAGGCCGCGGTCCATGTCATCAAACATTTCATCAAACAATACCTGGGACAGTTTACGGGCCTCGTCGCCACGTTCTTTCAGTCGGTTCATGACTAAAAAGCAATGCACTGCAATCATGTCAAAACGGCCATCGATCGTATCGGGCACGGCGCATGACACATAAAAACCGGGCTGACGCGATTGGGCCACAAGTGTCAGATACAGCTTGTTGGCGGCCTTGACGCGGGCGCGCGGTGTCAAGAATTTAAGCCAATGATTAAACGGGCCTGGCATCGCCTACTCCGTCAACTGGATGATGTCGCCTACCATACTTATATGCAGTACAGGAGCATACTTGAATGCAGGCCACCATTCATTGACAGCCCTTGTGGGCAGTGTCATGTTCCCCCCGTCAATAAATGTCCAGCCTTTTATTACTGGCACTCCCTCGAAGCGCCGAAGCAGGAATTATCGTAGTGAAAAAAGCCCTCATGATCGCAGCCCTCGCAGGTTCAGTCAGCCTTGCAGGACTGGGCGGTTGCGCCAAAACGGTCAATCAGCGAGGCTATCTGTTTGACGAGGAAGTGGTGGAAGAAATCCGCGCCGGCATCGACAATCGCAGCTCTGTCACCGCGGCACTGGGAACCCCGTCCATGACGGCGACCTTTGATGAGGAAACCTGGTATTATGTCAGCCAGACAAAGGAAAGCATCGCTTTCTTCAGGCCCAAGACGACTGATCAGTTTATTCTGGTCGTGACGTTCAATGACCGGGGCGACGTGTCCGACATCAGCCAATTGGGACTGGAAGACACCAACGAAATCAGTTTCGTCGAAGACACGACACCAACCCGCGGCAAAGAGCTTGGCTTCTTCGAACAGATCTTCAGCAATATTGGCCGCTTCAGCTCGGACGGTCCGGTCCAACCTGGGTACTGAACCCGCCTCACAATCGTCAGGCCACAAAAAACGCCCCGATGGATGAACCAGCGGGGCGCTTCTTTTTGTCTATGCGGCGTGCTTAGTGAAGCATCGCCAACAGCAGTAGAGCCACAATGTTCGTGATCTTGATCATTGGGTTCACGGCAGGACCAGCGGTGTCCTTGTAAGGATCGCCAACCGTATCACCGGTTACAGCTGCATGATGCGCGTCGGAGCCCTTGCCGCCGTAATTACCGTCTTCGATATATTTCTTGGCATTGTCCCAGGCACCGCCACCAGCAGTCATGGAAATTGCCACGAAGATACCCGTGACGATCACACCCAGAAGCATGGCACCAAGAGCGGCAAATGCCTGCGCCTGATCACCAGTAATCCCGTAAACAGCGAAGTAGATGGCAATGGGGGACAGAACCGGCAACATGGAAGGAATAATCATTTCCTTGATCGCAGCCTTGGTCAGCAAGTCGACAGTCCTGGCATAATCAGGCTTGGACGTGCCAGCCATGATGCCCGGATCATTGGCGAACTGTTCGCGGACTTCTTTCACAACAGCGCCGCCAGCACGGCCAACAGCCTTCATGCCCATGGCACAAAACAGGTAAGGCAACAGACCACCAAGGATCAGGCCAACAACCACATAGGGATTAGACAGGCCGAAATCGACATCGAGATGACTGAAATACAGTTTGAGGTCTTCGGTATAGGCACCGAACAGAACCAGCGCACCCAGACCAGCAGAACCAATGGCATAGCCCTTGGTTACGGCCTTGGTGGTGTTACCCACTGCGTCCAGTGCATCGGTGATCTTGCGCACTTCAGGCTCCATGTCAGCCATCACAGCAATACCACCGGCGTTGTCCGTAACCGGGCCATAAGCATCAAGTGCAACAACAACACCAGCCAGCGCCAGCATGGTCGACACGGCAATCGCAATACCAAACAAACCCGCAAACATATGCGTCAGGATGATACCAGCAACAATGACCAGCGCGGGAAGCGCGGTGGCTTCCATGGAAACGGCCAGGCCCTGAATGACGTTGGTGCCATGACCAGTGGTCGAGGCAGCCGCAATACTCTGTACGGGGCGATGGTCAGTACCGGTGTAGTATTCAGTGATCCAGATGATCAGGCCGGTGACGAACAGGCCAACAACACCACAGAAATACAGGTCCAGGCCAGTGAAACTCTTGCCACCGGCGACAAATGCCTGATCCAGGCCAATCACGTAGTCAGTGACCGGGTACAGGATGGCCAGCGACAAAACGGATGCCGCAATAAAGCCCTTATACAGCGCACCCATGATGTTTTGGCTCTTGCCAAGCTTGACGAATGCCATACCGATGATGGATGTGATGATGCACGCACCACCAATAGCCAACGGATAGACCATCATGGTGCTTGCAAGTTCAGGGTCACTGGCGAAGAAAATACCAGCCAGCACCATTGTGGCAACAATTGTTACCGCATAGGTTTCGAACAGATCAGCCGCCATACCAGCACAATCGCCAACATTGTCACCAACATTATCGGCGATCGCAGCAGGATTACGGGGATCATCTTCGTCAAGGCCAGCTTCAATCTTGCCAACAAGGTCGCCACCAACGTCAGCGCCCTTGGTAAAGATACCACCGCCAAGACGGGCGAAGATCGATATCAGCGAAGCGCCAAAGCCGAGGGCTATAAGGCCATCGACAATGTCGCGGCCTTCAAGGCCCATGGCCAACATACCAGCGTAATAGCCCGCGACTGCCAGAAGGGCAAAGCCCGCCACCAACATGCCGGTGACAGCGCCTGATTTAAAGGCAATGTCGAGGCCAGCAGCAAGGCTGGTACGTGCAGCCTCGGCAGTGCGGACATTGGCGCGAACTGAAACCAGCATGCCGATGAACCCGGTTGCACCCGAAAGCACAGCACCGATAACAAAGCCGCCTGCGGCGACCCAGTCAAGAAGCAGGCCAATGACGACAAAGAGCACAACACCAACCATGGTGATGGAGCGATATTGCCGTCTCAGATAAGCGTTGGCGCCTTCTTGAATCGACGTCGCAATTTCCTGCATTTTGTCGTTGCCAGCGGGGGCACTAAGGACCTGCCGCGCGATAATAATGCCGTAGAGTATGGCGATTACACCGCAACCAAGTACGGCCATAAGGATTGGTGACATTTCGATATCCCCTGAATAGTTCATTCAATTGCGCCGCAGAGTCGCGGCTGTTGCAGCAGGGAATAGTCCAACCCTGCCAATATTGGTTAAACGCGGCGGCACCTTGCCAAAACTGGTGTCGAAACGCAAGCCATAGAGCACATTTCCTGCACTGCGTTGTAACATCCGAAAACTGGCTTACTTCCCAAGAACTTGAGACCCTTTTTATCGGAAGTGATTATACCCTGTCTGCGCGAAGTCCATCAGCTGCCCATCAGGACCTGCAAATTCAACGCCTTCTCCGGCAGCACAATAGCCAATCCGGTTGATGGCAACCCCCGTTTCTTTGGCAATCTGGGCGATAAATTGCTCTGTGCCGGGCGGGGCGGCAAACACCAATTCATAGTCGTCGCCACCCGTGACAATTGTTTCCAGCGAAATTTTCTGATCTTTGAGCAACCGCCGAACCGCGCCTGACAAGGGTATATCGTTCGCGTCCACCCTGATCAAGACGCCCGATGCCACAGCCATATGATGCAAGTCTGCAACCAACCCATCCGATACATCCAATGCCGCACGGGCCACACCGTGCAGCCGTTCCCCCACGCTCACGCGGGGTTGGGGCAAATAGTATCGTCCGGCCAAATAGCCATCTCTGTCAGCAATTTTGTTTTGTACGGCTGCCAGGCCCACGGCGCCATCACCAATCGTACCGGTTACATAGATGGTGTCCCCCGCCTTGGTGCCTGACCTGGTAAGGCTTTTACCCTGTGGCACCAGACCAAACGCCGTTATGGAAAAAGTCATATCATGGGGAACGACAATAGAATCACCCCCCAGCAACGACATCCCGAATTCCTGTTGATCTAAAGCCAACCCGCTGGCAAAGCGCTCTATCCAGGCGACGTCACGCCCCAATGTCGGGCCAAACCCCAACAGATATCCCAGCGGCGTGGCCCCCATGGCCGCCAGGTCCGAGACGTTGACCCGCAGCAATTTTCTAGCGATCAAATCGGGCGCGTCGTCGGCGAAAAAATGTACGCCCGCCACCAACATGTCCTTGGTCATCACCAATTGCTGGCCTGGGGGGACGTCCAGTATCGCTGCGTCATCGGTTAGGGAAAAGGTTTCACCAACGCCCCCGGTCAGTGGTGCAAAGTACTTCGCGATGATGCCGAACTCATCTTGCTGGTCGGCAGGGGTCATGCGGAATTATCCGCGCGCCGTCTTGGCGACAGTATCAAGGATACCGTTGACCAAGCCCGGTTCTTTTTGGTCATAGAACGCGTGGGCAAGATCGACATATTCGTTGATGATGACGGCCGTCGGCATATCGGGGCGCGCCATCAACTCGTAGGCACCGGCCCGTAAAATGGCGACGATCAGTGTTTCCATACGCGGCAGCGACAAAGAGCCTTTCAGCGTTGCCGCAAGCGCTTGGTCGATGTCTTTTACCCGATTGGACACACCGGCGACGATGTCCGCAAACAATTCTTCATCCGCCGGAAAGTAGCGGTCTCCATCCAGTTCTTGACCCAACCGGGTATCCACAAACTGGGCGATCACCAAAGATGTTGGCTCGCTGTTCGATGTAATCTGGTACAGCGCCTGCACCGCACCAAGGCGGGCGGCACTGCGCGAGCCCTTTTTCTGGACTTCACCGTCGGCTGGTTCTGATTCGGTCATCAGGCGATGCCAAGTTTCTGTCTGAGGGCAATGGTGCTTAGCAGACCAGATCCAAAATCGCCGCCTTTGTTCTTGTCATTGCGGCTGGCCCTGGCCATGGCCTGGGCACGGTTTTCAACCGTCAATATGCCGTTGACGATGGCGAGGCCGGGGTCAAGTGTCAGATCCATAATCGCTCGAATACTCTCATTGCAAACATAGTCATAGTGCGAGGTTTCTCCCCGGATCACGCACCCCAAACCGGCATAGCCGTCATAAGGCTCTGCATTCCCCGTCAGTCCCGCCTCAAAGGTCCATAGAATAGCGGCGGGGATTTCAAAGGCTCCCGGGACCTCGACAACGTCATATTTCGCACCGGCAGCATCCAGTACATCGGTGACACCTGCCAATAGTTCTGTGGTGATATCTTCGTAGAAGGGGGCAGTGACAATGAGGATTTTTGGCGGATGAGCCATCACATTACCCTCGTTTCAATGGTTTCTGTCCGACCACGGACAGTCCGTACCCTTCCAGACCAATGATGTGATGTTCTGTGTTGGATAACAGAATCATTTCGCGAACACCAAGGTCCCGCAATATCTGTGCGCCGATGCCATATTCCAACAGGTCCGGGTCCGGTTTCCCGCGTTTTTCTGACCGGTGTTTTACGACTTCTGACAGTGACGTAGCCCGCATGTTGGGCAACAGAACCACCACACCTCTGCCTTCTTTGCCTATCATTTCCATGGCTGTGCGGGCCTGGTCTGGCGTCGAGGACTGGTCCCCGACCAGATCGGAAAAAATATTCAGACTGTGCATCCGCACGGGAACGGGGCCACCTTTGGATACATCGCCTTTAACCAGCGCGATATGTTCTGAATATTCGACCGTGTTGGCATAAATTTTCATCTGCCAGTCGCCGCCAAAAATACTGTGGAACGGCGATTCAGCAACACATTTCACCAAATTGTCATTGTGCCTGCGATAGGCGATCAGGTCGGCAATGGTCGCGATCTTCAATTCGTGCTTTTCGGCAAACTTTACCAGGTCTGGCAAGCGCGCCATGGTGCCATCTTCGTTCATGATCTCGCAAATGACGCCAGCAGGCTGCAACCCGGCAAGGCGAGCAACGTCAACGGCGGCTTCTGTATGACCCGCCCGCACCAGCACGCCGCCATCGCGTGCCATCAACGGGAATACGTGACCTGGGCTGACCAGGTCTTCCGGGCCACGATTATGCCCAATAGCCACCGATATAGTATGCGACCGATCATGGGCCGAAATACCGGTCGACACGCCTTCTGCGGCCTCGATCGAGACGGTGAAAGCGGTTGAATGACGTCCCCGATTATTGTCCGTCATCATATCGAGGCCCAGCTCGGTGATGCGCTCGCGGGTCATGGACAGGCAAATCAGGCCGCGACCATGGGTCGCCATGAAATTGATGACTTCCGGCGTGGCCATCTGCGCGGGAATGATCAAATCGCCTTCGTTTTCGCGGTCTTCGTCATCAACCAGGATGAACATGCGACCGTTGCGGGCGTCTTCAATGACGTCTTCTATTTTTGATAATTTGCGGTGTGGCACCGTCTACTCCTGTTCGGCAAGGCGCGATACATATCGTGCCAGCACGTCAATCTCAAGATTTACATTATCGCCGGGACTTGCATGATCAAACGTTGTCATTAACTGGGTATGGGGGATGATATTGACGCCGAATTCCTTGTCGTCCACATCGTTCACGGTCAGCGACACACCATCGATGCCAACTGACCCTTTGGCGGCAATCAAATAGGCCAAATTATCAGGCGCCCGGAACTGGAAGCGTCGCGAGTCACCGTCGGGTGTAATCGACACGATCTCGCAAACGCCATCAACATGGCCCAAAACAATGTGGCCGCCCAATTCGTCACCAATGCGCAAGGACCGTTCCAGATTAACGGCTGAACCGACTTGCCAATCGCCCAGGGTCGTGCAGGCCAGGGTTTCCGCCGATACGTCAACGGCAAACCAGCCTGCGCCTTTTTTGACCACGGTCAGGCAGGTGCCAGAACACGCGATAGACGCGCCAATGTCGACGCTGCCCAGATCAAAGGCGGTGTCGATCTCGAAACGGAAGTCACCGCGTTCTTCGACGCGTCGGACTTTCCCTACATCTGTGATGATTCCTGTGAACATGCGCCCATTAATAGGCCGCCTTCACATAGGTTTCCAGCACATCTTGCCCTATTTTCTCTGATTTGATTTGCTCAAAGCCACCTTTGGCCAAAGCCTGTTCGACTGATTGACCGGCAAGTGCGGGTATTCCGTCGTCCCCCAAGACCGATGGGGCGCGGAACCAGGCGACCTCATCCACATGATCACCATCCAGAAAAGCCGTCGCCAATTCGGTCCCGCATTCGACCATGAGGCGGGTGCTGGCGTAGAATTTCGACATGTCCCACAGCACCTTATCAATATCTGTATCAGCGCCCATATTCTTGATCGCATCATCGCCCAGTTTCGCCTGAACCGGGGCCAGGTTTTTGACGCCAACATCTGTGGTCACGATAAAAATTTCGCCCTGGTCACTGGTGCCAAGCAATTTGCTATCCACCGGCGTGCGACCTTGTCGGTCGAAAATCACCCGTTGGGGCGTGCAACCTTCCAGGCCCAGCAGGCGACAGGTGAATGCTGGGTCATCGGCCAGTACCGTCCCAATGCCGCTGATCAGCGTATCATAGCGGGCGCGCATCAAATGCACGCGCGCTCTGGATGCCTCGCCGGTAATCCATCGCGGCATGCCAGACTTCCAGGCGATCATGCCATCGGATGACGTTGCCAGTTTCAGCGTCACCCAAGGTCGTTCGCGCATAATGGTCGCGATAAAGCCCCTGTTCAAATGCGCTGCTTCGGCCTCGCTTAATCCCAAATTCACCTCGATGCCCGCGCCGCGCATTCGTGCAATCCCCTGCCCGGCGGTGCGTGGGTCC
>SMVA01366399.1_pt1 | contig 16000 bp, 11 predicted proteins | sample 2456451 | NCBI WGS metagenome assembly SMVA01 (sample SAMN11095933, study PRJNA526329) | marine sediment metagenome | biome: Marine sediment; feature: Surficial sediment; material: Deep marine sediment; isolation source: Hadal surficial sediment | place: Pacific Ocean | collected 2014-05 | depth...
CAGTCATTCCATTGCCGCGGGATCTGGCATGGTGTTTGTAGGTTCCGGTTACGGTTCTTTCAGTCAGGTGTCTGGTAACGTGTTGCTGGCTTTCAAACCGTCGGAATAACGCTATTCTCGATCAGCATCTAATCGAAAAGAAGTCAGAGTAAAACTGCTGTATTTTTACTCTAAGCTGCTGTTAAGTTATAAGGGGACCCCCTCGATTTTCCGAAAACACAATTTATCCAGGGATAGCTGAGGCATTTGAATTTCTCAAAAGTAACAATGTGAGAATTGGGATTTGCACCTCAAAACGTGAGGGTTTCGCCAAAAGAATACTGTCTCTTTTCGAGATATCGGACTACTTTGAATTCATTAGCGGTGGCGATATAGGGATAACAAAAACCACACAACTTCCCAAGTTATTAGAAGATGGAACAATTGATGAGAATGCTGTAATGATTGGGGATAGAGCGGTGGACATTGCTTCAGCTAAAGACAACAATCTTGACGGTATAGGTGTGCTTTGGGGATTTGGGAGTTATGAAGAACTGCTTGAAACAGACCCTAGTGCAATTCTCAAACCCCCCAACGAACTGGCAAGGATCGTCACCTAATAATCAAATCAAAATGGGGTGGTGAGTGACCGTTATTAGCCTAGAACTGCCCCTCACTAATTCCGCTAAAGGGTATTAGCGGATTTATTATATGCCCCCGAACTCACCATTGCGCGTTGGGAAAAGGCAGTGGCAATATTGAACGTTAATTCCACGGTTTTTCTCGGCTTAGGGTGTTAACTTGTCAATACCTTCAATCATTATCGAAAACAAATCCGTCCCCATTTAATTCTATTAAAAACTCGACGCCGTGAGATCTATGTCTGCTTGTGCCCAAATTTCATCGAAACGCTGCTGAATCTCGCTCGCATCCTTATTCTGAGCTCGCAGCGACTGCGCCAGACCATACAGCGCCCAGCCATTGCGTGGATATTGTGCCAGGTCTGTCCGATAAACCTCCTCGGCTTGCGCGGCGTTACCTGCCATCAATAGCGCCTTACCCAGCGAATGGCGTGTCGGGTAATACCAGAACGGTGGTTCGGTGTAGGACAATTCATTCTGTGTCTGGACTGCGAACCGGAAATGGGTAATCGCTTCCTCGTGTCTCTCCTCTGCTATTGCAATTTCGCCCTGCACCAAAGCATCGGCGATTGTTAGCAAGGTGGTGGCTGGATAATCAATGCTGTCAAGAAAAGTCACATCGGCTTGCTGTCGCAGCGGTGCCAATTTCTCATGCTCCGCACGCGCTGCGTCTAGATCGCCTGTTTTTGCGTAGGCTGTTGCACGCACGTAATGCCAAATTGCTGTGGAGTACTCGAGATTCTCTGGGGGTGCCGGCTCCGACAATATCTCATCCCAGCGGCCAAATCGCGTCAGAGCCAGGAGAGGGATCGTATTGAAGAACTCCACACCAGGGAATGCCTCGATCATGTCAAGTTGGACGTTGGCGGCGACCTTGCGGGCTGACTCGATTGCCAGTGCGCTGCGTCCTTCCATGGTCGAGGCGGCCCATAGGAAATGAATATTATGCGGGTAATAAAGGGCCGGATAAAAACCCTGGGCATTACAGGCGGCAATATAGGCTTCGTCCACTGCGGCCGCCATGACATTTGCTTCCGATGCATCGGCATATCGCCCCACGCGCCAGTATAGGTGTGAAGGCATATGCACGAGGTGCCCGGCACCTGGTACCAGATCACGTAGCGTATCGGCGAATGGTTCTGCGCGTTCTGGCTGTGAAGATGCTTCCACTGCGTGAATATAGAGATGGATCGCCAATGGATGCTCCGGCGATCTTTCCAGCACCGTTTCCAGCGCATCGAGGACTTCGACGGTCAGGGGTCTGGGATTCTCAGGGTCTAGCCAGTAATCCCAGGGCATCGTGTTCATCATCGATTCGGCAAACAAGGATGCCGCATCATCGTCTTCGGGATATTTGTGGTGCAACTCCCGCATCGCATTAACGTAGGCTTCATCCAGTGGTTCTCGCGGTGTCGAGGGATCGCCGCTGTAGCGCGTTGCCAGTGCGTCGATGTAGTCACGTTCAGCTGCAGAAGCCTGGTTTTTGAGACCCAGGGCTTTTTGGATAGCGGCGTAAGCCCTGCTGCGCTCATCATCACTCATTACCACCTTGCCATTGCTGGTCACGTTGATATTCGGTCCCAGCGCCAGCGCCTCTCCCCAGTAGCACATGGCACATTCCGGGTCGAGTTTCTGTGCCGCCTTGAAGGAGCGCACAGACTCGGCGTGATTAAAGGCGAAATCGATGATCATCCCCTGATCGAAATAGCGCTGCGCATCGGCATCGGTAGTGGTAATTTGATGATGATGTTCGCCCATGCCGTCGAACAACGGTGCACCAGCTCGGGTTGCCAAATCATTTATGTTCTCGGTCGCAGCGCTATCTGATTGCACCGGTGCGTCGTCGGGCGCGCAGGTCGCCAGCGACAGTGCTATGGCAAACAACGGAATCAACACAAATCTTCGAATCTTCATCGGCTTACTCCCTTCCGGCTGCTTGCCGGATTTATTGTCGATTATCTGTAATCCAAAACACGATATTAGCCGACCTGGCGGAGGAAAACATGTACATGCACTAATGAACAATAAATGAGTTACCATCACTAACCGTTTCGCCCTGCATCTCCAAAATTGCTCATCTCGATAACAGCCTGGTTTCTGTGGAAGTCGATACAGAATCTGAATTAAAATATCCGTTAAACTGGGGGAGGTTCACTATGACCACTATCATCAAATATCCAATTGCCCCCAAAACCTCTACCTAGTACAGTGTGGAAGTCATCAACCCCCTTAATACAATAAAGAGATCATCATGCACACATTCCGGATCTTATCCCTGACCCTAGCAGCACTGCTGCTCGCCGCTTGCGGTGACAGCGAAACCAGCAACCAGCCTGTTTCAACAACCGCCGAGCCTGCGCCTCAGGCGACGGCTGCCATAAACCTGGACAACGACGACATCGCCGGTGTCGTCACCAGTAACAACGGTCCCGAGGCGGGAGTCTGGGTTATCGCTGAAACCCGTGACCTGGCGACTCTTTATTCCAAAACTGTGGTCACCGATGAGCAGGGTCGCTACCTGATACCCGACCTGCCGCAGGCCAATTACGAGGTGTGGGTTCGCGGCTATGGCCTGGTGGATTCACTGCGCATTAATGCCAGTCCGGGCCAGAGTCTAGATCTCATTGCCCAGATCGCTCCTGACGCGGCCGCCGCGGCTGAATACTACCCGGCGGGTTACTGGTATTCTCTGTTGGAAATTCCCGAAGCCCATGAGTTTCCAGGCACCGGGCCCGATGGCAACGGCATCGCGGCGGGCGTGCTGACCCAGGATGATTACATTCGGCGCGTCACCAGCGGCGGATGCCTAGCGTGTCACGCATTGGGTAATGCCGCTACCCGCACCATCCCGGATCTGTTTTCGAATCTGGAAACCAGTGTTGATGCCTGGAATCGACGTGTGCGCTCCGGTCAGGCAGGTGGCTCCATGGTCGGCACAATCGCTCGCATGGGCGATCGCCGTACGTTGGAGATGTATGCCGATTGGACCGACCGAATCGCCGCCGGGGAATTGCCGCCGGCACCGGCGCGACCCCAGGGACTGGAACGCAACGTGGTGATCACGCAATGGGACTGGGCCGACCCTAAAGCTTATCTGCACGACCTGGTCTCCACCGACCGCCGTGATCCGACGGTTAATGCCTATGGCAAGATTTACGGTGCCCTGGAAAACAGCGCCGACTATTTACCGGTGCTGGACCCTGCCACCCATACCACTGACCAGATTCCGGTGTTCCCGGAAGACCCGAATTACAATCCCGCACCGCAACCCAATATGGCGACGTCCCCCTACTGGGGCGACGAACCCATCTGGGATGCAGCGACCACCGTACACAACCCGATGATGGACGGCGACGGCCGGGTCTGGATTACATCCCGTGCCCGCGACCCGAGCAATGTGCCAGCATTCTGCCAAGAAGGATCTGACCACCCTTCCGCACAGGTGATGCCACTGGGTCGCTCTGGTCGCCACTTGGGCATGTACGATCCGAGTACCGACACCTACACACCCATCAATACCTGCTTCAGCACCCATCATCTGATGTTCGCCGAAGACGCCGACAATACCCTGTGGACCAGCGGTGGCGGTTCCGTGGTGGGCTGGCTCAACACCCGTGAATTTCTGGCAACCGGCGACGCCGTGGCTGCTCAGGGCTGGACACCCTTCATTCTCGATACCAACGGTAACGGCCGCCGCGATGAGTATGTGGAACCGGATGCGCCGATAGACCCTGCCCTCGACAAACGCATCAACTCCGGACTGTATGCCGTATCGCCGGCACCGGATGGTTCGATATGGGGTTCCAATCTCAGTTACCCGGGTGCCATCGTACGCGTTGTACCCGGGTCTGATCCCAGCACAACGGCATTGACCGAGTACTACGAATTACCGGTGGATGAAAATGGCAACGCCATCGAAGGCTTCTCGCCCCGGGGTATGGACATCGACCGCAACGGGATTGCCTGGGTAGCCCTGGCCAGTGGACACATGGGCCGGTTCGATCGCAGCCAGTGTAGCGCACCCCTCAACGGCCCCGAAGCCACCGGCCAGCACTGCCCAGAAGGCTGGACCTTTTTTGCCGAGCCGCTGCCCCAGTTCAAGAACATTGAGCAATCGGGCAGCTCCGAAGGCAGTTATTACACCTGGGTGGATCAGTTCGATACCCTGGGACTGGGAACCAACACGCCGATCAACACCGGCAACCAGTCCGGTAGCCTGCTGGTTCTCAACGACGGTGAATGGGTGCGCCTGATAGTGCCCTACCCGCTGGGTTTTTACACCAAGTGGATGGATGGACGCATCGATGATCCCGATGGGGGTTGGCAAGGCCGAGGCCTGTGGACCACCATCTCCAGTCGCACACCGTTTCACATGGAAACTGGCGCCGGCACCACCAGCAAGGTCTATCACTTTCAGATGCGACCTGACCCCTTATCCAATTAGCAATAAGGGTTTAACAATAGCGGCCACCTAATCTTTGATGGTCGCTCCGGTAGGTTTGGCAATTGCCGCCAGGGTCGTTTGCGCTGCATTCAATCCCAGGCGGAAATCCGCGTCATCAAATGTGGTCCAGACATCTAGGGGATATGCCAGGTTGAGTTGCAGCCAGCAGCTAGACGACTGAATAGAAGATGCGATCGCGGGAAATCATAGGATACTCATCGATCCTTTTGATTTACCGGTCAGCCTATACAAACCTGACCACGGAATCAAAAAGATCGGAGAAATCATTCGTTGCGGTAAAATGCCACTAGTGAATTCGGGCCCAGTTTTTGAACGAGCCATCGGAGTTAATTTCGGGCATTCAGTTTCCCGTGTACACTTGGCAATATCGTAACTGAAATTTAGCCGGGCAAAAAAACCATGTTTACAGACTTACGGTCAACCCTCCAGACGAATAGCGAGAGGCGAATATGATTCTCCTTGCACGTTGGTGCGTCATACTGCTCACTATTATGCTTGCAAACTGCAAGCCTTCTGCTGATAACGGAGAGGTCCAGCGCACCATCGAACCCGTATCGATAGAAGATTACCAGCGCGCTGAACAATTCCTGGGGGCCCATACCTCCGAACTGGTCTACGACACGATCTTGGCCCAATACTGGCAAGACGACGATCGGCTCGTTTATCGCAAACGGAACCGGGAGGGCCTGAACTATGTCCTGGTGAATCTGGTTGCCCAGAGCAAAACTGAGTTGTTCAACCTTGATCAACTTGTGGAATTACTGGCAGAGCATAGCGAAGAGGAACTGGATGCAAGTGATCTGGACATTAGCCGGATTGAATTCGAGGATTCATCACAAATCGTAAATTTTTCCCACGACGATTTACAATTCCGCCTGGACCTGTCCGATTACAGTCTGCAATTGATTGAAGAATCCGAATATGATGAATTCCTGTCCCCTGATGGCAACAAGGCAGCCTACATCGACAACTACAATCTCTGGGTAAGGAATACCAGGACAGGAGAATTGATTCAACTGACGTTCGATGGCAAAGAACACTACGGCTATGCAACAAACAATTCAGGGTGGAGAAGGAGAGATGGACCGGTACTGTTGTGGTCACCCGACTCCAGCAAGATCGCCACGTTTCGCCATGACGCCAGGAACGTTGGGGAGATGTATCTCTACTCTACCGAAGTGGGTCATCCTGAGCTCGATGCCTGGAGATACCCGTTACCCGGTGATGAGAATATTTTTATGATCGAACGGGTTGTGATTCACCTGGAAGAGACACCTCGTGTTGTTCGGTTAAGTGTGCCACCTGACCCTCACCGCTCGACTACCGGCGATCAAATTGCCGGGCAGGGAGGGATCTTTCTTGATGTCGAATGGAATGATGACAGCTCGCAACTTGCGTTCGTGTCCTCGAGTCGTGACCATAAAACGGCAGCGCTTCGAGTCGCCGATCCGGACACTGGCGAGGTCAGGGATGTCTTTTCCGAAACTGCCGAAACCTATTACGAGTCAGGTTATCGTTCCGCCAACTGGCGGGTATTGCATGATCGGGGGGAGTTCTTCTGGTTCTCGGAAAAAGATAACTGGGGCCACCTTTACTTGCACAACCTGGAAACTGGGGCACAGAAACGACAAGTGACGAGCGGCAACTGGGCGGTCCTGCAGGTACGGCAGGTGGATTCCGATGGAGAACACCTCTACTTCACTGGTTCCAACCGGGAACCGGGGAACCCTTACTATCATTACCTGTACCGGGCGAATTTCGATGGTAGCGAGCTGGTCAACCTGACACCGGAACCTGCTCACCATGTCATCAGTTGGTCTGAGTCTGAAGAGTATTTTATCGATACCTGGTCGACTCCGGTTCAACCGCCCAGATCTGTTGTTCGTGATAAAACCGGTAACGTGGTAATGGAACTGGAGATAGCCGACATCAGTGCACTGCAGGATAACGGATGGGTTCCACCAATACCGTTCACGGTGAAAGCAAGAGATCAGCAATCTGACCTGTATGGTTTGATGTATCAGCCTTCGGGCCTTGACGTGTCACGATCTTACCCGGTACTCAATTACCTGTATCCAGGGCCACAATCAGGCAGTGTCGGCAGCCGTTCCTTCCAGGCGTCACGACGAGACAAGCAGGCACTGGCAGAATTGGGTTTTATCGTCGTCGAAGTCGATGCCATGGGAACCCCAGGTCGGTCCAAATCATTTCACGATATCTACTATGGCAACATGGGTGACAACGGACTACCCGACCAGATTTCGGCCATTCGCCAGCTTGCGGAACGCAATCCATGGATGGACCTGGAGCGAATAGGCATCTGGGGACATTCCGGCGGTGGCTTTGCATCAACAGCAGGAATCCTTCGCTATCCAGACTTCTATAAAGTTGCGGTTTCCAGTGCCGGTAACCACGACAATCGGAATTACGAGGACGACTGGGGGGAAAAATGGCAGGGATTGCTGGAAACTTTTCCGGAAACCAATCCCACTGCCATTAACCCAGAGGAAGAGACGGCCACGACCAATTACGATAACCAGGCCAATCAGTTACTGGCAGATAGGTTGCAGGGTAAGTTATTGCTGGCTCATGGCATGATGGACACCAACGTACACCCGACAAACACGTTGCTGGTAGTGGAAGCTTTGATTGAAGCCGAGAAGGATTTCGACCTGTTACTGATTCCCAATTCAGGTCACGGATTCGGAAATGACCGCTATTTCATGAAGCGGCGTTGGGATTACTTCGTGGAGCACCTGAAGCATACCGTACCCCCAGTGTCATTTAGCTTTTCAGAAAAAATCGAATAGCCCCGCCTACCGAATCGACCAATCTCCGTGGGCCAACCGTTAATCGCTAACATCTCGATTATGAGAAACATATGGAACAGATAGGGACTATTCTGGCAGCTTTTGCTGACTTTATGTGGGGCATGCCACTGGTCGTTTTACTGGTCGGCGGCGTTTATGCGACGATGGCAATTCCCACCATGCTTTCCACGATTATTCTTGCCCCCAGAGTCAGGGAAGTTGCTCGTGACTAATTCCAAAGATTGCATGCAAGAGAGTTCGATTTTAAAAAAGCCAAGGAGCCAGGCCAACAAATTAACCTAAGAAAGGACTGCAATTATGCAAAAGCACTGTTTAATCCTCGGGCTTACGGTTTTTCTTTGCGGATTCTCGAACGCAGCAGATCAATCGGATACCGAGTTGACACTTATAGTCAGTGTACTGGATTCCTATCACGCGGCCGCTGCTGCAGGTAACTGGGACACTTACTTCGAACTGATGAGTGATGACGGTGTTTTCCTGGGTACCGACGCGGATGAACGATGGACAAAGGAGGAGTTCAGAGCCTATGCCGGGAATAGCAACGGCTGGGTGTATCGCTCCACTGAAAGACACATCAATTTGACACCCGGTGGCAACAGTGCCTGGTTCGACGAGATATTGAACAGCGAGAGTTACGGTACAGCCAGAGGCACCGGCGTATTGATTAAGACCACGACAGGTTGGAAAATTTCACAATACCACCTGACGTTTCCCATTCCCAACGAATTGGCCCGGGAACTGACTGATGCCATTAAGGAATTTGAAGCACGTCAATAGATCAACCAGCTAGTGGATGATTTTCACCTACTTGCTGGGTAAATTTTCCTGGTCGCGGTGAAATCTCAACTCTTGCTACACCGCCAAAGTACTTGACCACTACCAAGTAATCTAGCTTTTTTAGTATTTGAGAATTTAGAAAGTCAAACCAGTATGCGTTGAAATTCGGTGCTTTTTCTCTGACCGCTCTAATTGATTTTATGTTAAGTTTTTGTCTTCAGTGCCCTCTTTGATTTCTATGACGAAATCTGTATAAATGGAGACAATTCTATTTCTAAGAAGAATAAATACAGTGTGCCTATTTGGTCACAAAATTAAATCCGTGCCAACCCATGTAGCGCTTTTAATGCTTACCTGTGCCAGCGTTGCCCAGGCTCAATCAGGCATGACAAGTGGTGAATGGCGGTATTTTGGGGGCGATATCGGCAGCACCAAGTATTCAAGCCTTGACCAGATTAATAAAGACAACTTTCAAACACTTGAAGTCAAATGGCGCTGGCAATCAATCGACGGTCGCTTTGACCTTGAACAGTTGACAGCCGAGTACCCGAATCTCCAGATTCCCAACGATGTTCCCCAAGTCAGTATTAATGGGCTGAAAGCAGCTCCCCTGGCCATAGATGGTGTGCTCTATATCTCGACGCCTCTGTATCAAGCCGCAGCCATCGACGCCCGGACAGGTGAAACCCTGTGGACTTTTGATCCCAGAAGTTATGCCTCGGGAATACCGATCATGATGCTAGGATTCAGTAATCGTGGACTCGCCTATTGGTCCGATGGTGACGAATCCCGTGTGGTGTGGGGAACCGGTGACGGCTACCTCATTGAAGTCGATGCTGTATCCGGTGAACCCATAACCGGCTTTGGCGATAACGGTCGAGTGGATCTAATAGCCGACATTCCCCGAGCACGTCGTCAAGCACCAATCAATTACTCGGTCACGTCGTCACCCCTCATCGTGGGCGATGTCATTGTCGTCGGGTCGGCGATCTCCGATCAGCCTCAGTACAAGGAAATGCCGCCGGGTCACGTACGCGGTTTCAATATACACAGTGGTGAACTGTTGTGGACCTTTCACACCATTCCCCAACCGGGGGAATTCGGTAACGACACCTGGGAAAATGATTCTTGGGAGTACAGCGGGCACGCCAATGTTTGGACTTTGATGAGCGCCGACGAAGAGGCCGGCATAGTGTACCTACCGGTTGGCTCACCTACTAATGATTTCTACGGCGGTCATCGACTGGGAAACAATCTGTTCGCCAATAGTCTAGTGGCATTGGATGCGAAGACCGGTGAGCGCCTCTGGCATTTTCAGTTGGTACATCATGATCTTTGGGATTCCGATCCGCCCGCCGCACCCAACCTTGTTGACATCACAGTTGATGGTGAACCCATCAAAGCAGTTGCCCAGGTTACCAAGCACGGCTTCGTGTTCGTGTTCGATCGGCTTACCGGCGAACCGATATGGCCCATTGAAGAGCGACCCGTGCCAACGTCAGATGTACCTGGTGAAAGAGCATCACCCACCCAACCCTTTCCAAGCAAACCCCCACCGTTTGATCGTCAGGGCCTGGCCATCGATGACCTGATCGATTTCACGCCGGAGCTTCGCAACGAGGCAATTGCACTGCTTGAACAGCATCGCTACGGACCGATGTTTACACCGCCGTCACTGCCAACCGATACCAGTCTGGGCACGATTAATGTGCCAGGTTATATAGGAGGTGCTAACTGGACAGGCGCCGCGATAGATCCGGAAACGGGCATCATTTATATACCGTCGGCAACCATACCTAGCCGCTCAGGTATGGTCGTACCCCAAGCCAGCGATGCCACCCTTGACTATGTGCGCGACGTCACCACAAACCTTCGCCCCCTGGGCTTGCCGCTGACAAAACCACCCTACGGCCGCCTCACAGCAATCGACTTGAACCAGGGCGAGATACTGTGGCAGGTACCCAATGGTCTAGGCGCACCGACAGTCCGAAACCATCCAGCATTGGCCGATGTAGAATTACCGCCGCTTGGCAACGGGCGCGATCAGGTGTTACTCACCAAAACACTGTTAATCTCGGCACACACGACACCTAATGAACAAGGCAATTACTCGCTGGTCGCCAGGGACAAAGAAACCGGCGTTACGGTTGCCGAAGTTGCCCTGCCTGCCCAAGCGATAGGCCCGCCAATAACCTACCTCAACGAGGGCGAACAATTCATCGCCATCACCGTGCGCGGTACGCCACCGGAGTTGGTGGTGCTGGGGTTGAGATAGCTCCTGAATCAAAGAGGCCGGGGCTGGTGCTGTGGAGTGGGTATGGGGCGCTTCGCCGGTCGGTGCTCAAGCCGCTGGTGGTGCAAAGAACGTGAGGACGTCCTTGGGATTCTCAACCAGAATGTCGTTTATGGCCGCTTCGGTGAACCCGCGCTTCCGCATGCGTGGCACAATCTGCGAAAGGATATAAGAGTAACCCGGACCACCGTACTTAGTGAGCAGATGCTTGAAGCAGATGTCCTGAGCGATCACGATCTTCCGGCCATAACCCTCGGCACTGATCCAGGCGATGTCGTCCATTCGCTTGGCGTCGCTGGGCATCTCGACATCCGGGTTAAACCGGTAGCGTGACTGCTCCTGCCCAAAGAGGTCCCACTCAAGGAAGCAGTCCGTCTCGGCGATCTCTTTGAGGATGCTGCGGGTAAAAACGGTCCGGTCCAGGTGCCCCATGATGAGGTAATCGAAGTTCGCACCAGCATCACGAAGGATGTCGAGGATTTCCATGGGTGCCGCTTCATCGCGACCAGGGTGAATAAGCATGGGTGCGCCGATCAGTTGCTGAGCCCGCGCCGCAGCCCGCAGCACCTTGCGCTCGTCGGGTCTCAGCGGCCATGAACAGCCGATCTCCCCCAGCATGCCGGGCCTGATGCCGGTGCCATTGGCGCCTGCTCTAAATTCGCGGACCGTTTCTTCAACAATCTCGTCTTCGGATTTCACCGAGCCACCGGTGTAATAGGTGCTACCCATGATGATATTCAGCCCTGTGGCGCGAGCAATGCGAGCAAGGCCCTCGGGGTCGCGCTGGAGAGTCCGGTTGGTGGCATCGACTATCGATTGCCCGCCCAGGTTCTTGTACAGCATGACTTCCTGAATCGCTGTGTCGAGGTCCAGCAACTGAAAATCGTCCGTGTTGCTCTGGTAATGGTAGCGAATAAAAGCCACGTTCTCGGCGGTGACTGGCCGGCGACTAAAATCCTCGGCATCGGGATCCGGTGGCGGCGAGCCAGGATTGAAATCAATCAGCAGATGCTCGTGGGTCAACGTAATCCCCAGTTGGTCGGGTTCGATAGGGCCAAGGACCGTTTGGATCCGGCCTGTCAAGTTTCTGGAAAGTTGCTGCGCACCCGAAAGCACACCGAGTCCGGATACGCCCACGCCCAAGGCCGCAAGCACTCGCGCAAAGGCTCGCCGTGAGATGCGCCGAGTTGGAGACTGCTCGGTTAGCGGTTTTATGGCCGTGCCTCCTGTTCAGGACGATAGCTGATATGAGTAAAAGTAGAATAATAGCTATCTCTATCTTAGTCTAAATCCTCCGTCCCAGGAAATATTATCCCACGTAACAAACAGGGTCAGAGTCTGAGAGATCGCCGCAAAATTTAGTGTTCGCTAGGTTTAGGAATTTCAGCCCCCATGATCCAAATAAAAAACCCAGCAATAAGTGCTGGGTTTTTTTGTCAGTGTTGCTGAGGAGCTGGAATGTCTAAAAGTGCTGACTGATTGGTGAGTTAAGGAATATTAACTATTATCTTGAAATTCAACATGAATTTCCAATTCAATTTCATCACCAACACCAAAACTGGTGAATCGATCTAGACCAAAAACTGACCGTTGAAAAGTAACACTTCCAGAGAAACCGAGAGTATATTTTCGCGTAAGAAAATTTCGGCCACCGCCGTGAAAATTGACATTGAGAGTTACCGGAGCCGTAGTACCTAATAATGTCAGGTCTCCTTCAAACACGAATGTATTTTCATCTAGTGCCTCTACAAACGAAGTGGTCCTAAACACAGCTTGCGGATAAGTCTCCACATCAAACCAATTTGAACCACGAAGTTCCTCTGCAAATACAGGATTATTAATATCTAATCCAGCCGTATTAATGACGACTTCCAGAGTGGAATTTTCAATATTCTCTGGATCAAAATCCAGAGAAGCATCGATATCGTTGAAACGCCCGATGAATGTAGAGAAGCCCAAATGATTTATTTTCCACAAGACCGTCGCATGATCTGGATCTATTGTGTACTGTCCAGACCTAAGCTCAGTTATATCGGTGTTGAAATCAGGCGTCAGCAGGCGATCGCATGAAACCAAGAATACTGAAAAGACCAGGATTAGTGAAAACCGATAGTATTTAGAAAATAATCTTAATAACATTAAAATAACCTATATGTGAAAGAACCTGTTCAATTACTGTTGAATAGCGTAAACGTCTACCGAGATGATCACCTCGTTCGGAATCTCAGCCGTATTTGCCCAGTAACCCTGACCGATACCGTACTCCAATCGCTGGATAGTCACTTCACTGGTCAAGTGAAAGGCGATCTTGCCATCAATTGTCGTCAAGTCGAATTTGAACGGAAAACTTAAGGGGTGGGTTTGGTCGCGGATGGTCAAGGTGCCATCGGATACGAAGGAATTCATTGATTCCAAGCGGCATTTCTCTGCTTTAAAGACAGCTGTTGGAAATTGATCCACGTCGAACAATTCAATATCGAGCAAATAATCCAGGGCCTCCGGGGAGTCGATACTTATATCGCCGATAGGAATTGTTATCGAGAAATTGCAAGAACCAGGGCTCAGGGGATCAATCTCGAAAGTCGCTTCTACGTTTTTAAATTCGCCCTGGTAGGGATCACTACCGTAGAAATACTTAAAATAAACAGTGGATTCGCCTGGGTCGAGTACCCAAGTGGCAGCTTGCACCGGTAGGCCGATAAGTAGCAGTAACGGTGCCAGCACCGCTTGTGATAACAAAGTTCGCATAATATTTATTACTCCTGATATTAAGTTACGGTAGGGCAAAGGCCACCAACTCGGAGGGCCTGCCACCTCCACTGACGAACATCGCAATGTATTGCTTGCCGTCGTGTTCGTAGGTAAACGGCTGCCCGCTTTGGTTACTGGGCAATTCGATCTCGGCGAGGATCTCACCGGTTTGCTTATCATGGGCACGTAGCCAGGGCCTAGCCCCTGGGCCACCGCCACCTTCACCTGCAAACAGTAGGGTTTTGGTAACCAGGATGCCCGCCCGTGTGGGGACACCAGTGCGCGGAATATCAACGCCTGCCAACGCCGGATTATTAGTAATGGAATCCGGTGTATCCGCGTTGGCAATCTGCCAGAGATGGTCACCACTGTTCATATCGATTGCCGTGATACGGCCGTACGGCGGCTTGACGATCTCCAGTCCCCTTACACGAGGGACACGCACACCAAAAGCCTGGCTGAAATCAAGGTCGGAATTCTCATCTTTGGCCACCGATAACACAGATAAGGCGGTTCTTGAGGGAATGTACAGGATCCCGGTCTCCGGGTCGAGGGCACTACCCTCCCAATTGGCGCCGCCAGTGGCTGACGGCAGACTCAGCGTGCCGACCGTGCCGTCTGCTGCGTCCGATACGGATGGGGGTGCATACACACTCGGGCTCAGGCGAAAATTTGCAATCGCCTCCAGGGCTTCCGCGCGAAGTTGTGGCGTAAAATCGATCAAATCCTCTTCGGTGAACCCTTGCCGATCGAAGGGCGCAGGCCGTGTGGGAAAAGGTTGTGTGGGGGAGTACCATTCACGAGGCACGTCTCCAGCGGGAACCGGTCGCTCCTCAATAGGCCAGATTGGCTCGCCAGTCAATCGATCGAAAGTATAGACCCAGGATTGTTTGGTAACTTGCATAATAATCTTACGACCATTGGGCAAATCCGCCAACACCGCGGCGGACGGATTGTCCCAGTCCCAGATGTCGTGATGGATCAACTGGAAGTGCCACTGGCGCTCGCCGGTCTTGATGTCCAGCGCGACCAGGGCGTCCGAAAACAGGTTGTTACCGGGCCGGTCAGCACCGTAGCGGTCGCCTGTGGCCGATTCAACTGGCAGATAAACATGGCCCAGCTCCGGATCACCTGACATGGGTGCCCAAACACCTGCATTGCCAGTAAATTCAACTCCTCCATCGAGCCAGGTTTCAAACCCCACTTCACCGCGTTCGGGAATGGTGTGAAAGGTCCACAGCTGCTCGCCAGTGCGTGCATCAAAGCCTCGCACGTCGCCTTTGACATTGGACATGGACCGCGGCCGCATGCCGACCCGGTGTGCTGGTCCCACGACAATTACGTCGTTCATAACAAATGGCGGTGCGGAAATGCCGATGTCGATGTCGTCAAATCCTTCGGCGTTACGCAACCCGTCGAATAAATCCACCCGACCATTGTCGCCAAAATTCGGGTCGGGTACGCCAGTATCGGCGTCTAACGAAACCAGGAAAAAGCCGGGGGTAACGTCCAAAACTCGCCGCGTGTCGCCATCACGCCAGAAAGCAACCCCTCGGCCAGCACCCTTGCGCGGTGCGGCATCAAATCTTTCGCCTTCTTGTGGTCGCCACAGCCACAGTAGTTGTCCACTGGTGGCGTCAAGTGCTACCACGTTTCGAGTGGAGCCCACATTGGCGTATAACACGCCACCCACCTCAATCGGTGTGGATGGGTTATTGAACTCGGGCGATGGCCCAAATTTCTCGGTCGAAAAGCGCCAGGCGATCTCTAAAGAGCCGACGTTTTCCGCGTTAATCTGGTCGAGTGGTGAATAGCGCTGAGCCGCCTTGTTGCCGTTGTAATCCGGCCAATCTCCCGCGTAAACATCGGTGCCAGATTGGCTCCAAACTGTTGGGGCACAGATAAGGACCCCGACACTCACAATGAGTGACGAAATCACTCGTTTTACTGCTATCATCTCGAACTCTCCAGATATCATCTCTTTAATCCTGCGCATCCGTCGCCGAGTTGGCCACGCTATTCGGTCACCGAGGCTACACAAGATGGACATTTAAAGGGTGTGATCATAGCCAAGGGGCGAGCATTAGGAAGGATAAGCAATCTGTTTTCCACAAGCAAGTCGACCAGGCTCTAATCTCCTTTTTGTTTCATTTAATCACGAAAGTACCAGGGTAATTAGGCGACTATATAGCCGGTAAAATACAAGGCTATTGCATTTCACTTTCCATTCGCAATTTATTAAATCAAACTATTGACTATTGGC
>SMVA01061473.1_pt1 | contig 15997 bp, 12 predicted proteins | sample 2456451 | NCBI WGS metagenome assembly SMVA01 (sample SAMN11095933, study PRJNA526329) | marine sediment metagenome | biome: Marine sediment; feature: Surficial sediment; material: Deep marine sediment; isolation source: Hadal surficial sediment | place: Pacific Ocean | collected 2014-05 | depth...
ATCTGTTATATGACTTATTTAATACAACTGATTTTTATCACTGCCCGGTAACCAATTCTGACCGCTCACGTATGAATGTTCCATTCACACTTAAGAATACGGCATTGGATGGTAAGTTTCTAAAACAAGCAGAGGATTGTGGTATGTTTCAGTTGAAAGGCCATCGTTCAGTAGGCGGGATGCGCGCTTCAATATACAACGCTATGCCGATTGAAGGTGTTGCTACCTTAGTAGAATTCATGAAAGAATTTGCGAGTATTCATGCCTAGCCGAGCGTATAAAACTTTTCAGATACAAGCACTCAATCAAATCTCTATGCTTGGTTTGAACCTCTTTCCTGGAAATCGTTACGTCGTAGGAAACAATATGGCCGAACCGGATGCAATCCTTGTACGTTCGCACAATATGCTAAAAATGGAAATTCCTAAAAGTGTAATGGCAATTGGAAGAGCGGGTGCAGGAACCAATAACGTTCCAGTGAAAAAAATGAATCAACGTGGCGTACCTGTGTTTAATGCTCCTGGCGCAAATGCGAATGCGGTGAAAGAACTTGTATTAGCAGGTATGTTGATGGCAGCACGCAATCTGATTCCTGCAATTCACTTCACCGAAAGTCTACAAGGTAGCGACACTACTCTACATAAATTGGCAGAAGATGGTAAAAAACAGTATTCCGGAATGGAGTTACCAGGGCGCACATTAGGAATTATTGGATTGGGTGCAGTAGGACGGCTAGTTGCAGACGCGGCCATTGGACTCGGAATGAAAGTGATAGGTTATGATCCTGAAATAACCGTAGATGCAGCATGGAACCTATCATCAGAAGTAAAAAAGGCTCCAAGTATTGAAAATCTGCTACAACACAGTGATTTCATAACCCTACACGTACCTTTACTTGATGCAACACGTCTACTGATTAATAGCAAATGTGTCAAAAACATGAAGCAAGGCGCAATCCTGCTTAATTTTTCTCGTGAAGGTATTATTGATGAAGATGCGGTACTAGCAGGAGCTGAGTCCGGCAAAATAAAATACTATGTATGCGACTTTCCTAGTCAAAAACTCCAACATCATAAAGCGGTGATCACGTTGCCACACTTGGGCGCTTCCACCATGGAAGCAGAAGAAAACTGCGCGATAATGGTGGTAAGGCAAATGATGGATTATTTAGAAAATGGGAATCTTACCAATACTGTCAATTTTCCAAACTTAACGATGGGGCGCGAATCCCCTTATCGAATGGCGGTAGCCAATACTAACGTACCTAATATGCTGGGACAAATTTCTACCAATATGGCAAAAGCTGGGCTTAACATTCACAATATGGGAAATAAGTCTCGCGGCGAGATGGCCTACACCTTGGTAGATGTGGATAGCCCAGTACCACAAAAAACAATAGATAAGATTGCGGCAATTCCTAGCGTTTTGATGGTGCGATATTTACCAGTATTGGCTGAATAACTTTTACAAACAAGGAATTTATTCTCAATGACTGATCAACTTGGGCAACTTCGTGATGAGATAGATGCAATTGACCGTGAGCTACTCAATCTTGTAAACACGCGCGCCAACCTAGCCAAGCAGATCGGTCAATTTAAAAAAGGCTTGATATATCGACCTGAGCGGGAAGCACAAGTACTGGAACGTATGCGAAAACTAAATTCTGGGCCGATGACTCACGAGCACGTTTCACAGTTGTTTACTGAAATCATGTCATTATGCCGTGCTATGGAAAAACCATTAACTGTAGCCTATCTGGGACCACAAGGTACTTTTTCAGAAGAAGCCGTATTGAATCGCTTTGGTAGTGCCGTAACAACCCTCCCATGCGAATCGATTGATGAGGTATTTCACAAAGTAGAATCTGGTACAGCAAGTAATGGGATTGTACCAGTAGAAAACTCCAATGAGGGCGCAGTTGGTAAAACACTAGATCTACTATTACAAACCTCCCTAAAGGTTTGCGGTGAGATCCAGTTATCAATACATCAATGTCTACTTGCTTTACATACTGATCTTAAGGGCATCAAAAAGATTTACTCTCATCCACAATCTCTGGCGCAATGTCATGAGTGGTTAAACAATAATTTTCCTCTCCCACAAGTAAAACGGGTAATTGCAGCAAGCAATGCTCATGCAGCGATGATTGCTGCTGAAGATAAAAGTATTGCTGCAATTGCCAGCAAAAAAGCGGCCGAGGTGTATAAACTTTCCATATGCGCTGAAAATATTGAGGATGACCCAAGAAATACTACACGTTTTTTGGTACTCGGCACTCAGGATGTTGCTCCCTCTGGTAAGGATAAAACATCGCTAGTGATGTCGGCTAAAAATATTCCTGGTGCCATACATGCGCTTTTGTCGCCTCTGGCAAAACATGGTGTAAGCATGAGTCACCTGGAATCTCGTCCCTCCCGCGCCAGCTTATGGGAATATGTTTTCTTTGTTGACATCCAAGGTCATCAGCAAAACGAGAAAATTGCGAAGGCGCTAGAAGAAATACGAGAGAAAGCAACATTCTTAAAAATACTCGGATCTTATCCATCAGCATAATTCAGTTTTAAGTGCCCGGGTAAGGCTTAATAGTGGTGTTTCCAATTTATTATGATTTTACGCGCCCTTAATTTTCTATACTTTATGGTGCTGGCTATATGAATCTTTGTGATCTTGCCCCGGAATATATCCACTCTATTGCGCCCTACCAGCCAGGCAAACCGATTTCTGAGTTAGCAAGAGAAATGGGTTTGGATGAACACTCCATTATCAAACTCGCATCGAATGAGAATCCATTTGGGACAAGTACTCTAGCACTTGAAGCAATGGAAAAAGCACTCAAAGAAGTGATGCGATACCCTGATGGTAATGGCTTTGAGTTGAAAACTGCGTTGTCGAAGAAGTATGCTGTAGACAGCGACCAAATCATGCTAGGTAACGGTTCTAATGATGTGCTAGAGCTGGCGGCCCGGGTATTCCTGAAACCTGGTGCATCAGCAGTTTACTCACAACATGCTTTTGCAGTTTACCCACTGGTGACCCAAGCAGTCGGAGCAAACGGTATCTCAGTTCCTGCCAAAAATTTTGGCCATGACTTGGATGCCATGCTAGAGGCTATAACACCTGAAACCCGCGTGGTATTTATTGCCAACCCGAATAATCCTACTGGTACTTTTGTGGCCGCTGCTGATCTTTTACGGTTTCTAAAACGAATTTCTCCAGATGTACTAGTAGTGCTTGATGAAGCCTATAATGAATATTTGCCAGAGGCTTCCAAAGCCAACAGTATTGAGTGGTTGAATCGCTTTCCCAATTTACTTATTACCCGTACTTTTTCTAAAATTTATGGTATGGCGGGTATTCGTATAGGATTTGGACTTTCTCATACTCACGTGGCTGGATTGATGAACCGAATACGTCAGCCATTCAACGTTAACAGCATAGGACTCTCGGGGGCGTTGGCAGCTATAAATGACATAGAATTTGTCAAACGCTCCTATACGCTCAACCTAGCAGGAATGCTCCAAATAACTACAGGCCTGGATCGACTTGGAATCGAATATATTCCTTCCTACGGAAATTTTCTAAGTTTTTGTGTAAGGGATGGTAAAGCTATTACCGTGTATCAACACCTATTAAAGAAGGGAATTATCGTACGCCCACTCGGTATTTATGAGATGCCGCAACATCTACGTGTCACCATCGGACTCGAATCCGAGAATCATAAATTTTTGCAGTCCCTTGAGAGGGCGATTAAGTAGGCTTGATTTCATTATCAAAACTTTTAATAAAGTTACTAAAGAATAATTTAAAACTATAACAAGGGAAGCAATGTGTAAGACTGATATTATCTTAAATAAACTAGTGATTATCGGCGTCGGCTTGATTGGCGGCTCATTTGCGCTGGCACTACGTAAGGCGGGACGAGTTAAGCACATTGTTGGTTTAGGACGAAGCAAGGAGAATTTACAGCGCGCACTGGAACTAGGAATATTAAACGAAATTACCGACGATTATCCGCTCGCACTCAAGAATGCAGATCTAGTATTACTTGCCATACCAGTGGGGCAGACTGCTAAAATTTTAGAGCAAATCGCCCCCCACCTCGAATCTAAAACCATTATAACTGATGCGGGAAGTACTAAACAAAATGTAATTGCAGCAGCGCGTTCTTACTTACCTGAACATTTAAAGAACTTTGTGCCTGGCCATCCTATTGCCGGAGCGGAGCAAAGTGGAGCAAACGCAGCGAACGCAGATTTATTCCGCGACAAGAATCTGGTACTTACCCCGTTAGACGAAACCAATACTAATGCACTAAATTGTGTAAAAGAGCTATGGCAAAGTTGTGGTGCCCGAATTTCACAAATAAAGGCCCATCAACACGATAAAATCCTCGCTTCGATAAGTCACCTACCCCATTTGCTGGCATCCACGCTGATGAACCATATTTTTTCTTCAAGCACAGAAGATAGCTCAGATGATCTACTGTGCTTTGCCGGTAGTGGTTTTCGTGACTTTACCCGCATTGCAGGAAGTTCTCCGGAAATGTGGCGCGACATTTGCCTCGCTAATCGCGAATTGTTACTTAAACAAATTGATGCCTATCAAAACGAACTGACACGCATGCGCGAAATGTTAGAAAATGGCGATGAATCAGCGTTGGAAAAATCTTTTTTCGATGCACGTGCAATACGGAAAAGATGGTTAATAGACAAGCATTGAGCCATGGATTTAGGCTAATTTAAATTACGCGAGTTTTTTAATTAGCGCCAAAGAGAAGGTACGATTCTTCCCATTATTGTAATTTCAGATATGCAGTGCTCGCTTATCTACACCTAATGCCGCCTCGTGTAGTACTTCGGACAAAGAAGGATGAGCGTGTACAATACGAGCAATGTCTTCGCTGCTAGCGGCGAATTCCATTGCCATCACAGCTTCAGAGATCATCTCGGAAACATAGGGACCAATCATGTGAACACCGAGGATACGATCAGTATTAGCATCTGCAAGGACTTTGACAAAACCACTTGTCTCACCTAATGCTCTTGCGCGTCCATTTGCCATAAAAGGAAACTGCCCCGCTTTATACTTAATTCCTGCAGTTTTTAATTCTTGCTCAGTCTTGCCCACCCAAGCTATCTCTGGTGATGTGTAGATCACCCAAGGAATAATATCGAGATTTAGCTTTGTAAGCTCTCTTACTTGACCTTCTACATTTGCGAATATTGACTCTGCTACCGCTATACCCTCTTCTGAAGCCTTATGTGCCAACATTGGCCCGCGCACAACATCACCAACGGCATACACATTTGGCAGATTGGTACGACAATGGCTATCTACTCCTATGTAGCCACCATCATCTATTCTGAGGCCAATATTTTCTGCTCCCAATTCAACAGTATTTGGAACTCGGCCAACCGATACAATCAACTTATCCACTTCTAGCTTTTTCGCTCTAGCTTGAACGTCAAGGTATTTCACTATAACGGTTTTCTTTCCAGTTTTAATCTCGATAAGTTTAATACCGGTTAGTATTTCTAACCCTAATTCCCTAGTAAAAATCTTATGTGCTTCTTTTGCTACTTGTTCATCGACCACTGAGAGAAACTCCGGCAACGCCTCAAGAATAGTGACCTCTGACCCGAGTCTTCGCCAAATGCTAGCCATTTCTAAACCGACCACCCCTGCACCAATAATACCTAGCCGCTTAGGCACTTCGACCAATGCTAGTGCACCTTCATTATCTAATACACGTTCATTGTCCACTGCTACAAATGGTAACTGGCGCGGTGTTGAACCTGTGGCGATGATGATATATTTTGCTTCAATAGTTTCTTCTTCGTCTCCACTCTTTACCTTAACTTTCCAAGGCTTTTTGTCATCTTTATCCTTAACTAATGTTCCTCGCCCATGAATTGAGCTAACTTTATTTTTCTTAAACAACATGGCGATTCCACTGGTAAATGCTGTAACAATCTTATCCTTACGGGAAAGCATCATAGGAATATCTACCGACAAACCTTCGACCTTGATCCCATGCCCTGAGTATTTATGTGCAACACGCTCATAATTTTCAGAAGATTCCAGCAATGCCTTGGAAGGAATACAACCTACATTGAGACAGGTACCACCAAGACTTGCTTTGCCCTGCAGATTCTTCCACTCGTCGATACAAACGGTATTAAGCCCCAATTGGGCACATCGGATTGCAGCTACATAGCCTCCGGGTCCGGCACCAATTACTGCCACATCAAAAGATTGAGACATTTTCTATATTGTAAATAATATAATGCTAAATCTAAATTAGAGGATATAATCCTCTGTTTTTATAATGAATAATCTTAAGTATTATTCTCTAGATTTCTAGTAATGGGCCCATCGGGTTTTCAAGCGACTCTTTCATAGCTACCAGAGAAAGCACTGCTTCACGTCCATCAATAATGCGATGATCATATGATAATGCTAAGAAATTAATTGGACGAATGACCACTTGGCCATTCTCGGCTACCGGACGCTCCTTAATGGCATGAACTCCAAGAATCGCACTTTGTGGTGGATTGATGATAGGGGTAGAGAGCATCGAACCAAATACGCCGCCATTGGTAATAGAAAAGGTACCTCCTGTTAACTCTTCAATTGTAAGTTTACCTTCTCGGGCACGCAGGCTGAAATCAGCAACTTGTTTTTCGATTTCAACCTGCGACAGGCGATCAGCATCACGGATAATTGGCACCACTAACCCACGCGGACTCCCTACCGCAATACCTATATCGTAATAACCGTGATAAATAATATCGTTGCCATCCACCGAAGCATTGACAATAGGAAACTTCTTCAATGCCTCTACAACTGCCTTAACAAAGAATGAGGTGAAGCCAAGCTTTACTCCGTGCTCTTTCTCAAACTGATCCCTATTACGAGCACGAAAATCTATTATCGCCTGCATATTAACTTCGTTAAAAGTTGTAAGTATTGCCGCAGTGGATTGTGACTGCACCATCCGCTCGGCTATACGCAAACGTAACCTGGACATGGCTACACGTTGCTCTGGTCTATTTCCTACTGATGTGGATGCTGAATCTGTGGAAGTTCCTGGAGTGGATTTGGATTTTAAGTGAACCACAACATCCTCCTTAGTAATGCGCCCCCCCCGACTTGTACCACGGATTGCACTGATTTCTGAAGTTTTGATGTTTTTCTCCGCCGCCATCCTTTTGGCTGCGGGAAGCATCGATGGTTTAATTGCAGCTATAGATTTTTTATTCGACGATACAATATTTTTAGTAGAAGCAGAAACGGCAGCAACCTTAGTGTCTATAGTAGCAATAAGCTCGCTGCTGACCACCGTGGCCCCATCGCCCTTGATAATCTCTACCAGCAAACCAGTTGCCGGTGCTGGCAACTCTAGTACCACTTTATCAGTTTCAATATCTATCAAATTTTCGTCACGCTCAACAAATTCGCCTTGTTTTTTATGCCATGAGACCAAGGTAGCCTCTGCTACCGACTCGGATAATACTGGAACTTTAACTTCGACTAGCATGACTTTGCCTTTAGATTAAATTCTCTTGCGAAATGCTGCTACGACCAATTCATTCTGCTGAAAATTATGTTTTGCCAAATATCCTGCGGCAGGTGATGCTGAAGATGGGCGTAACGCATAACCAAGAATCTGATTAAGTCCCAAATGTCGCAGCAAATAATGCTGAATACGATGCCAAGCGCCCTGGTTTCCCGGCTCCTCCTGACACCAAAGTACATCATTGGCCTGATCATAACGATCGACCTCGGCTTGAAAGTCATCATGAGGAAAAGGATATAGCTGTTCAATACGGATAATCGCTATATCTACAATTTTTTGTTCTTTTCGGTAAGCCAACAGGTCGTAATAGACTTTGCCACTACAAGCGATGATGCGCCGCACTTTCTTTGGGTCAAGGTATTCTACTTCTGGGATTACAGGCAAAAAGCTTCCATTGGCTAATTCTTCCAGCTTTGATACTGACTCTTTACGACGCAATAAACTTTTTGGACTCATGATTATGAGTGGTTTACGTATCGGGCGAATCATTTGACGCCGTAACAAGTGAAACATCTGTGCTGGATTAGACGGCACACAAACCTGAATATTGTATTCGGCACATAATTGTAAATAACGCTCAAGCCGCGCTGAGGAGTGCTCGGGGCCCTGTCCCTCGTAACCATGTGGAAGCATCATTACCAATCCACACAGCCGTCCCCACTTGGCTTCCCCAGATGCTATAAACTGATCAATCACAACCTGAGCACCATTAGCAAAGTCACCAAACTGTGCTTCCCAAACTACAAGTTCATTAGGCTCGGCTGTAGCATAACCATATTCAAAAGCTAGAACTGCTTCCTCTGATAACATTGAATCAATCATCCCGAAATTCGGTTGTTTTGGTGCAATGTGACGAAGCGGGAGATAAGTCCTTTCATCCTGTTGTTCCAAACTCTGATTATGCAACACCGCATGGCGATGAAAAAAAGTTCCACGCCCGGAATCTTGTCCTGAAATACGCACTGGATACCCATCACTCAAGAGCGCCGCATATGCCAGATTCTCAGCCATCCCCCAATCCAAAAATAACTTTCCATCACCCATCAATCGACGGTCCTCAATAATTTTTTTAACTCGAGAATGTAACTTAAAGTTATCAGGGATATCAGTAAGTCGTTTAGCCAGATGCTTCAATTTTGCCATCGACAAACCAGTTTGCACCTTCTGATTCCACTTACTTGTCTTCAAAAAAGGTGCCCAGTCTACCGCACGTGACGACTTCCTGCCATAACATATGGTCTTATTAGGGTTACGACCCGCATCCATGTCATTGCGGTAATTCATAAAAATATCTTCAGCTTCACCAGCCTTAATAACACCCTCAATTTCTAGCTTGTCAGCGTAGAGTTTACGTGTACCAGGATGTTGACCAATAATGTTGTACATCAATGGTTGCGTCACCATTGGGTCATCCTGTTCATTGTGGCCAAGACGGCGAAAACAAACCATATCTATGACCACATCCTTCTGAAACTGCATCCGAAAATCAAGCGCAAGCTCGCTAACCATCGCTACTGCCTCAGGATCATCACCATTGACATGAAATATTGGCGCTTCAACCATTTTCGACACCTCAGTACAATAAAGTGTAGAACGTGAATCGCGCGGATCAGAAGTAGTAAAACCAATCTGGTTATTGATAATGACATGTACCGTGCCGCCAGTTCCAAAGCCACGAGTCTGGGACAGATTTAACGACTCCATCACCACGCCCTGGCCAGAATATGCAGCATCACCGTGCAGCAATACTGGCAATACCATTTTACCCTGCTTGTCTAACAACTCATGCTGTCGGGCACGTACTGAGCCTTCTACTACAGGATTGATAATTTCAAGATGTGACGGATTAAATGCGAGTGTCGCTCGCATAACTCCGCCTGGCGTTGATATGGAAGAAGAAAATCCTTGATGATACTTGACATCTCCCGCAATTAGCTCCTGCGCATGTTTGCCCTCAAATTCCTGGAACAAGTCGGATGGCATTTTGCCTAAGATGTTTACTAGCACATTGAGTCGCGCACGATGTGCCATGCCAATTACTACCTCTTGCACACCCATTCGACCGGCACGCTGCAATAAGTTATCCAACAATGGGATTAAACTCTCGCCACCCTCACCGGAAAAACGCTTCTGTCCAACATAACGAGTATGCAAGTATTTTTCTAATCCCTCTGCCGCACTCAGGCGTTCCAGAATATGACGCTTATACTCAGCAGAGAAAGTAGGTTGTGCTCGCGTGCCTTCAAGGCGGTTCTGAATCCAGCGTTTCTGCTCAGTATCGCTCATGTACATGTACTCTACCCCGATACTCCCACAGTAGATTTGCTGAAGCAATTGCAAAATTTTTCGTAGTGGTGCAAGTTCCGGACCGACTAGCGAACCCGTATTAAATACCGTTCCCATATCCTCCTCAGTCAACCCATAGAATGATGGATCAAGTCCTGGAATATATGGTTTCTTCAGACGTTTAAGCGGATCAAGATTAGCTTGGCGTACACCAAGAAAACGAAAAGCATTGATAATCTGCAGCACTGATACTTGCTTACGTTCCTCAGAAACATTGTGTATGACTTGTGAAGTAGTGTGACCGTTTTTACGACGTTCTTTTTCTATTCGAATGAATGATTCAATTACTGGGCCGTGTGGAATATCGGGTGTTTTCCTCCCCTGCCCTTGTTGTAATCCATCAAAGTATCCGCGCCATTCCAGAGGTACCGAAGTTGCGCATAGCAAATAGTCCTCGTAAAGCTCCTCAATAAACGGCGCATTCGCACCATATAACATTGAACTCTTAAACAATTGCTTCATCATATTCACGAATCTTGCTTCAATTATTTGTGATAGACCCAAACTACTTACGTTGTTCAATCGGCACTACTGCACGCGTTGGAACACCAGTATAGAGTTGACGTGGACGACCTATCTTAAGTTGCGTATCAGATATCATTTCAATCCACTGAGATATCCACCCTACTGTGCGTGCAGTAGCAAATATGGCAGTGAACATGGAAGATGGAATACCGAGTGCACGCTGTACAATACCTGAATAGAAATCAACATTAGGATAGAGTTTCTTGGAAACGAAGTATTCATCTTCCAGCGCAATTCTCTCCAGTTTCAATGCCAGTTTGAATAGACGATCATTCTCCAATCCCAGTTCACTTAATACCTCATGGCAGGTTTCACGCATCAGTTTCGCGCGAGGGTCAAAATTCTTATACACCCTGTGGCCAAAACCTACCAACCTAAAATCATCTTTAGGGTCCTTGGCTCGATCAATATACTTACCTATGCGTGTATCATCCCCAATTTCTTCTAGCATATTAAGGCAAGCTTCATTCGCCCCGCCATGCGCTGGCCCCCACAGACAGGCAATGCCTGCAGAGATACAAGCAAACGGATTGGCTCCACTGGATCCAGCCAAGCGAACTGTAGAAGTAGAAGCGTTTTGTTCGTGGTCGGCATGTAGGATCAGGATGCGATCCAGTGCCCGTGCCAACACAGGGTTGGGCTTGTATTCTTCAGTAGGAACGGCAAACATCATATGCATGAAATTTTCCGCATAACTGAGATTGCTACGCGGATAATTGAAAGGGTGCCCGAGGTTATATTTATATGCCATTGCAGTAATGTTAGGTAACTTTGCGATCAAATGATAAGCTGAAAGTTCACGGTGCGCTGCATCTGAAATATCTAGAGCCTCGTGATAAAATGCAGATAAAGCACCAACCACTCCCACCATCACAGCCATCGGATGAGCATCACGGCGAAATCCAGAATAGAATCGTACAAGTTGCTCATTCACCATCGTATGTTCATTGATAGATTTTACGAATATAGCTTTCTGGTCTGCCGTAGGCAGCTCTTTGTTTATCAATAAATAACACACTTCCATAAAATCACAGTGTTCAGCCAACTGCTCGATCGGATAGCCTCGATGAAGCAATATTCCTTTATCTCCATCAATAAAGGTTATTTCAGAGCTGCTGCTAGCTGTAGAAAGGAAGCCTGGATCATAAGTAAACATACCGCTCTTCGCATGTAAAGTACGAATGTCTATCACATCCGGCCCCATACTCCCAGATAAGATTGGAAATTCAGCGGGCTGATCACTATTTCCCAAATTAAATTTAGCTGTCCTTTTTTGCTCCATATTTTTCTCCACTGGTTTTATAATTAGCGGTAAAGCTACCGTAATTGGGTTAATCTATTTGTAAAAGCCGCAGCATGGGCTGCAGCTTTATGTCGCCCATTTCTTTCTTTGCAGTAATCATATCCCACAAGTCATTGTCAGGAAGGTTCAGTAATGTGTCAAACTGCTGTAATTCAGTCTCATTCAGTTGCGTATAGTGTTTGTCCACAAACCGTTGTAATACAATATCCAGTTCTAGCATACCCCGCTTGCAACGCCAGCGAACGCGATCTAATTCTTTCATACGGTCCTTTTCACCATCATGCCCTTAATCTTGTTGATAGCTTTGGTTGGATTTAACCCCTTAGGGCATGTATCCACACAGCTCATAATGGAATGACAGCGAAACAGGCGGTACGGATCCTCAAGATTGTCCAGCCTCTCAGCAGTGGCTTGGTCACGACTGTCGGCAAGAAAGCGATATGCTTGCAACAATCCCGCAGGGCCAACATATTTGTCAGGGTTCCACCAGAACGAAGGACATGCTGTGGAACAACATGCGCACAGGACGCATTCATATAAACCATCGAGCTCTGCTCTTTCTTCAGGAGATTGTAATCGTTCTGTTTCCGGCGGTGGATCGTTATTGATGAGATAAGGCTTAATTGAGTGATACTGCTTAAAAAATTGGGTCATGTCCACGATCAGATCTCTTATTACGGGTAATCCTGGAAGTGGTCGCAATTCTACTGGTTCTTTTAATTCGGAAATTGGTGTAATGCAGGCCAATCCATTGCGGCCATTTATATTCATTCCGTCTGACCCGCACACCCCTTCCCGACAAGAACGTCGCAAACTCAAACTATCATCGACAACCTTGATACGTATTAACGCATCAAGCAACATTTTATCTTCTGGTTCCAGCACTATGTCGTATTCTTGCATATACGGCTTTTCGTCCTTATCAGGATCGTAGCGATAAATTGAAAAACGCATATTTTCTCCAAAATTAATAAATTTTAAAAAATAATCTAGGGATGGTAAAGTAGAACAAATAACCTACCCTCTTTCATGTTTCATCGTTTATCACTCGTCTTAGTAAGTCCTTGCCTTAGGCGGAAATGATTCTACGGTCAATGGCTTTAGCCTCACTGGCTTGTAATCTAGCCGTCTGCCCTCACTGAAATACAAAGTATGCTTAAGCCACTTGTCGTCATCTCGTATGGAAAAATCGTCACGAGCATGAGCGCCACGACTCTCTTTACGAGCTTCTGCCGATACCATGGTAGCAAGTGCAACCTCCGCCAGATTGGTAAGTTCCAGTGCTTCTACTCGTGCTGTATTAAATACCCTGCTTTTATCCCTAATTTCGGTATGATCAGCCTGTTCTACAAGCTTGCTAATTTTTGTCACACCCTCTTTCAACATATCAGCAAAACGAAACACACCGCAATGTGCCTGCATGGTCTTACGTAACACATCAGCGACTTGAGCTACACTCTCACCATCCTTCTGGCTGTCTAAACGAGCTAGTCGTGCAAGTGACTTATCTGTGGCACTTGTAGGCAATTGTTTATGATGGGGGATTTTTTTCAAGTCTTCTATAATCTGGCTACCAGCAGCTCGTCCGAATACAAGTATATCAAGTAGAGAATTAGTGCCTAGGCGATTCGCCCCATGCACTGATATACAGGCACATTCGCCCGCCGCGTACAAGCCCTGTACTACTTCTTCAGGCCCAGTTTTATATGGAACAACAACCTGTCCATAAAGATTTGTGGGAATGCCACCCATCATGTAATGCGCAGTGGGCACGACCGGAATCGGTTCTTTGATCGGGTCCACCTGCGCGAACTTGATAGCAATTTCACGAATACCTGGTAGTCGCATATTTATTATACTTGCATCAAGATGATTTAGCTTCAGCATTAGATGGTCAGCATTATTTCCACAGCCACGGCCCTCTTTAATCTCCATGGTCATGGCGCGAGAAACTACGTCACGACTAGCCAGATCCCTGGCGTTGGGTGCATAGCGTTCCATGAAACGTTCGCCATCCTTATTCAACAAATATCCGCCTTCACCGCGTACAGCTTCACTGATAAGTACCCCTGCTCCATACACACCGGTAGGATGAAACTGCCAAAATTCCATATCCTCCAAAGGAATACCACTACGCGCTGCCATACCAAGACCATCACCAGTATTGATAAAAGCATTAGTACTAGCTTGGAACACGCGCCCACCCCCACCGGTAGCTAACAGCACGGCTCTGGCTTGTAATGCCATCACTTCTCCAGTTTCTATTTCGAGCGCCGTCACGCCAAGCACAGCACCCTGTTCATCACGAATCAAATCTAACCCCATCCATTCAATAAAAAACTGGGTATTGGCACGCACGTTGCGTTGATATAGTGTGTGCAGTAAAGCATGTCCAGTTCGATCTGCGGCTGCACAGGAACGTGTCGCTTGTGCCCCACCAAAATTTTGGGATTGACCACCAAAGGGACGCTGGTAAATTTTTCCATTCTCCAAACGATCGAACGGCATTCCAAAGTGCTCTAGTTCATATACGACTTCACTGGCCTGACGACACATAAACTCAATGGCATCCTGATCACCAAGATAATCAGAGCCTTTCACCGTGTCATACATATGCCAATGCCAATTGTCCTCAGTAACATTACCAAGAGATGCAGCAATGCCTCCCTGTGCAGCCACAGTATGTGAGCGGGTAGGAAATACCTTAGACAATACCGCAACCTTAAATCCCGCTTCCGACAATTGCAAAGCTGCTCGCATCCCTGCACCGCCTGCTCCTACAATAACTACATCAAATTTTCTCTTGGTTATCGCCATACTAGCCCCATATTATTTCGATAGCCCATACGGCATAAAAAAGTAGAGATAGAATGACCAGCACCTGTATAGTTAAACGAATGCCTGTTTCGTGAATGTAATCCATCAGAATGTTACGTATTCCTATCCAGGCATGCCAACAAAGGCTTACAAAAAATAGGAATGAAGCAATACGTATCCACTGATTGGCAAATATCGTTTTCCATGCAGCATGGTCATGTGGCGTAGAAATTAGCAATGCCACTATCAACAAAAGAATGTAGACTACCATCACTACAGCAGTAACACGTTGCGCTAGCCAATCTAGCAACCCGTAATGAGCACCAGTAACTATGCGCTTTACCATATCACTATCCCGACTAATAGCGTAAGAACAACCCCTGCTACTAATACTAGCCTGCTGCTCATCCGCGCCTGCTCCAGCTCGATACCGTAATGTAAATCTAGTGCAAGATAACGAATACCCGCACACAAATGGTGCATAAAAAACCATAAAAAAAGTACCAGCACACTCTTGACCGGCAGCCTAGCCAAAACAGTATGAAATTCGTCATGACTTTGTGGAGAGTCCAACATCATCTGTAAGCTGTAAAGTAGAATAGGAATTCCTGGGAAAAATAGAAGCACTCCGCTCACGCGGTGAAGAATCGAAATCACTGCGGGTAAAGGCAGTTTAATTTCAATAAGATTAAGATACTTGGGGCGTTTTCTATGCAATTTTCGCTTCTATATAACTAGGTATAAATCAGGGGCGAGTTTAGCCCGTTACAGTCGTAGACACAACCCAAGTACTTTAAGTAAACAGATGCAATTAAACCTGAATGAATCGTTTAATCTGAGTAAATTGACACTAATGGAGAATGTTTTTATAGTCATGAGCGGTAAGCATGCAATAATGTGCAAGAAGTTTCAGAATAAACCCTTCCTACATAGTATCTAAGTATCGTGTATCCATTATGGAGTCAAGGTGATTTTCTATCATACGATTAGAGTTCCGGTTTTATTTGCCCTTCAAATTATTTATTAGATTTTCTAGTTATTTATTTAGAAATTCTTAGAATTAGCCACCTTTATTGGAAGAGAAAAAATGAAGCCCCCCGTTCGTGTTGCAGTTAGCGGCGCTACAGGCCAAATAGGCTATAGCCTTCTTTTTCGTATTGCTACAGGCGACATGCTTGGCAAAGATCAACCAATCATTTTGCAATTACTTGATATACCACAATCACAGTTTGCTCTCAAAGGCATAGTCATGGAACTGGAAGATTGCGCATTTCCACTACTGGCTAACATAGTCGCAACTGATAATCCCAAAATTGCTTTCCGCGATGCTGGCATTGTATTGCTTGTAGGTGCGAGGCCACGCGGCAAAGGCATGGAACGTAAAGATTTGCTGAAAACTAATGGTGAAATATTCACTACTCAGGGAA
>SMVA01237627.1_pt1 | contig 15996 bp, 12 predicted proteins | sample 2456451 | NCBI WGS metagenome assembly SMVA01 (sample SAMN11095933, study PRJNA526329) | marine sediment metagenome | biome: Marine sediment; feature: Surficial sediment; material: Deep marine sediment; isolation source: Hadal surficial sediment | place: Pacific Ocean | collected 2014-05 | depth...
GAAAAGAAAATTATCGGCTATTCAGTGAAAGCCGCGGGCGATAACAATGCTGAAGCGCCACGACCGGAATTTCGTCGTGAAACCACCAAAGGCGGCGCCGAAATTATCAGGATGCACGAGAAACTCGAGCGTCCCGAGATGCTCATTGGCTCAACGTACAAGGTCAAGACACCGGTGTCGGATCATGCGATGTACGTCACGATCAATGACATTGTCCTCAATGAAGGCACCGAGTACGAGAAGCGCAGGCCCTTCGAAATCTTCATCAATTCCAAAAACCTTGATCACTACCAGTGGATTGTCGCGTTAACCCGGATTATCTCGGCCGTGTTCCGCAAAGGCGGCGACGTGACTTTTCTGGTTGATGAGTTGAAAGCGGTATTCGACCCGCGGGGCGGATACTGGAAACCTGGCGGCAAATTTATGCCGTCGATCATTGCCGAGCTAGGTTACGTCGTCGAGAAGCATCTCATTTTGATTGGTCTCCTTGCCAAGGTCGAACTCGATGATGAACAGAAAAAACTGATAGCGGAAAAACGTGCCGAGTTCGAGGCCAGCAAGAAACAACAGGATGCTTTTTCCCAGTCGGATTATCCCGAGGGCGCGCAACTGTGTACCAAGTGCAATACGGCTGCTGTCGTCATGATGGATGGGTGTAGGACCTGCCTCTCCTGCGGCGACTCCAAATGCGGCTAAGCCGTGAGAATCGCCCGCTGGGGCGGGCTCCTACGGCACGGCGCCACAATTCTTGATGTTTCATTCGCCCGCTGGGGCGGGTTCCTACGATGAATATGTAGGAGCCCGCCCCAGCGGGCGATCAATCTTCCGGACCGCAGCGTCTTTTTGCAGGATCGTCGCGTAGCCCTGTACTATCGGACCCCGTGATCCTTTCAATTCCTGATTTTTCCGGGGCTACGGTATTGGTAGCCGGCGATGTGATGCTGGACCGCTACCTGTTCGGCGGTACTGAACGGATTTCCCCCGAGGCGCCGGTTCCGGTGGTGCACGTTCGCGAGACGGATAATCGGGCCGGCGGCGCGGCCAACGTTGCCGTAAACCTGGCCAGCCTCGGCGTTGACACGACAGTAATCGGTGTGGTTGGCAAGGACGACGAGGCCGCCGCATTAAAGGCTGTTCTTCAGCAGCAAAATATCAACTGCCGATTCGAGGCAGTTGCGAACTGGCCGACGACGACCAAGACCCGCGTGCAGAGTCGCGGTCAGCAGCTAATCCGCCTGGATCGTGAGGAGCAGGGCGTGGCTGGTGGCGATGCGCTCCTACGTTCCCTGCGGAAAGCTTTGAAATCTGCGAACGCAGTCGTGTTGTCGGACTATGGCAAGGGCGCGCTGGCTGATGTGTCAGCTATGATCGATCTCTGCCGAAAAGCAAATATTCCGGTCCTTGTCGATCCGAAAAGTTCGAATTTTGACAAGTATCGCGGTGCGACGGTGTTAACGCCGAACCAGTCTGAGTTCGAAGCCGTTGCCGGTAACTGTGAATCCGACGACGCGCTTGTGGCACGCGCCACGACAATGATTTCAGACCTCGACCTGGCTGCACTCCTGATCACGCGCAGCGAAAAGGGTATGTTGCTGGTCGAGGCATCTGATGAACCCGTCTTTCTGTCAACCAGGGTGCGTGAAGTATTCGACGTAACCGGCGCCGGCGATACTGTCATTGCCGTACTGGCCGGTGCATTGGCAAGTGGCGAATCAATGGCCGCGGCGGCGGCATTGTCCAATTTCGCCGCAGGGCTGGTCGTACGCAAAATAGGCGTTGCGTCGGTCAGTCCCTCAGAGATTCGTGCAGCACTGCATCAACGAGGGCAGGGCGGTCGCGGTTTTGTTGCCGAGGTGGAGCTCGCTGCGATGGTTAGCGAAGCAAAACTGCAAAACGAATCGATCGTCATGACCAATGGCTGTTTCGATTTCCTGCACGCAGGCCACGTTGCCTATCTTGAAGAAGCCAAGGGTCTCGGTGACAGACTGATTGTTGCGGTTAACGATGATGAATCGGTGCGGCGATTGAAAGGCGATGATCGTCCCGTCAACACACTACAAGATCGCATGGCGGTCCTGGCAGGACTTGCCGCCGTGGACTGGGTGGTGCCTTTTGCGGAAGATACCCCGGCGCGCCTGATTCAGATGATGTTGCCAGACGTGCTCGTCAAGGGTGGCGACTATCGTCCGGATGACATTGCCGGGGCGAAGGATGTATTGAGAAACGGTGGCGAGGTTCGCGTTCTTGCGTTTCGCGAAGGACATTCGTCCAGCAATATCATCGACAAGCTCCGCATTTGAGCGCCCGGATCCGGCATTAGCCGTATGCTCACCTGCTACGCTATTTGACCGATGCGATTCGCATACGCACTGCTCACTTATCTCCTGATGCCGGTTTATGCCGGCTACTGGGTCATTCGCGGTCTTGGCAACCGCAGTTACCGGGATCGATTCGGCCAGCGCTTTGGTTTTGGCTACCCGCTGATGACCGGTGGCAGCATCTGGGTTCACGCGGTATCTGTCGGCGAAGTTCAGGCAGCAGTGCCCCTGATAAAGTCGCTGGCAAAACAGTTTCCAGACAGACAGCTCCTCGTCACGACCGTCACGCCCACGGGCGCAGCGAGGGTAGAGGCATTATTCGGCGATTCGGTACAGCATTGCTACATCCCGTTCGAGACGCCGTTTGCTGTGACGCGTTTTTTCAATGCCGTGCAGCCGGACATCGCGCTTATTCTGGAAACCGAAATCTGGCCGAACCTTTACCATGAGTGCGGCCAACGGGAAATTCCGCTGATCCTGGTCAGCGCAAGAATATCGCCGAAATCAGTAGGGACATACCGCAGATTTCTGCCACTTTTTCGTGAAACACTGTCTTACGGCATCGTCATTGCGGCGCAAAGTGAGGCCGATGCTGAACGATTCAGGTCGCTGGGCGCTGCACCCGAGCGAACCAAAGTAACCGGCAACATCAAATTCGACATCGAGCTGCCGAAGGACCTCGTAGACCGCGGTGACGCCTTCCGACGCGACAATTTTGAGAATCGGCCGGTCTGGGTCGCCGCCAGCACCCACGATCGTGAGGAGGAGCTGGTACTGCACGCGCACGAGCAGGTTTGCAAACGATTTCCCGATGCGCTGCTGGTCCTGGTTCCGCGGCATCCGGAGCGTTTTGCCGCGGTCCGCAGCTTATTGCACAAGAAAGGACTGAACTTCGTTGCACGCACTGATGGCGTGCCCTGCACATCGGATACTGAAGTCTACCTTGGCGATACCATGGGTGACGTCCCGCTGTTTTACGCTGCGGCAAATGTCGCTTTCGTGGGTGGCAGTCTCGTACCCGTAGGCGGGCACAATTTACTTGAGCCAGCGGCGCTCGGCCGGCCGGTAGTGACCGGCCCGCACCTGTTTCATACACAGGATATCGCCGACAAGTTTGAAAAACTCGGTGCCTCGATTTCCGTGAATACTGCCGGTCAGCTTGGCACAGCAGTTGCCGATTTGTTCGCCGATGAGGCTACGGCCACTGAAATTGGACACCGCGGCCGAGAAATCGTGCAGCAAAACAAGGGTGCACTGGAGCGGCTCCTGACACTACTCGAGCCGCTGCTCAGCGACGTTGGTCAGCCTGAATAATTCACGAGTAACGGCACCCGTAACGATAATCGGTACAGGTATCAGGCAATTCAGAATCAACCAGCTTGTATCGAAGCGTTTAAGTATCCGAGTTACGCCGTTTCAGCTCTCGTTTTCCCGGCGTTCTTCATCTGCGATGACTTCTTCCGGCGGACGGCGTTCAGTCAGAAATTGATCGATTTGCTCCAGATCCTGGATCCGCAGGTCGCCTGCGGCGAGCTTGAGCCGCAATACGTTTCCTATGTAGGTGTAGCGGCTCTGGTAATAATTCGTGATGGCCGTATACAAAGCCCTTTGTGAATTCAGCACGTCTACAATAGTTCGCGTACCGACATCGAATCCAGCCTGTGTCGCTTCAAGCGCCGTGCGGCTCGATTCAACCGCCTGTGCGAGCGCCTTGACCCGGCTGATTTCGGACAACACGCCAAGGTATGCGTCTCGAGTCTGCCGTTCCGTCTCGCGCACGACTCGTTGCAGTTGTTCTTTGCTGGCACGATGCAGGTAGACTGCCTCGCGCACCCTGGATGTGGTCCGGCCACCTTCGAATAAAGGCACTCTGAACTGAACAGAAATGGAATCCCGCGTATTGCCGGTAGGGAAATTCGGGTTTGGGCTCAAATCTCCGCCGATCGTCAACCTGCTAATGTCCGTATCACTAGTGTCGTAATTCGCCACCAGTTCCAGCGTTGGATAATGCCCGGTGCGGCGAAACGATATTTCGTCTCTCGCGATATCTTCGCTAAAGCGGCTGGACAGCACTGCAAGATTTTGTACCATCGCCTGGTCAATCCAGCTCGCCTCATCGGCAGGATTCGGCGACTGCAACGGAAAATTTTCTATGGGGGCCGACAGGTTCGGGATGTATTCGCCAGTAATTTCACGCAAAAACTCGCGGGAGGTCGCCAATTCACGTTTTGCCTGAATCTCATCGGCAACCGACTGGTCGTAAGCCGCCTGTGATTCCTGGACGTCGGTGATTGCAATGAGGCCAACTTCAAAACGCTGCTCCGCCTGCTCGAGTTGCCGGGCAATCGCCAGGCGGTCGGCATGTATCGATGTCAGCCGGTCCTCGGCGGCCAGCACATCGAAATAACGGATAACGACGCGCACGATCAGGTCCTGCTGCGCCGCCTCGTAATCGATTTCTGCCTTGGCCACCCTTTTGCCTGCCTGTCTGAGACTGACGAACTGGTCCCAGCGAAACAGCGTCTGGCGAAGTTCTGCATTCCAGCCGAAACCATCGAAATCGGAGTCCGTATCCACCGTCCTAAACCCGATAATGTCGAAGGGGGGATTAGGGTCCTGAATCGCCTGTTGCTGGAGGCCGGAATCGCTTCCCTGGTACCAGCTGCCGCCTGCGCTGATCTGCGGAAACAGCGAGCCACGCGCCTGTGGTAGCAATTCCCGGGATGCCATGCGTCGGGCTTCCGCCTCGTGGATCAGCGGATCACTTTGCAGCGCCTGCTGGTAGACCTCCAACAACGACGCCGCAGTGGCAAGACCAGGCACTGTCAGGGCGCACAAGAATGCGAGTAAGTATCTAAAGCTCATCAGTTTTTTCATATTGTAGGTTCCAGCGAGAGGTGCCTTGCAGGCATCAGGTGTTATGGTCAACTATATCACTATATCAGTCAACTTAATTTTCTCATTTGAATTTTCAGTACCGCGCCAGCGAATCATCCAATTCCTGGGCCCACGCATCGATTCCACCGGCAATATTCGCCACTTGCGGAAATGCGTGGGTGGCAAGAAAATCAGCCACTTTCGCACTGCGCCCTCCCGAATGGCAAAGCACCGCCACCGGTTTGTCAGCATCGAGTTCAGTATGCCGTGACGGGATGTCAGCTATCGGAATTTTGATGGATTGTGGCACCGAGGCGATCTCGATCTCCCAGGGTTCCCGTACATCGAGGAGCTGCCAGGAGTCGTCCGCGTCGCGTCGCGCTGTGAATTCTGTGGGTGAAAAATTTTCGACCATGGTTCTTATTCCGATCCGTTAACGAATATCGCCATTTATTAGATGCGTCTGCGCGCCGTGCGGTTTCAAGTCAAAAAGAAAACACGGATTCCTTTGCAATGTTCTCCAAGGCAGGAATGTCGGTCTCGAACAGGGCACTTTGTTGCAACTCGCCGCCATCGTGCTTTATCAGGAGAGCGCTCATTGCCGGTGATTCGCCGACGACCAGGAACAGTCTTCCACCCGGCTTCAGGGCAGCTACAAAGCGGTCATCGATCCGGGGCACAGACCCGGTAACGGCAATCGCATCGAATTTCCCGTCAGGCAATTCTGCCATTGCGTCCATGCACTGCACGCTCGCATTGTTAATCTCAGCGGTTTCCAGATTGCGGTTCGCGGCAGCGATAAATTCTTCATGAATGTCGATGCTGCTTACTGATGCACTCATGCTGGCAAGGCATGCTGTCAGGTAGCCGGTGCCTGTCCCTATCTCCAGCACCTCGTCGCTGGCGCCCAGAGCCAGTGCCTGCAGCAATCTACCCTCAAACATCGGGCGCAGCATAACCTGTCCATGCGCTAGCGGGATTTCCGTATCGGCATAGGCCACGTCCTCGCAGCCTGCCGGAACGAATTGCTCCCTGGCGACATTCCCGAGGACGTTCAACACTGCCTGGTCGAAAACATCCCAGACGCGCACCTGTTGTTTGACCATTTGTTGCCGGGGCGAAATGCTGTTCATCGCAGTGTTTCCTGTAAATGATTGAAATTACACAGTTTAATGATTATGCCACGAGATTTCCGAACCGTCAGGAAATCATCAGGCGGATTCCGGTTGTTGAATTATGGTGAATTGCTGCGGCGCGCCGCGGTAGCTGGGATATCCTTAGTGCTGCACACAACGAATGCTCAAAAATCACCCCGAATCTCCGCTTTTGGAGATGCATCACGAGCGCTCAATAATAACAAATGATCGTTTCACGGCATCATTTGCACGATCGCCGGACAAGGATGGACAAATTTGCGCTGGGATAGCTTATATACCGATCAGGCCGGGGGCGCGACCGGAATCTCTGAATTTCCGGCAATTGGAATCGCATGTCACCGACCATCGTAAACTTTATGCTTGTCGCCGCGTTATCAGTCGCGCTGATAACGCTGCTGATTATATGGCGGCGCCGGCGGCGCCTGCTGAAGCGACTCGACAGCCTTAACGACGAACTGGTTTCGGTCTCTGACGAATCGTCTGTTGGACGCCGGCTGCAAGCGGTGGGCAATGGCGACATCGGCGAACTGACGACGACCATCAATCGTCTGTTCGATGCGATAGGAGATCGCGACGAGGAGATTCAGGACAAAGACAAACTGTTTGCGGAATTCTCCAGGACATTACCGGAGATCGTGCTCGTGCACGATGAGCGCATACTTCTTGCGAATGACAGTGCTGCGAACCTGCTCGGTCTCGAGCCCGATCAACTTGAGGGCAGGGATGTTGCTGACCTCGTCAAGCCTGCCTACCGCGCATTGTTTCGCAAGACGATGGCGAATCGACTGGCAGGGGAGTCCGCGCCACGCCATCTGGAAATCCAGTTAATTAACGGCGACGAACAGGGTCTGTGGGTCGAGGCAAAAAGTTCGTTGATCGAGTACCGGGGCAACGACGCCATCCTCACGATTGCGCGTGATGTCAGCTATCGCAAGAGTCTCGAGGTGGCATTGAGTCGCAGTAAGCGGCAGGCGCAGTACACCCTCGAATCAATTTCCGAGGGTGTCATCACAACGGACAACGAAGGGCGCATTGATTATATGAATCGGGCCGCTGAATCGATGACTGGCGCGAACCGCGACAATGCCTCTGGCCACCGGCTCGGCGAGTTATTTACCCTGGTTGACGAGGCTGACCGGCGCCCGCTTGGCGATCCCGTAGAACGATGCCTCTCGATGCGACGACGCGTCAACATGGGTCGGCGCGCACTATTGGTCAGTCGTGATGCAAAACACGAGCACTCGATTGAGATCACGGCGTCGCCGATCAAGGGTCCCGGCACCAGCCTGTTAGGAGCCGTTGTCGTTTTTCATGACGTCAGCGAAATTCGCGGACTGACCCGCCAGATGAGCTACCAGGCAACGCACGATGCGCTGACCGGTTTGATTAACCGGCGCGAATTCGAACGCCGACTACAGGAAGCGATGGACTCCGCGCATGCGGAGGAGGGCGTCCACATCGTCTTCTATATGGACCTCGATCGCTTCAAAGCCGTCAATGACAGCTGCGGTCATCTCGCGGGCGACAACATGTTGCGTGAAGTGGCTGCCTTGATCAAAGACCAGGTCCGCGATTCCGACTTCGTCGGCCGTCTGGGTGGCGACGAGTTCGGCACCCTGTTGATTGGCTGCCCGATCGACAAGGCCCGTCAAATCGCGAACGATATGTGCACCGCGGTCGCTGATTACCGCTTTGTATGGCAAGACAAGATATTCAATATCGGAATTTCCATCGGTCTGGTTGAGATAACACATGCCAGCGGTGGCTTACAGGACATCATGAGTGCGGCCGACTCCGCTTGTTACGTCGCAAAACAACACGGCCGCGGCCAGGTCCAAGTGTACTCAGCGCGTGACGAAGCGATTGCCCGCGAACGCGGTGACATCAAATGGTTGCGTCAGTTGCAGGAGGCATTGCACGAAAGCAAATTCGAGTTGGCCATGCAGCCAATCATCGCCACCGGTACTGGCGACGATTCAGGTCCTGCCGCCGAAGTGCTGATTCGAATGCCCGACGAACACGGCCGCCATGCGAACAGCGCGGATTTTCTCCGTTCAGCCGAGCGCTACCAGTTGATGCCGCAAATTGATCGCTGGGTCGTCAATGCGACGCTAGCGGCCATCAATGCCGGCGAAATCAAACTTGCCAGCCGCCGTAGCTGCGCTATCAACATATCCGGACAGACCCTGGGAGACGAGGGTTTTCTGGGCTTCGTTGTCGAGGCGCTGGATCACAGTGGCGTGTCACCGTCCAGCATTTGTTTCGAGGTGACCGAAGGCGCGATTTCGACGAACTTGCAACATGCACAGCGCTTCATCGAAGTCTTGCACGGCATTGGCTGCGAATTCGCCCTCGACAATTTCGGTAGTGGCCTCGCATCGTTCTCGAGTCTCAAACATTTGCCGGTCGATTACCTGAAGATTGATGGTACTTACACTCGCAACCTGAGCACCGATAAGGTCAATCAGGAAATGGTTACCGCAATGATCAAGCTGGCACGGACAATGGAATTCAGAGTGGTCGCCGAACAAGTTGAAGAGCAACAAGATTTCGACTGGCTGCGAGACAGCGGTGTTGATTTTGTGCAAGGCAACTTCGTCGATCCACCAACACCATTGGGATCCGGCTCCACCGGTACCTATCGCATTCTCCGTCCCTGAAGGTAAAAAGGGATCCGACCCACTGCTGTCCCATAAACTCAAGATTGTTGGCAACACGGCGCATAGTGACAATACAAAGACCCGCTATCGCCCGCTGGGGCGGGCTCCTACGATGGTTTCGTAGGAGCCCGCCCCAGCGGGCGATAAGCATGTTTCCATGCGCATCAATTTACCTGAGCGCCCTGATAGCAATTGTCCTCAGAGCCTCGCACATTCTTTTTGTGGGACAGCAGTGGATCCGGCCCCTTATTTTGCCTTACTTGACCCAACAAATGTCGCAAGGCATCGTCGCTGTATAATCAACTATTGCTGCAGCACGTTTGCCACGGAGACATGCACATGGATATATTCGACAAGGCTGAAAAAATTATTGCCACCGTACTGCTGTTATTGATGGGAGTGGTGGTGGCATCCGGGACCATCGAGGTTGGGTACGAGATTGTCACGAGCCTGATTGATCCGCCCGGCTTCTTTCTGGGAGTATCCGAACTACATGATGTATTCGGTTTGTTCCTGATGGTACTGATCGGTCTCGAACTCATGACGAGCATTCACATGTATCTTGACGATCACAGGATTCATGCCGAGATGATGTTTCTCGTGGCTTTAACTGCCGCAACCAGGAAAATAGTGATAATGGATTCAAGCCTCATGGATCCGATGTTGATATTCAGCATCGGATTTCTGATTATTGCCCTGGCTGCAGGGTATTACCTGCTTAGGAAAAATCGGCTGACGTCCGGCGACTAACGAAAAGGGGGTCAGAGCCCTTTTTCCTTCACGCTGGCCATAGCCGCACGACCAATCAAGAAAAAGGGCTCTGACCCTGCTTTTCGTTACAGCAGCGGCACCATCAGCAGGGCTACGATGTTGATGATCTTGATCAACGGGTTGATGGCCGGGCCGGCGGTGTCTTTGTACGGGTCACCGACAGTATCGCCGGTTACCGCGGCTTTATGGGCGTCTGAGCCCTTCCCGCCGAAATTTCCGTCTTCGATATATTTCTTGGCGTTATCCCAGGCACCACCACCGGCGGTCATCGAGATTGCGAGGAACAGGCCGGTAACAATCGTGCCAACCAGCAAACCACCCAAGGCAACCGGGCCGAGAACAAGACCGACTATCAGCGGTACAACGATCGGCAGCAGCGACGGTACAATCATTTCCTTGATCGCGGCTTTCGTCAGCAAATCCACGGCGCGGCCGTAATCCGGTTTGCCGGTACCCTCCATAATGCCTTCGATTTCCCTGAACTGCCGGCGTACTTCAATGACGACCGATCCGGCGGCACGACCAACGGCCTCCATGGCCATAGAGCCGAACAGGAACGGTACGAGACCACCGATAAACAATCCGACGATCACGCGGTAGTCCGACAGATCGAAGGTGACAACAAGCCCCCTGCCTTCCAGCGCATGCGTGTAGTCGGCAAACAGCACGAGTGCCGCAAGCCCTGCGGATCCAATCGCGTAACCTTTGGTCACTGCCTTGGTCGTGTTGCCGACCGCATCGAGTTGATCGGTGATCTTGCGAATCTCCGGTGGCAGTTCCGCCATCTCAGCGATGCCACCAGCGTTATCTGTGATCGGACCAAAAGCGTCGAGTGCCACGATGACGCCGGTCATCGACAACATCGCCGTTGCGGCAATGGCAATGTTGTACAGGCCAGCAAGGGAATCACCTTCCGGCGCCAGCGAAAACGCACCCCAGATGCTCGCGCAAACTGCAATAACCGGCCATGTCGTTGCTTTCATTGAAACACCGAGGCCAGCAATAATATTGGTTGCGGCGCCGGTCAGTGATGCTTCCGCAATCGTCCTGACAGGCTTGAAATCTGTGCCAGTATAGTACTCGGTGATAAATACCATTGCGGCGGTCAATACGAGACCGATCAGTGCCGAGCCGTAGATGCCCATCGCGTTGCCACTATCAGCCATCATCGTGTCCGTAATAAAGTAGAACGCGATTGCGGCAAGCACGCCGGCTACGATCACACCTTTGTACAGCGCTCCCATCACCTTGCCGCCGTCCGATGTTTTGACGAAGAACGTCCCGATAATTGAGGCAACGATCGAAACAGCGCCGAGAACCAGTGGATAAAATACGGCGTTGGCACCAATACTGGAGGCAACGAGGGTGCCAAGTAACATTGTCGCAATAATCGTTACCGCGTATGTTTCAAAAAGGTCCGCTGCCATCCCCGCGCAGTCGCCAACGTTATCGCCGACGTTATCGGCAATAACAGCCGGATTGCGTGGATCGTCTTCTGGAATGCCTGCTTCGAGCTTGCCGACCAGGTCGGCGCCGACGTCGGCACCTTTCGTAAATATTCCACCGCCAAGCCGCGCAAAGATAGAAATCAGTGAACCACCGAATGCCAGGCCAATCAGTGCATGAATGGCACCGTCAATGCTGCTACCCATGCGGGTCAGAATCAGGAAGTAACCGGCGACACCGATCAGTGCCAATCCCACGACCAGCATTCCGGTTATCGCGCCGCCACGAAAGGCAATGTTCAGTGCCGAGTTAACGCCTTGGGTTGCAGCTTGAGCTGTACGAACGTTGGCACGTACGGACACGAACATTCCAATGTATCCGGTCAGGGCTGAAAGAATCGCACCAATTGCAAACCCAATTGCGGTTGCCCAGTTCAGTGTAATGCCGAGTAGGACGAACAGTACGACGCCGACCACAGCAATCGCAAAGTACTGGCGATTCATGTATGCATTGGCGCCTTCCTGAATGGCCAGTGAAATTTCCTGCATGCGTTCGTTGCCGGCAGGCTGCTTGAGAATCCATTGCGCGGATAAAAGTCCGTATACAACTGCCAGAATTCCCGAGCCTATGGCGAGCCATAGTGCCAACTCGTTAGTCATCAGATCGTCTCCCAATCACGCCAATGACCCCCGCGCATTCAGGCCGGGACCGACGTGTTCTTAATGTTTGAAGTCCTGCGTCAGATAGTTCTTATTTGCACAGGAGTCCCGCCGGCTTGCGTGCCCAAAGACAGGGCCCTGTCGGCAGGCGGCGCATCATACCACAAATTTTGTCTTCAGCAGCTTCGGTACGGCGCAGTTTCTGAGTGTCACGTACTTGGGTAAGCCATTGATATACGGAGGATAATCCTCTCCCCGAATCAACGGTTCGAGGTAGCGACGGGCTGCCGCAGTGATCGAAAAACCGTCAGCGGAAATGTAGCGTCGAGGCAGCATCTTTTCCTTGTTTGCGATCCTGGATAGTGCGGCCTTTTCAATTTTCCAGCGGTAAGGGTGGTCGGAGATGCGCTTGATAACCGGCATGACAGCGGTCTCCCCGGCCACTGCCATTTTGACAGCGGCTTCACCGACCGCGTATGCCTGCTTGACGTCGGTCGCCGATGCGATGTGACGGGCGGACCGTTGCAGATAGTCGGCGACCGCGTAGTGAAACTTGTAACCGAGATTGTCTCTGACCATATTGGCCACGACTGGTGCGACACCACCGAGTTGGGAATGACCGAACGCGTCCGTCGTTCCGGCTTCGGCCAGGAATTTGCCGTTCGCATAGCACGCACCTTCGCTGACAACGATGACGCAATAGTCGTATTTCTGAACTGATTCCCGCACGCGTATCAGGAATGCGCGTTTTCTGAACGGAATCTCGGGAAACAAAATGATGTGCGGCGCGTCTCCGGGTTTTGAACCGGCGAGCCCGCCCGCAGCCGCTATCCAGCCGGCATGTCGGCCCATCACTTCGAGGACAAAAACCTTGGTCGAGGTCTTGGCCATGGACAATACATCGAGCGCCGCTTCCAGGGTTGAGATAGCAACGTACTTGGCCACGGATCCGAATCCGGGGCAGTTGTCTGTGACCGGCAGATCATTGTCGACTGTTTTCGGAATGCCAAGGCAAGTAACCGGATATCCGAGGCGTTTGCTAATGAGGGATACCTTGTGCGCGGTATCCATCGAGTCGTTGCCGCCGTTATAAAAGAAGTAGCCAATATTGTGCGCCTTGAATACTTCGATTAGCCGTTCGTACTCTACGTGGTTTTCTTCGATTCCTTTGAGCTTGTAGCGGGCGGAACCGAACGCGCCACCGGGTGTATGACGCAATGCCCTGATCGTCGCGGCGGACTCCCGATTGGTGTCGATCATGTCTTCGGTCAGCGCACCGATAATACCGTTGCGCCCTGCGTATACATTCGAGATTTGCTGCCGGTGCTTGCGGGCAGTTTCGATGACCGCGCACGCCGAGGTGTTGATGACGGCAGTGACGCCACCCGATTGTGCATAGAACGCATTCATTCTGGACATCCTGGGTCTCACCTGTGCGGTAATTAAGGGGACAGTTTACTTAATTGATACGGGGGAAAGCACCGAATAGGTAATGATCAACTCAATTAAGTAAACTGTCCCCTTAATTACCGCCGCATCATGAGCCACCAACCGAGAGAAGACTCGCATGCGCATCGTCTTATTGGGAGCGCCGGGCTCCGGTAAAGGCACTCAGGCCAAGCGGCTTGAGGCTGACCAAAATATTCCACATATCTCGACCGGCGACATGCTGCGGGCGGCTGTCGCAGCAGGGTCACGGTTCGGCGAGCAGGCCAGGGACATCATGGAGGCCGGCCAGCTGGTCTCCGACGACATCATGCTTGGCATCATCAGCGAACGGCTGACGGAGCCCGACGCGGCAGAAGGCTTTATCCTGGATGGCTTTCCGCGCACCGAAATACAGGCGCTGGATCTCGAGGATCTGCTCGATCAGCTCGGCAAGCCGCTTGATGCTGCGGTCCTCATGGATGTCGATTTCGATATTCTGCTGAAACGCCTGACCGGCAGGCGCACCTGTTCGCTGACTGGCAAATTGCTGAATATCTATTTCTCCTCCCAAGAGGAACTGGATGCATGCACCGACGCCGACGGAGAATTGATACAGCGGGATGATGATAATGAAGAGACGATCAAGAGCCGACTCAACGTTTATCGTCAACAAACCGAACCCCTGATCGAGTATTACCAGTCGAGAGACAGGCTCAAGACCGTCGATGCGGATGGATCGATGGACGATGTCTACGAACGGTTGCGAGCTGTCCTCGCTTCTTAACAGTCTGCCAGCATTTCCAGGAGTCGATTACCGACTTGCTCGCGGCGCCAGCCACGGAAGATTCTCAAGTCGCGACCGCCGAGCAATGCCGAGGACAACTCCTTCTTCGGTGCGATCAGCTCTGCCGCCAGCCCCAGGCCCTCCGCGACATCGGATACCTGCTTTTGCATCTTTTTCAAGAACGCCTTTTGCCGCTCGTTCGGTTTTTGCGGCGGCTCGTAATCGGATTGCTGTTGCTTCGCGTCCGCCAGTACGCGCAGCAACTGATCGCCTGCCCGCGCGGCAGTTCGCATTGCCAGCCCCGGTGTAGCTTCAAGTTTCTCTTGGGTGTCGGGCCGGTTGACGGCGATGTCGAGCAGCACGGCGTCACGTATGATCCATTGCCGTGGCCGATTGCGTCGCATCGCCTCCTGCTCCCGCCAGGTAGCGAGTTGCACGGCAGCAGAACGTGCACGGCCGCGCAGGTTTCTTGCACCTTTCAAACGGTCTATCGCATGTATCGCATCACTTTCATAAAGCGAAACATCAAGCAGATCCATGGAATCCTCGATCGCCCATTGCAGTCTGCCCAGGTCTCCGAGACGTTCAGTCAGCGTATCGTATGCTGGCAACAGGTACTGAACATCCTCTGCGGCATATTCGATAAACGCGTTCGGTAGTGGACGCTGTGACCAATCTGCCCGGGTATGCGATTTCGCGAGTTCAACGCCAAACAATTCTTTGACCATATTGCCGTAGCCGATCTGCGGCTGATAGCCAAGGAGCGCTGCCGCCACTTGCGTATCAAAGACTTCGCCGGGCATGAGTTCGACGGTTTGATAAATAACTTCCAGGTCCTGTCTGCCCGAATGGAGTACCCAGGCAGGGCCGGTAATTGCCTGCCAAAGCGCCTTGTCGCGCCCGTCATTCCTGGCGTCCAGACTCAGCGGGTCAGCGCAAAATATTTCATTTTCAGTCGCAATCTGAATCAGGCAAAGCTGAGCGAGGAAAGTCTTCTCGCGCACGAATTCAGTGTCAACGCCAATACGCGATTGCTTAAGCATTGCGCTCCCAAGTCGGTCGTCGGTCTTCAGATCGACAAATTGATACTCAGGCATAAGGTGGATTCAAGGGGGCTTCGGTTGCGCTAGCTATCGTGAGATGATGGTGGCTGGTCATATGGCTATTGTGACAGAACACTGCAACTTCTTCTCCGAACATTTATCGAGATCATCATGCTGCGCAAGGGTCCGGAGCAGGTTCCGGATTCGTGGCTGGTTTTTCTTTTCACCCTGATCTTGATGCAGTTTGCGTCGTTCGTCGCGGCAACGCTCATCAACCTGGGCGAAGACTACAGTCACCTGCTGACACTCATTACCAATTTGCTCGGCTTAGGAATATATGCCGCAATACTTTTTGTCAGCGGTTTTATTCACCGCTTTGTGCCAATCGTGTCAGCCATCCTCGCGTGTGGTTCGATCCTGACCTTGCTCTTCGTTGCCGCATACGTGCTGTTGAGTCCATTCCTTGGCGGCAACATAGCGGGCATCGTTGCCACGCTCATTATTATCTGGTCGGTACCCGTTGAAGGTCATATCATCGCGCGCGGGATTGAACAGCATTGGTACATTGGTATTGGTATCGCGATGATTGTGTTCATTGTGCAATACGCATTCCAATCGACCATGACTGGCCGGATTTAGACTATGCATATACATATTCTCGGCATCTGCGGAACCTTTATGGGCGGCGTCGCAGCACTTGCCAGGGCTGCGGGCCACGAAGTGACCGGCAGCGACGCGAACGTATACCCGCCGATGAGTACCCAATTGAGAGACCTGGGTGTCGACATCATGGAAGGGTACGAACCGCAACATCTGGATCGAGTACCCGACTACGTCGTGGTTGGCAATGCAA
>SMVA01294546.1_pt1 | contig 15986 bp, 14 predicted proteins | sample 2456451 | NCBI WGS metagenome assembly SMVA01 (sample SAMN11095933, study PRJNA526329) | marine sediment metagenome | biome: Marine sediment; feature: Surficial sediment; material: Deep marine sediment; isolation source: Hadal surficial sediment | place: Pacific Ocean | collected 2014-05 | depth...
CTCCGAGTTTGCCTGCGCAAACATCATCAGTTCAGCGTCCGTCGGGTTGCGGCCCATTTGCTTATAAGCGTTGATCAGGTAGGCGATCTCGGCTGCCGACAATGCCAGTCCAAGCTCCTTGTTGGCCTTGGTTAAGGCCTGCCGGGCATTGCCGGAAATGTCGGTGAAAACCAATGGCCGCGGCGGCTGATGGTCAAACAGGTCTTTTGCCTGCGCAACCGTGGTCAAGACCGTTTGCGTCATTCGGTCGTGGATTAATGAAGAGATTGCCTCGCCATTGGGGGCAGCCGACATTTCAGACGGTAAGCGGAATAAAGTACCGCGTTCAATCCGGCTGATTTCTCGCAAACCACAACGCCTTGCGATATCTGTCGCCTTACTCGACCACGGCGACTGGGTACCCAAACGTGGCACAACCAGTAAAATTGATGGGTCGGTAAATGCACCGGCTTGCTTCGCCGGTAGCAGTGCTTCGAGTTTTTCCAGGTCTGCTGCAGAAAGCGGCTGAGAACTTTCGACAAAGTAAATAAAATTCGCCGTCAGTTCAACCTGTTGACCGGTGCCTGCAGATAAGCTGCGCTCAAGTTTTTGTCTTTGGAATTCAGAAAACGCGGATCCGCCCAGCAGGCAGCTAAACTCGCTCAAAGCGTCGCTCCGGTAAGGTGATTGCCAAGGCGGTATTATAGCGGTTTATTGGGGTACATTATCAGATTCAAGCGCCGCTCCTCGGCAACTGCTCCTGCGTTGCTCTACCTCCTGCATCCTTGCAGTCGTGCGCATCCCTGCGCCCGCGGCATACCGTTCATGGCCCAGGCCAGCTTCTCGACCGGCTCTCGGTCTCACCTTCTCCTGAACATAAAAAACCCCACCATCCTTAGCAGGGCTTCCTAACGCGCATCCTGGTTTATTCGATGGGTGCTTGCAGACTATCCAGACGCTTACGCAATTGTTCCGGGGGCATATAGCCCGGTATCAGTGTCCCATCAGTGGTGACCATTGCCGGGGTGCCTGTTACACCGATTTCACGACCCAGTTCGTACTGGTCTGCTATCGGGTTGGCGCAACTCAACGGCTCAGGATCATCACCTTTCTTGGCCAGGGTCAGGGCAGATTTTTGATCGGCCGCACACCAGACAGAAACAAATTTATCGTAGGAGGCCGAGCCAATACCTGCACGTGGAAAGGCCATATAGTGAATCGCAATACCCGCCTTATTGTATCCATCCATCTGGGCATGAAGTTTACGACAGTAGCCGCAATCAAGATCGGTAAACACCAGAAGGTCGTATTTGATCTCTTGCGGGGCAAAGGATATCTGTTCATCAGGGTCCAGGCCTGCCAGCAATCCCTGGCGGATACCGGATTTTGCCTGGTCGGTGATACTGATACGAGTGTCAATCTCCATGATTGAGCCTTGCACCAGGTACCGGGCATCTGCTGAAACGTAAACGATATCGCTGTTGATCTGCACCTGTAAAAGCCCGTCAATCGGCGTCTCTGAAACCGCGATGATTTTTGCATTTGGAACCATGTTGCGAATTTTTTCTTCCACCAGACTGTTCACACGGTCTTCTGCCAAGGCGGGTTGCAACATACTGAAAAACACCCAAGCCAGCAACGGCATGAAGATGCGCGGGATACTGTTCATTCTTTTCTCCGATCCATTGTTTTCTGATCTATGCCTCAGGAATCTCTGACAGGTTTAAAGTAAAAAGTTCAATATGCTGATTTGCATGCTTTCACCCACGCGGGTGATGAGTTTCATGCATCCGTTTCAGACCTTCACGGGCGATGTGAGTATAAATCTGTGTGGTCGACAGGTCACTATGTCCGAGCAACAATTGTACGACACGCAGATCCGCGCCATGGTTGAGCAGATGGGTGGCAAATGAATGTCGCAACATGTGTGGGGATAGTTTTTGTGAAATATCGCATTGTGTGGCATAGCGACGCAGCATGTACCAAAACGCCTGGCGGGTCATACCGGATTTGCGCGTGGTTACAAATACACTGTCGGTCTGAACCCCCTTGAGCAACACCGGCCTGCCGTCAACCAGGTAAAGCTTCAGACTGTCATGTGCCTCATCTCCAAAAGGGATAAGGCGCTCTTTCTGGCCTTTACCCAGCACCCGGATGACACCCTGATTCAGGTTCAGGTTCGCCAGTTCCAGCTGCACCAACTCAGTGACGCGCAAGCCCGTCGCATACATCAGTTCGAGCATGGCGCGATCACGCTTACCCAATGGGCTGTCCGTATCGGGTGCCCTCAGCAATGCTTCGACTTGCATTTCGGTCAGGGCCTTTGGCAGGCTGCGACCCGTTCTTGGGCTTTCAATCAGGGCCACCGGATCACTGTCAATCACAGCTTCACGCAGCAGCCAGCGATAATACTGACGCCAGGTCGACAGGTAGCGTGAGACGGTGCGTGGGCTTTTACCCGACTGGATTTCAGCGGCGAGCACCGCCAGCAGGTCTTCTCTGCTTGCTGTATCAAGGGTCACGGCGCGGTTGGTCAGACGGCCATGCAACTGGTGCAGATCATGACGATAGCTTTGCAGGCTGTTGTCACTGAGCCCACGTTCAGCCCAGGTGGCATCCAGGAATCGCTCGATAGAAAGGAGACTCGGATCCATTCTGGGCAGGTTAGATTGCAATTCAAAATATCCAGATTCAAGGCGTGAATTGCAGGTAATAGCTAGTTATTGACAACGACTGCAGGGACGCAGGAGGTACGAGCCCATGGATGGGCGAAGGTAGAACAATGCAGGAGCAATTGTCGAGAGCAACGCAGGAGCAGTTGCCGAGATGCAACGCAGAAGCTGGATATTTTGGGCGCACCAAGAGTAGGCGCCCTTAGGCGAGATACGAGTTCATGAATAGATCCGAGTCTCCTTAATTTGACGCGAGTTTGCGGGCACGCTCCTCACGCATGTGATTCATCCATTGCTGGGCGGCCTTTTTGGATTTCGTATACTTTCTGGCCCCGCCCCAGGCGGTACTGGCCTTAGACCAGTTGCGCTGGTTGAAATAACTCATGCCTAGTAAAATATAGGCTTCACCGGTTTTACGATCGTTGATGCCACCTTTCTCAATTGCAGCTTCAAGTGCCTCAACGGCTGGTTCCCAGCGCTCCAAATCCACCAGAATATAGCCACGACGTAAATCAATGTCGCCATCGGTGGATTCCTTTCCTGCGTGCTCGTAGGCAATCAGTGCATTTTCCATCTCATCGGCTGCATACCAGGTGTCGGCGACCACGGACCAATTCCTTGTGCTGCTTTTGACAATACCGTCTTCGAGGCCTTTCTGCATGACCTCGGCAGCTTTAAAAGGCACATCGCCATTGGAATACAGGTTGGACAAATACATGATGTCGGCTTGTTTATCCAGCATATCGCGACGGTACGCCAGGCCAATGACTGATAATGCTTCTGCTTCCTTTTTTAATTTATAAAAAGTCTGCGAAAGCTGAACCCAATAAACCTTCTTATCTGGCCAATTCTGGATCAACACTTCGAGAGTCTGGGCCGCGTTTGGATACTGCTCCAGCTCAAACTGGGAGGCCAGCTTCAGCTGATACCAAGGCTCTTTGGGCGCTTCAGACATGGAAATTGCGGTCTCTATGGCCGGAATAACATTTTTCCAATCTTTCTTTTGCGCATAAATTGAAGCCTTCAGCACCCAGGCTGTGTCTTTGATATCCTCCGGGGGAACCTTGCACATCCACAAAGCCAGCTTATCCAGCGCGTCATCATAACGGTCCTTCATGTAGTACAACTGTGATATCTGGTACATCAAGGAAAAGTGAATATTGTTCGGCAATGCGTCTATTTCTACCGCCTGTTCAAAATTGATCAGCGCGTTGTCAAAATTGGAACGCGCCCATTCTACCTGGGCCATCATCTGGAACAGCGTCGCCTTCAGGTATTTACCCCTGGAGCGTTTGATCATGACCCTCAGTTTGTCATAGGCAACATCATAGAGTTCATTACCGACATCCTCGTAAATATCATTCAGTCTTTTGTAGGTCACCTCATCCAGCGTCCCGGCGCTTACCTTACGCTCTCTGCCACATTCTGATGCTTGCGCAAGTGCCTGCCCGGATAATGACAAGACAACAGTCGCCAGCAAAAAACCAAAAATTAATTTCTTGAAAGAGCAGTGCATGACTTAACTCCCAGACTGGTCCAGGTTGAAATCAATCACCTGGGTTGCGGGTCGATCCACCGCGACTCCGTCGACAACACGGGGTTTAAATTTCCACTTCAGGATTGCCCTGATGGCTTCGCGGTTAAATATTCTTGGCGGCTTTGCATCAATAACCCGCGCGTTTTTCACGGTGCCGATGGCGGTAATGATGAATTTAATTTTCACCCATCCTTCCACACCTTGCATTGCCGCATCACGCGGATACATCGGCCGGATCACGACGATGGGAATGACATCACCTTCAGCGGTTCTATCCACCTGTGCAAAATTACCGATAAACATACCTGCACCACCAGACATTGGAACATCCAGGTTGGGTAAATCCAGTTTTGGCATGTTCTGCTGGATCTTGTCCATTTTCTGCACCTCCAATTTCGGCGGTGGCGGCGGATCCTTTGGCGGTGGCGGTTTTTTGGGTATACGCCGGTTCTTGGTCGTGATGTCATCGGGTATATCAACCGGTCCGAAATGAATTCCGGCAATCGCTTCCAGTTCCTCATTATTGCTGCCGCCTGAGGAAATCAGCTTGAACATGAACAGGAACAAGCCGAAGGTCACACCAGCGGCGAGGAATGCAGCAATTATGGTCCTGAATCTGTTCATTTCAAAATCATCCAGTTAATGGCTCGGGTTTTCGGCAGAGATGGCGATACCCAGTACGCCCGCCATCTTTACCTGGTCCATCACCAGGGTCACGGTGCCGATCCTGGAGTCCTTGTCCGCGACAATCACCACACTGCCCTTCGGGTTCTCCGATTTGGCCTGTTCAACCATGGAGCGTACTTCCCTCAATTCGATCAGGCGTTTATTCATCCAGATATCATCATTCGACTTGATACCGATCAGGATGGTTCCATTGCGTAACGCAATCGCCTGCTTAGCTTCCGGCTTGATAATGTTCGCACCGGTCTCCTTGGTGAAGGACGTGGTGACGATAAAGAAGATCAGCATGATGAAAACAATATCCAGCATCGGCGTGATATTGATTTCTGCATCGTCTGTATGTGCGTGTCTTCTGGCCATTAGTGTGCCTGCAACAAATCGCCGAGTTTTTCGGTTTCTGTGGTCGCTTTATGATCCAGCCAAGTGCCGAAATAAACACCGGAGAGCGCCGCGACCATACCCGCCATGGTCGGTACGGTGGCCATGGATACGCCGGCCGCCATGGCCCGGGCATTACTGCCACCGGCATAGGTCATGACGTCGAACACACTGACCATACCGGTCACGGTACCCATCAGTCCCAACAACGGGCAGATGGCAATCAATGCCTTGATCAGACCGATATTGTGGCTAAGCGCCAACGAGGTTTTTGAAATCATTTCTTCACGAATACGCTTGGCATACCACGATTGTGTATCCGCACGGGCTTCCCAGGCATTGACAATGGCCTTTTTCTCATCCGGGTGTATCCGGTAAAAATACCACAGGCGCTCAAGGATCAGCGTCCACATCATTAACAACACCAGCATGATGCCGTACAGGACGTCCCCACCGAGGTCCAAGAAACCACGGATAGAGGCAATGGCGTCATAAAACCAGATCATCTACGGATCATCCCCTGCTCTCCGCCAGCCTGGCAATAATCCCGGCCGCCTGCTCTTCCAGTATCTGGATCAGCGCCTTGCTCTTGCCCTGCAGGAATGCGTGGAAGATGGTCAATGGAATGGCCACAACCAGACCCAGTACGGTGGTTACCAGGGCGGTGGAGATACCGCCGGCCATCATACGTGGATCACCGGTGCCGAACAAGGTGATCATCTGGAAGGTCGCGATCATACCGACCACCGTACCCAACAGACCCAGTAATGGTGCCACCACGTAAAGCACCTTGATAAAACTCAGACCGATTTCAAGCGGCGCGCATTCTCTCAGGATGGCTTCATCCAGTTTCAACTCAAGCGTCTCGATATCGGTTTCGGTATTGTCGCTGTAAATGGCCATCACACGACCCAGCGGATTGCCCTTGTTGGCATCGGCAGTCTTCAGTTGTTTGCTCATCCTGCCACCCGTTGTGTAAAGCACCAGGGCCTTCCAGATACATAACAGCAAGCCGAAAATACCCACACCGATAATCACCATACCGACCGGACCGCCATCTTCTTTGACACGTTCGATCGGGGTTTTACTCTGCACCACGGCGCGCAGAATCTGGCCGCGGGTGAAATCGATGGCCATCGCCACCATTTCCCCGGTCGGGGCAGCCTGCAAATCGCTTGCCATTGACTGGAAGCGGGAGGTCGGCTGCCGTGCAAGCTCGATCAGGTGCTTGGTACTCCTGGCAGAGTTCCAATCCAGGAAGCGGCCATCGGAAACCGCGTTGAAAACACCCACGCGTACAATTTCAACTTCTTCTTTAGCACCGTTTGCACGTTCAACGATCGCGTTGAACTTGATGACTTTTCCGGACTCGGCAATTTCTGTCACCATCCTGGACCAGACGGTGCGCAATTCCTGGACATTGGGTAAGGCCTTGCGTTGTGCCAGTTCGGATAAGAACACGTCGCGTCCCTGGTACTGCGCAGAAACCATGGAATCGTTCAATGCCGCCTGAATATCGCCGGATGACTGTCTGACGATACCAAACAGCTCACCCAAATTACCCATGCGCTCTTGCAATACGGTGGTCAGTTCTGCAAGGTTGCGCTCCAGGCGGTCGTATTCTGATTTCAGGTCGTCGCTGCGTTTTTCCTCGCGCTTCAACTCAGCCTTGGCCTGCGCCAGCAGGTTGCGCTGATTATTACGATCGCTGAGGAACTGGGCTTCGCGGGCCTGGTTGATCTTGCCTTCACTGCTTGCGGCCTGGCGGACAATTTCCGCTAACTCCTCAAGCGTTTGCGCACTGGCAAAGTTAGCGGCCAGTAACATGGATGCAGCAATAATGATGGTTAATTTTTTCATTTCGCTAGCTCCGCACCCGGTACCGGAAGCATGACAAGATTTGGCGCTTTTTCATTCTTGGCGATGGAAAGGCCTACCTTGACTTCAGCCCGATAAATATCGGGTATGTCTTCGTATTCGCGTGTGGTCGGATTAAACCAACCGGTGGTCAGTTGATCACTGGTTTGATAAATCAACAAGGTCCGGCCGACGCGGAGAAAATCAACGGTCTGTCCGGTTGTAGGCAAAGGCGCTGAATAGGCTTCGGTTGTTCGACCGTACTCGAGTTCGCCCTGGTAGGCTTCCATTACCCTGCGATATTTTTCAGAGGCCGTTACGTCGGCCTGGCCCATCATTTCAACCAGTCGTTGAACCCTGGCGCGTCTTTCTTCAAGCCGGAAAGGCATGTCGCTTTCGATCATTTTACCCAGGGTATCGATCATGTCCAGCATCAGCGGTACGACACCCCGGTTGGTGGCTTCCAGACCGGATAACTGTTCATTAATGGAAACCACTTCTGCGCGCTGATCCATAACGACTTTCTCAAGGTTGTCATTATAAATTTTCAGACTTTCGGTCTCACGCACCACGGCACGATACTCTGCCAGTAAATCAGCGGTCTGCTGAGCGAGGCGGGTGACACGTTTTTGCGAGGTCGAAGCGGCCTGGTTGATGCCGGTTTCTGTGTTGACCGTGGAGCTCAGAACCTGGGCGTTTGCGCCGGAGAATATAAGCAGTGTGGCCATGGTGCTTAGTGCCATGACTGAAGTTCGTCGAATCAATTTGTTTGGCATTGCCTGTTTTTCCGTTTGGTTTGTTCGAAGGCTATTCGAATTCAGTAAAACAATATCTGACATTCCTTATATACAATTCCCGAAATTCGGGCGGCTCAGAATAACCGAAGGCAGTACACTGTGCCACAAAACTGCAACATTTTTTAGCAAATACGCTTTATGGTGTACTTTGTTCTATGTCCCTGGCGCAAGCATGTGTGCAAAACATCGCAATAAAACACTGTGTATATGATTGATAATAGCAGAATATTTTTCCGCTGTGATCCAGGCACATGAATTACCTGGCAGAGGATTAGAAATATTGGAATTATCCTATTGTTCGTTATGGCGTCGCATGCTGGTGATGGCCTATGACACGGTTATCCTGATCGGACTGCTGATGCTGGGCTCGGCACTGGCACTGCCGTTTGGTGATAACCCGAAAATTGCCTTGCAGGATTTCTGGTTTACGCTTTGGTTAATGCTGGTTTGTTTTGCATACCTTGGTGGCTGCTGGCATTACCGTGGCATGACGGTAGGAATGCGTGCCTGGAGGGTCAGCCTGATCACCACTGACGGTGACAAGATTTCCTGGTCGAGGTGCTTGCTGCGTTTCCTGGTTGGCGGCATTTCGCTGAGCGTGATTGGATTGGGATTCCTGTGGGCCTTGTTCGATCAGAAGAATCGAACCTGGCATGACATAGCAGGACGTACCTTACTGGTCCATCAGGGCTCAAGCCGTGCGACGTAATACCATAATTGCAACCAGCGTCAGCAACGCTGAAGGCAACACCGTACTGAGTGCAATGGGCAGTGAATACGCAGCCGCCAGATTTTGTGCCGCACCGTTGATCAACATGAACAAACCGCCCAGAGTCATCCCGATAAACATTCTTGATCCCAGGTTGTGGTGCCGGGAAGAGCCGAACACAAACGGCATCCCGGCCAGCACCAGCGCAATGATAACGAATGGATAAAAAACCTTTTCCCAAAATGCTGATCTGTAAACCGCGTCGTCCAGACCATTTCTTTGCATGTATGCCAACTGGTCCCAAAGCACCCGCAGAGACAAATATGGAGGGCGGGTAACGGCAGATTCCAGCAATTCGGGTTTGACCTCTGATATCCACGGTGTTCTGTCAAGCTTTGTCGGTTTAACTCGCGTCGAATCAATTTCAGCTTCGAACACATCCTCCAGCGTCCATTGATCGCCATCAAAAAATGCATTCTCTGCATGGGTGATTTTCTTCAGTCCGGCAAATCCGTCAAAACTGAAAATTTGTACATCCTGAAAACTGATGGATTGCTCACCACGATCTGCAGTCAGTATCGGTCGCCTGATGTTGACGATGTCATTGCCGTCACGCATCCACATTCCTGATGGGCCGCCAATGATGACCTGTCCGACCAACTGGCTCAGCCTGAAGGCCCGTGCCTGTTGTTCTGCACCCGGTGCAACCCACTCACCCATTGCCATCACCGGGATGGCGATGAGCAGGGCACCCGCCATACCTGCTGCGGCCAACCTCAGACGCGATACGCCAGCGGTACGAAAAGCAACCAGTTCGTTGGCACTCGCGAGCGCACCAATACCCAGCAAAGAGCCGAGCAGAGCCGAGACCGGGTAAACCTGGTAAGCCGAGCGGGGGCCGGTTTGCAAAACAAACCAGAACACATCGGCCGCGCCATAGCTGGCACTGGTGTCCCGCAGTTCATCGAGTATGCTGAACATCATCATCAATAGGGTCAGACTGACCCAGACCATCAGGATTCCAAGCATGGCGGCCTTGCCGATGTATCTGTCGACGGTTTTGATCATGCAGCAGCCTTGCCGGAAATTCTGCCCTGTTGACGTATCCAGACAAAACTGATCACCAGGAACAGGATATGCACCCACCACATACCGATTGCTGCAGGCAATATGCCGTCCGCTATCCACGATCGACACAGGTAAAGCGTGTTGCCATAAAGCAGGTAGACGAGTATGCCCAGCACCACCCTGCTGCCCCGGCTTTCACGCGGGTTGGAATGGGATAAAGGAATCGCCAGCAAGCCGAGAATAATAACCGTGATGGCCGGCGCCAGGCGCCATTGCAATTCTGCAACGGATCGGGCATCCCCCTGGGTCAATAACTCCGCGGTGGATTTTGAATTTAGCTTGATATGTTTTCGTTTGCGGAATTCCGGTTCCGGTAAGCGTAAATCATTGCGATCGAATTTCAACACATGCATATCAAGCTTGCCAAGGGAATACTCGGTCACCCTGCCTTCTTCAAGAGTCAAAAACCGGTCACCGGTTTCGCTATTCATCCAGTAGGTTCCACGTCTGGCCACCCAGATCTGTTCCCTGGCTTCGTTTCGTTGTTTGATGAAAATATTGCGTAAGGCTTTACCATTATCCTCGATGGTCTCCGCATAAATGACCAGGTCACCATTCCTCAACACATGAAACTTGCCGGGTTGCAAACCCCATACGGCGGCCGAGCGAAAGGCCTGCTCCAACTGTTGTTCAGCCAGGCGTGCCGTGGTTGGGGCAATGGACAACCCCAATATCAGTAATATCACGGACAACGGAAAAACCAGCCCAAACAACGGTTTAATTAACTGCTTCCAACCGAAGCCGCTGGAGCGCATGACTGCCATTTCCTGGTCCTGGTACAATCGGCCCAGACCCCACATGACCGCGATAAATCCAGCCAGTGGAAAAATATTCCCGAGGGCTTCAGGCATGTGAAAAAGCAATTGCATGGTCATCAGACCGACCGGCATTCTGCCGTCAGCAATGTCATTCAGCATATCGCCAAAGAATGACCCCAATAAAACAATAACGAGAACGATGCTGACCGCCAGCGCTGTCCAAAACCACTCACGTAAAATGTATTTTTGCAATATGCTCAAAATCAAATTCTATTTGGGTAATTACTGTAGAATGCCTGATTCGCCAGCATTTTAGCAGTGATAAGCCAGCCAAAGGCATTTTTAGGAAGGAGGGACCCTGATAATGAAATTTTCACTGAATAGCAGTCCATGCCATGAGGTCAGCACCGACTGCCTGGTCATCGGCGTATTTGAAGATTCACCTTTGCGCGGCTCGGCATTGGCCATTGATCAGGCCAGTGGTGGCGCATTGCAAAAATTGGTCGATTCCAAGGACATTGACACCTATTGGAGACACTCTACCATGCTCTATGGGCTTGAGGGTGTGGCCGCTAAACGCATCCTGGCCATGGGCTGTGGAGAACAGGAAAAATTCAGCCCGGTTCGATTTGATACTGTCTGCGCCAAAGCCGGTGAGTTTTTGCGCGACCAGGTATCCAACAATGCCCACGTTTGCCTGAACGAAATAGAAACGGGTGGCAAAGATGCCTACTGGCGATTGCGCCAAGCCGCAGTGGTACTGGACCGGGCCAACTACAAATACACGACGACCAAGGCCCCCAAAGTTTGGGACCACGACCCGATTGCCAGCTATAGCTTCAATGCCGGTGATGAATTACAGGATGCGCTGATCGAAGCCAGGGGTATGGCCAAAGGATATTTACAATCACGCGAACTCGGCAACCTGCCACCGAATATATGTACGCCTGCCTACCTGGCTAGCCAGGCACGTGAATTTGAGGCAAATTACGCCAATGTCAGCGTAGAAATTCTGAAACGCAAGGAGATGGCCAAACTGGGGATGTCAGCATTGCTGGCTGTAGGCCAGGGCAGCGCCAATGGACCAAGGCTGATCGTACTCAAATACCAGGGCAAGGATGACGATAGCCAACCCATCGTGCTGGTGGGTAAGGGCATCACTTTTGACAGCGGTGGTATTTCACTGAAACCGGGTCCGAACATGGAACAAATGAAGTTCGATATGGGCGGCGCGGCCAGTGTGCTCGGGGCCTTTGAAGCCTGTGCTGACCTGCAATTACCAATCAACCTGGTCACGATCGTGGCGTCTGCAGAGAACATGCCCGATGGCAAAGCCTACCGGCCGGGTGATGTCCTGACCTCGATGTCCGGACAAACCATCGAGATCCTCAACACCGATGCTGAAGGCCGTCTGGTGTTATGCGATGCGCTGACCTATAGCCAACGCTTCAACCCGGCCGCGCTGATCGATGTAGCCACCCTCACCGGGGCCTGCGTGGTTGCGCTTGGGCACCACGCATCCGGCATCATGAGCAAACACGATGACCTGGTGGAAGAATTGCTTGAAGCCGGTCAGCAAGCCATTGACCGGGGCTGGCAACTGCCACTGTGGGAAGAGTACCAACCCCAGCTCAAATCAACGTTCTCCGACATGAAAAATGTCGGTGGGATGCCGGCAGGCAGTATCACAGCCGGCTGTTTCCTGTCTCGCTTTACCAAGGGGCAACGCTGGGCACACATTGACTGTGCGGGTACCACCTGGAAATGGGGCACATCCGAAAGTTCGACCGGCAGACCGGTAGGCCTACTGACACAGTATCTGATTAACCAGTCCCGCTAGCTGGCAAGCGTCTCACGTCATGTCCACCGACGCCACCAATCCGCAAACATGCCAGGTTGATTTTTACCTGTTGGGCAATGCCTCACAGCAAGCTGGTCAGTTCGCTTGTCGTCTGGCCATGATGGCCTGGGAGCAGAAACAGGATATCTACATCGCAGCATCTGACGAATCCGCGATCAAACAACTGGATGAGCAGATGTGGCAATACCCGGACAAGCGGTTCTTACCGCACTCAACCAGCGGTGATGCGAACGCAAACAAAGCACCGGTTATCATTGGTTTGCTTTCAGACTTGAACCCGACCGACGTGGTGATTAATCTTTGTCCACAGGCCGTTCCACAACCGGAGAGGTTTAAACGCGTGCTGGAAATCGTGCCATTTGCCGATGACGAGCGGCAGGTATCCAGGCTGAAATACAAAACTTATCGCGATCTGGCGCTCAAGCCCAAGACCCACGAGATCAAGCAGTTATCACCGTGAAGGAGTACTGCTAATGGATAAGAGTTATCACCCTGCTGATATCGAAGGGCGGTGGTACAAAGTTTGGGAGGAATCCGGCTACTTCTCTCCGTCTGAACAGGGTCAGCCTTACTGCATCGTACTACCACCGCCGAATGTGACCGGCAACCTGCATATGGGTCACGCTTTCCAGGACACCATTATGGATGTACTGACCCGCTTCCACCGTATGCAGGGTGATTCGGCATTGTGGCAAACCGGCATGGATCATGCCGGTATCGCCACCCAGATGGTGGTTGAACGACGCCTGGCCGAGGAGGGTATCAAGCGCCATGACCTCGGTCGTGAGAAATTCGTCGAGGCCGTCTGGGATTGGAAAAGCAGCTCAGGTGGCATGATCGCCAGGCAAATGCGACGCCTGGGATCCTCCGTGGATTGGGACCATGACCGCTTTACCATGGATGCAGACCTGACCCGGGCGGTGATGAAAGTTTTTGTCGAGTTGTATCACGAAGGCCTGATCTATCGCGGCAAACGCCTGGTCAACTGGGATCCGGTGTTGCATACCGCTTTGTCCGATCTGGAAGTCATATCAGAAGAGGAAAACGGCTATCTTTGGCATATCCGCTATCCCAGGGTCGATGGCAAGGGTTATGTCGTGGTCGCAACCACCCGGCCCGAAACCATGCTGGGTGACACCGCCGTCGCGGTCAATCCCAAGGATCCGCGTTACACCGACCTGGCAGGTATTGAACTTGAACTGCCACTGACCGGACGCAGAATTCCGGTGATCACCGATAACTACGTGGATATCGAATTTGGCTCAGGTTGTTTAAAAATCACACCCGGCCATGATTTTAGTGACTATGACATGGGCAAGCGTCACCAGTTAGCGATCATCAATGTCCTTAACGACGACGCCAGCCTGAATGACAATGCCCCCGAAGCCTACCGGGGTCTGGATCGTTTCGATGCCCGCAAGCAAATCGTAGCGGACCTGGATGCCGCGGGATTGCTGGAAAAAACTGAAGATCACAAATTGATGATTCCACGAGGTGACCGGTCCGGGGCGGTCGTAGAGCCCTACCTCACCGATCAGTGGTATGTAAAAATCGCGCCACTGGCCAAGCCGGCCATTGCAGCGGTTGAAAGCGGGAAAATCCGCTTCGTGCCGGAGAACTGGAACAAGACCTATTTCGACTGGATGCACCGTATTGAGGACTGGTGCATATCCCGCCAGCTGTGGTGGGGTCATCGAATTCCGGCGTGGTATGACAAACAAGGCAATATTTACGTAGGCTACGATGAGTCTGATGCGCGCCAACGCGGCGGCATCGGCGATGAGATTCCCCTGAGCCAGGATGAAGACGTGCTGGACACCTGGTTTTCATCAGCCCTATGGCCCTTCAGCACTCTCGGCTGGCCGGAAAAAACCCCGCGTCTGGATAAATATTATCCGGGCAATGTGTTGGTCACCGGCTTCGATATCATATTTTTCTGGGTTGCCCGGATGATCATGATGGGTCTGAAATTCATGGACGACGTACCCTTCCGTGAAGTGTATATCCACGGCCTGATCCGTGATTCACAAGGCCAGAAAATGTCCAAATCCAAGGGCAACGTAATCGACCCGATTGACCTGATCGACGGCATTGAGCTGGAACCGCTGGTCGCCAAGCGCACCACCGGCCTGATGCAGCCACAGATGGCACCTGCCATTGAAAAAGCCACCCGCAAAGAGTTCCCGGATGGCTTGCAGGCCTTTGGTTGCGACGCATTACGCTTTACCTTTGCAGCACTGGCCACCAACGGCCGCGATATTCGCTTTGACCTCGGCCGCATAGAAGGCAACCGCAATTTCTGCAACAAACTCTGGAATGCTGCCCGCTACGTGCTGATGAGCACCTCGGATCATTCTGTCCAACCAGTGACCGCATCCAGCGCTGCCGATCGCTGGATCATCTCCCGCCTGCACAGGATGACCGCTGATGTGCGCAGACACATCAACGATTACCGCCTGGACCTTGCCGCTCAGCGCTTGTATGAGTTTATCTGGAACGAGTATTGCGACTGGTACCTTGAGCTGTCCAAACCGCTACTACAAGCCGGCAGCACCGAACAACAAAACGCCACCCGTTACACCTTGCTGCAGGTTCTCGAAAGCAGCCTGCGGGTTCTACACCCGTTCATGCCATTCATTACCGAAGACATCTGGCAACGCCTCAGGTCGCCGCTGGCACTCAACGGCGAAAGCATCATGTTGCAGGAATACCCGCAAGCCGGCGCCTTCGACCCACAGGCAGAGGACGACATCGCGTGGCTGCAACAGGTATTACAGAGTATCCGCACGATACGCGCCGAGTTAAACGTAGCACCCGCCAAACCACTGGATATCGCCTTCCAGTCGGGCACAATGGCTGACCGTGAAAAACAAAAACGCTTTGAGACCTTACTGCAAAGCCTCGGCAAAATCAGCAGCTTCCAATGGCTGAACGATGACGCCGATACCGCCCAATACTCCGTCGCCCTGGTGGCCGATCTTAAAGTCCTGGTTTCACTACAGGGCCTGGTCAACGTCAAGGACGAGCTGGCAAGACTGGGCAAATTGCTGAGCCGCGAACTGGTCGATTTACAAAAATCTGAAGGCAAACTGAAAAACAGCCGCTTCGTGGAGAACGCACCCCCAGCAGTCGTGGAGCAAGAGCACCAGCGCCTGGCATCGCACAAGTCCAAAGTAGCCGGGTTTGAAACCCAGATAGAGAAACTGGAGCAGTTGTAGCTGTTTTTCAGCTGTTCATTGTGATTCTTTAAAGATTGGTACCATTCGATGAGCAGCGACACGGGTATATACCCCTGAGACACGCCGTGAATACGTCCGTGTAGGCTCTCGACTCTGGCTCCTGCTTCGTTCTACCGAGTCCGTCCCTGGACTCGATCACAAACATGGCCCAAGCCAGCCTCTCGACCAGTTCCTGGTCTCACCTCCTTTGAAGCGCGGGGGATGGTACGCCGTGTCGCCGCGGGCCGATTAATTGAAATCAAAAAGCACCAAAATTCACTTCATCGCCCAATCCCATCAACTCACCGCAGACCATGACGATGGGCACAACCATCGTCAGCGATCGTTGTCTACGATGGCAAGCAAGGACGAATTCAGAAATATTAAAACGCACTGTAACGTCTTTGC
>SMVA01100180.1_pt1 | contig 15980 bp, 12 predicted proteins | sample 2456451 | NCBI WGS metagenome assembly SMVA01 (sample SAMN11095933, study PRJNA526329) | marine sediment metagenome | biome: Marine sediment; feature: Surficial sediment; material: Deep marine sediment; isolation source: Hadal surficial sediment | place: Pacific Ocean | collected 2014-05 | depth...
AGCCACCTGGTCGTAGCGGAACCTGGTGTCGATCACCGTGCTGACGATTTGATCGTCGGGCACCTTGGCCGCGCCCGGCAGGACTCTCACGTAGGGCTGCGGATCGTCACGCTGGTAGAGCACGCCGAACTGTCCGGACGTGGTGCGTACCGGCCCGAGGACCCTGGTGAATCCGGGAATCTCCTGTACCGACGGCAGCAGCACGAAGCGCACGGCCATCAAGTCCCACAGTTGCTGGCTCCCCTGGTTGCGCCATACGTTCTTCCCACCCCACAGGTCGTCATAGAACCGCACCTCGTTCCCGTGGTAGCCTAGCGCCGTCTGGATGCCATACGCCATGAGGATCGATCCGTCGTACACCCGGAGGGGGTTGAACACCCGGAATTGGCCGTCGGAGGTGCGGATGTAGTCGATGATATCATCGGTGGCATAGATTTCGGACGCGGGCGGGGAGAATCGAAAGAAGTTACGATCGAGGCTCCACATATCCGCCGCCACCACCACGAGGAGCGCCGCCGAGGCGATCCCCGCACGAACCTTCCCGGCATTGATGGCCCACGCCAGTGCTCCGGCCACCAGCAACACGACGAGCATCCTCAAGGCGCCGGCCTGGAGGGCATCGGCGTTAGCGGATACGGTGCCGGCCTGCTGCGGTTCGGCCAGCGCCTCCGCCACCGGCTGCAGCGCACCCACGGTCCCCAGAAGGGCCACGGCGCCGAGCACTCCAAACACGATCCAGAACAGGCGGCGGCCCACCCGCCGGGCCAACAATTGGTCCGCTCCCATGCCGGCCATGACGGTTACCGGCAGCGCTACCAGGTAGAAGGCCATCCCGGGAGCGCGGACCTTCTTCATCATGGGCATCACCTCGTACCACAGCCGGTAGAACGGCGTGTGGCGTCCGAGGGCGATCAGCAGGAACAAGCCGGCGATGGCCGTCATGGCCCACAGCAGGCGCCGGCGTTCACGATTGGTCCAGCCGAACGCGGCTAGGGCCACGACCACCACGCCGAGGTATTCGGTGTGGAGCTTGAAGAAGTTCCGACCCCAGTACGATTCGATGATGCCGTTGAACTGAGGGAGGATGGTGCTCATCAATTCCTCGGGCGGCAACGAGAAATTGGTGGAGTACTGCCACCCCAGGCTGGGGCCCCCTGCCCCACGCGGCGAGTAGGGGATGTATTCTAGAAACGGGAGCGCCTGGATGGCCGATATCGCAACTCCCAGCGCCACGGCACCGAATGCCATGGCGATGGGAGCGATCCAACTGCCGGTCGGTTTCTCCGGACCAAAGAAGGTGAGGTAGAGCGTCCACACACCGGACGCCACCAGGAGATAGTAGGTCAGTTGGTAGTGGGGGCTCAGCAGGGCCAGTCCCACCACGATGGCGAACAGGCCAAACCACGGCCGGCGCTGGTCGCGCACGGCTCGCAGTAGCGCCAGGAACGCCAACGGGGCCAGGGCCGACACGAACATCTTGCCGTCGTGCCCGGGACTGACCATCGAGGCCACGATGCCGGTCAGTTGATAGGCCACTCCGCCGACCATCGCTCCGGTCCACGACAGCTTGAGGGCCCGCAGGAGGGCGTACATGAACAGGCCCGCCAGCACCAGATGCAGCCCGAAGCCCAGCGTCATGGCGACGTCCGTGGGGAGGATCCACCGGAGCCAGGCCGTGGGGTAGAAGATGTCCCCGTGCATGGCCCCGATGAACGGCATCCCGCCGAACAGGAACGGATTCCATTGGGGGATGGCGCCGGTGGCGCGAAACATCTCGGCGCCGAACAACCGGAAGCTGTAGCCGGCGGAGTATTGGTCGCTCATGGGATTGACGAGGAACTGCCCCAGCGCCATGGGCCACATCAGCGTGGCCGCCGCCAGCAGGAACACCACGATCGCCAGGAGCGCCGGCTTCTTCGGCTCGAACAGGTGCTCAGGAGGCTGCACGCGAGCCGCCTTTGGGGAATAGCAGAAACAGCACAGCCACACCGACCTCGGTCAGGGTAAACAGCAGCCGGGAAGCTAGCGCGATGGCGGTTGCCGGGGCCAGCCCGACGACCCCTTGGAGCATCAGCACGAACACCCCTTCGCGGACACCCAGACCACCCGGCACCAGAAGAACCAGGAAGCCTACGATGTAGGACGCCGCAAAGGCCCCTATGGTCGTCAACAGGGGGAATGACACCTCGGGGATGAGGGCCCGGGCCAGCAGCCACACGGCCACGCCGTAGGCGCCCCAGGCGAGCACGTTGGCCGCTGCTCCGCCGAGTATGCTCAGTGGCGTCGGGGTGGCCACCTGATCGACTCCGCCGGGGAGACGAGCGAGGATTCGGTTGAGCCACCCCGGGTGGAGGAGTACCAATGTTCCGGCTACACTGGCGACCAGCACGGCGATGAGCCCCACCCGGAGCCACCCGTCGGTTGCCAGGGCCAGCACCCCCGTTAGGGCCACAACCGCGGCACCGGTACCCATCGCCAGCAGCTGCATGACCAGTGCCGATCCCGCGGCGGCCACCGGGCGGACGCCCGCCCGTTGCGCCATCACCACCATGCCGGCGACGGCCCAGATCTTCCCGGGGATGTACTTTCCCAGGCTCGAGAGGGCCCAGATGCGCCCGGCCTGCCACGGTGCCAACGTCTCGTTCCAGCCTCGCAGAACGCCCCGCCAACCGGCGATGAGTGCCGCGTAGCCGGACCACACGACCAGCGCCGCCAGCACCAGCAACCCGGGGTCGGCCTGAAGGTCGAGCGGATAGGCGCGGAATTCCTCCCACCGGTCGATGAACGTCCGGGCGACGAACCAACCCACCACCGCCAGCAAGGCCAACTGGAGGACCACTCCCCAGGCCCTACGCGGCACGAATCGCCTCGTCGTACCACTCCTCGCACTGGGCGGCCACCACGGACGGCATCAGCCGGCGGCGCCACTCCTCGCCCAGCTCAGTGGCCTCGGCCAGTCGCTTGGGGCGGTCGATCAACTCCAACGCCGCCTGGGCTAGAGCCTCGGGGTCGGGGGCAACGATACGGCCGCCACCCCGGTCGGGGACCACGTCCAGCACCCCACCGCCGTCACTGCACGCCACCACCGACACGCCGGCCATGAATGCCTCGGCGGCCACGAGACCAAAGCCCTCGTCACGGGCCGGGAACAGCATCACTGCGCGGCCCGACAGGAGACCGCCGATTTCTTCAGGCGGCACACTCCCCGCGAAACTGACGAACTCTTCCAGGGCCAGCGTGCGGCACCGTCGCTCGAGGTGTTCCCGCTCGGGGCCGTCACCGACAATGAGGAGCGGAAGCGCGCGACCCATGTCACGCAGAACGCCCGCCGCTTCGAGAGCCAGCTCGACCCGCTTTTGGCTGGTCAGGCGGGCAACGACCACCAGACCGGTTCCCGGCTCCCGGGCCGGGTGGAGGGTGGAGATCGCCGCGGGCATCGGTTGGATCTTGTGCGCCAGGATGTCTCTCCCTCCCCGCCGCTTGATGATGCCGGCGAGGGCGGTGGAAACGGTGGTGACCACCTTGGCTCGGTGAATGACCGGGCGCGCCAGGGCTCGGGCCACCACTGACTGGTTGAGGAGTGCCGCGTCCGTCCCGTGAATGGTGAGGACGTAGCACGATTCCGGCGGAGCGGCCAGGCCGCCTGGTACCCACCAGTGGACGTGGAGCACGTCAGCCTGGGCCATTTCTTCCCGAGCGGCAGCCCGAAGGGCCTTGAGGAGCCCGACAAAGGTGCGAAACCCCCGCACCGTCTTGACCGCCGCGGTCATCGTCCCCCGGTAAGCGAGGGTTTCCCGTTCCGCGGTGGCGTAGCGAACCCGGCGGACGGAGACGCCGTCGAACTCGGTAGGACCGGTGTCGCCCTCGTCGGCGGGGGCAATGACGCGCACTTCGTGTCCTCGCTCGACCAGTGCCGATCCCAAGCTGGCCAGAAACGCTCCGGAGACGTCACCTGGCCACCGGGGGAAGTTGTGTGTCAGGAAGATTATGCGCACGGGCTTCGTCTAGTCCTGGTCGGACGACCTGCCCAAGATCCGGGTGAGACCTCTGATTTCCTCGCGCAGGCCGGCGATCAGTTCCCCCACGAAGCCGAATCCGAACAGCACCACGCCGGAGATCACCAGCACGACGATGAGATCGAGCAGCGGGCGGAAGCCGTAGCCGAACACGAACCTCTGGATCAGGCCGAAGACACCGACGGCGAATCCTATGGTGAACAGGACCGCGCCGAGGAGGCCGAAGAACAGCATGGGTTTGCGGCCGAAGCGGAGCAGGAACCAGACGGACAGGAGGTCGAACACGCCGACAGGAATGCGCCGCCAGGTGAACTTCGACACCCCGGCCTGCCGCGGATGGAGCGGGATGGGCCGTGAGGTGAGCCGGTAGCCGTCAGTGGCCGCGATCACCACGATGAAGCGGTGCCAGTCCGGGCGGGCCGGCACCAGGTCCATGATTTCCCGGCGGTAGGCCTTGACCGAGTTCAGATCCGTGGCGCTCACTCCGAACAGCCACCGGCTCAGGACGTTGTATACCCGGGACACGAACGCCCTGTCGTATTTGCCCTGTTTGGTTCCGGTGACCATATCCGCCTCGCCGGCGAGAATCGGCTCGACCAGCGTGGGGATGTCTTCGGGGCGGTACTGCAGATCGGCCGGGTAGAACACGAACACCTCGCCCGCGGCCACCCTGGCAGCGCTGTGGAGCGCGTCGGCGATGCCGCGTTGCCGCCGGTGGGTAACGACCCGCAGGAACGGGTACTTGGCCGCCAGATCCGTGAGGATCGCTGCGCTCTCGTCCCGCGACCCGTCGTCGACGACCACCACCTCGTAGGTGAAGTCCGCGGAACCGAGTGCGTCCGCGCACTGCCCGAGGAAGTCCGGAAGGTTGAGCGCCTCGTCCTTGGCCGGGACGAGCACGCTGACGTCCACTGCGCGAGGACCTGGCACACTCATACGCGTTTGCGCATCCTTGCGGGAAGGATGCCCAGCTGGTCGCGGTACTTGGCCACGGTCCGCCGGGCGATCTTGATGCCCTGCTCCTGGAACTTGTGTACGATCTGCTGATCGGTGAGCGGTTTGGCCGAGTCTTCCTCGCCGATCATCTTCTGCAACTTGGCGCGAATGGACCGGGCACTGGCGTCCTCGCCGGTCGAGGTCGACAGCGCGCTCGAGAAGAAGAACTTGAGCGGCAGCACGCCCCGCGGTGTCTGGACATACTTCTCGTTGGTGACACGGCTGACGGTCGACTCATGCATGTCGATGACTTCCGCCACCTCCCGCAGGGTGAGTGGCCGCAGGTACTCGATGCCTCTCTCGAAGAACTCCCGCTGCCGGTCGACGATGAAGTTCATGACCTTGAGCATGGTCTGCCGCCGCTGCTCGATGGCCTGAATCATCCAACTGGCGCTGTTCAACTTGGCCGCAATGAACTCGCGGTTTTCCTTGGTCATCTTCTTCCGGTCGCGGGCGATCTCCTGATACGACCGGCTCAGCCGCAACCGGGGCACACCGGTATCGTTGAGGAACACATGGTACGCGCTGTCCACCTTCTCCACTATCAGATCGGGCGTGATGTAGCCCTCATTGCCGGCCGAGTACTTGAGGCCCGGCTTGGGATCGAGCCGCTGGAGCTTGTCGGCGGCCCCCTGGACATCCACCGGCTCGACCCCGAATCGCTTGGCCAGGTCGTTCCACCGATGGGCCTTGAGATCATCGAACACCTCGCTCACCAGGCGGTACTGCAGCGTGTCGACCTCTTTCAGGTCGGTCAGTTGCAGCAGCAGGCACTCGCGCACATCTCGCGAGCCCACGCCCGGCGGATCCAGCCGCTGGATGATGGCCAGCATTTCATCCATGTTGGCCTCGGTGAACAACTCCACGCCGGGAGGCGCCACCAGGGGCGCCGGAGTCGGCGGTTCCACTGCCTCCGTTACCACGGCGTCCTCGACCAACTCAGCCGGCTGCAAGGCGCCTTGCGCCACGGTTTCGGTGATGGGTTCGATGGTGAGGGCAGCCATGCCGGCCGGGGCGGTCTCGGCTGAAGCCGGCTCGGGCTCCTGTTCCCCGAAATCTTCCAGACCAACGTCATCGGGGTCAGGCTCTTCGTCGGCGGTGGTGGCGTTGGTGATCAACCACTGGTTGACCGAGTGAAGGATTTCCTCCATGGTGGCCGCCAGACGGCCGTCTTCCTGGATGTTCCCCAGGAACTCCTCTGCCAGCAGAAGCTGCCTGGCCGTGAGGTCCAAGAACGACAGCTGTTCGCGCAGGTGGTCGATGAGGTCGCGCACCTCGACGGTGACCGGTTCGGTGTACTCGATTACCTCGTGCTGGGCCCGGGTGCCGCCGACGTCGAAGCCGTTGAGCAACACCTCCTCCCAGTCCATCTCCTCATCCTTCTGCTTCTGTTCCTTCTCTTTTTCCTGGTCGGTGGCCGGCGTCTCGTCCGGGAGCTCGTCGTCTTCCATCAATTCGAGGAACGGGTTGACCAACAGCTCCTGCTTGAGGTGCTGCTGTAACTCCATCATCGGCATGTACAGCATGTCCATCGCCTGGTACAGGCGAGGATTGACCCGGAGCTCCTGCCGCATGCCGATGTGCTGCCCCAGTCCGAGCCTCATGCCACGGCCTCGAATCGGTGCCGCAACCGTTCCGTGAGCGTGGGCCCGAGATACACCTGGGCGACGTCGTCGTTGTAGACCAGTTCCCGGACGGTGCCGGCCGCCTGGACCCTACCTTCGAACATGATGTATGCCCGGTCGACGATGTCGAGGGTCTGCTCCACGTTGTGGTCGGTGATGAGGACGCCGATCCCGCGATGGCGCAGGCTGGCTACGATGGTCTGGATGTCGTGGACGGCGATGGGATCCACGCCGGCAAACGGCTCGTCGAGCAGCATGAAACGCGGCTGAGTCACCAAGGCCCTGGTGATCTCCAGCCGCCGGCGTTCCCCTCCGCTCAGGGAGTATGCCTTGTTGTGGCGCAGGTGCTTGATTGCCAGTTCGTCCAATAGGGTTTCCAGTCGTTGCTGACGTTCCTCGCGGGTGTACTTCATCGTCTCGAGGATGGCCATGATGTTCTGCTCGACCGTCATCTTCCGAAAGACGGAAGGCTCTTGCGCCAAGTATCCGATCCCCTCCCTGGCACGCCGGTACATGGGAGCGTGGGTCAAATCGTGGTCGTCGATCCGGACCCGGCCGTGGTCCGGCCTAATGAGCCCCATCAATAAATAAAAGGTCGTGGTCTTTCCCGCACCATTTGGTCCCAAGAGCCCGACGATTTCCCCCTGGGTCAGCTGGACCGTCACATCGTCGACGACTCGCCGGCGCTTGAACGACTTGCACAGCTCCTCGCCGTAGAGCACGCTCCCCCGCACGGAGGTACCTGAGCGCAGCAGGCTGTCGCGCCGGTGCCAACCGGCCTGCGCCATCTCGACCATGCGCTGATACAGCGGCTCCCGCTCGGCTACGGCCTCGGTCCACCAGGCACCCGTGGCCCGCACCTCGCGCCAGTCGTTGGCCGAGGTGTCCTCGATCCACCCATCGGTGGCCAACCGGGGAAGCACCGAGTCTCTGAGGCTCTCCCTGACCTCCTCCCGGGAGACCTGGGACACCGCTTCCTGTTCCATGGAGAGTTCCGCCGTGTGGAACACGTGGCGGAACCCGGGAACCAAAGTGTTGAAATCCAGCGCCCCACTGGCGTCCGCATCGCGCACCAGCACGGCCAGCGCCAGCGACAGCGAGGGGTCCTTCTCAACCAGGGATGACAGCCAAGAGGGGATCACCCATCCTCCTGGTCGGATGAAGCCGGAGAGGGGGACGGCGGCACGGCTTGCCCGGGTTCGGGGTCCAGTTGTACGCCCTCGACCTGTCCTTTCACGTCCACCCGGTCGACGCCCTCGAGCGGCGGGAGCTTCATGGTGATGACGATCATGTCCCCCCGAACGTAGCTGAGCGACGGCAGGGCCATGGGCTGCGTCGGTTGGCGCATCTGACGAAAGGACCGCGCCTGTGAAGTGGCCACCAGACGTTCCAGCGCGGGGCTCCCGTCGCCGGCCGAATCGGGCGCCACGAACCAGGCCGTGACCGTGTCGCCGGCGATCCAATCCGCCTCACCGGTGAGCGAATCGCGGCCGGTTTCGAGTTTGGCGTCACCGACGGCATCGAGACGGGACAGCATCCCTCCGGGAAAGTGGAGCGCCACCGAGTCGGCCAGGATGGTGTACTCGTCGGAGGTGGCCAGTGGCCGGATGCCCTTTCCCCAGGCATCGATCCGGTCCGGCGAGTCTTGGTCGAGGTGGACCGCGATGGTGTCGCCGACCAAATCCCACTCGTCGTTGACCGCGTGCGCGCTGTCGAGGGCCACGACCCGGCTGAGGGTGCCGCCCGTCAACTCCAGATCGATGCGCTCCCCGACGAGCCGGTAGGGGCTCTCCCCGGTGCCATCGATTTCCGGCCGCCCGCCGATGAGGGCGCCCTTCCCCGCCGCGCCCGAATCGAGCCACAAGGAATCACTCCGGCCGGTGAAGTCGCTGCGGTCGATGGTGACCGTACCACCGGCCCACATCTGGTCGTCTCCCCGCATGCGCACCCGGTCCGCCACGATTACGTGGGGCTCGGTGGGGTTCCCGGCCGAGTCGATGGTGGCGGACTCGATCCGGGGGCGGCCGATGGCGTACATCTCGGCGACATCGCGGATGCCGGGGCTGTTGCGTAAGTAGTCGAGGTGCGGTCCGGTGAGGGTCGAGCCGTTTTCCAGATTCCTGGTGAAGACGTTGCCGCGTGCCTCCCACCGGGCTCCGGCCTGGTACCAGGTACCCCGGTCGGCATCGAGCGTCATGGTTGAGTCGCGGAAGTGGACGTTGCCGACGAAATAGATTATCTCGCCGCCGTGGTAGGCCGCCACGCTGTCGCTCTCCATGCGGACGGCTGTTCCCAGGCAGAACAGCCGCACGCCGCCGGCCGCGAAGTAGTTCGTCCCCAGGGGCGTCTCCTGGGTGGTGCCCTGCCCGCCCACGTGCTCTATCCGGAAGATGCAGTCGTCCTGGGCCACCAGTGGCGACACGGACGCGAGGAGCAGCACGGCCACACCGGCGGCGGCCGTCACTGGTCCTGTCCCGGCAAGGCCATGGTCCCGGGCGACTCGCCCCGTTGCCCACCACGCGGTGAATCGGTCACCACGTTGATGAATTGCGGGTCTGCCTGGAACCCGTTGCCTTCGATGGTTTCCTGTTCGGTATCGTAGGTAAACGGCTGATCGGTGTAGAGCTCGTCCCGCTCGCGGTCGTACTGGAGGATCGAGGTCCGCAGCACCTTGCCGTCGGTCGAACGCACCACCACGTTACCACTCGCCTCCATCCGTCCGGTGTGAATGCGATACACGCCGGAGTCGGCAGTGAGTACCGATGTCTCGACTCCGTTCTGGTCGTAGAATGTCAGGCGCAGGACCCGGATTTGGTACACACCGGTGGCGTTGTAGACGAAGGCCGTATCGGCCTCGAGGAGGTTGCGCCGCACACCATGGGGCGCCAGGATCGTGGCGACTCCGAACAGAATCTGGTCGGCTGAATCGCTCGCGTTGATGATGGCTACGGGGCGCACACTGCTATCCTGGCAGCCCATGACGGCGCCAGCCACCAGCAACACCGCGGCCAGCGACTTCCAACCGGGGCGGCCACGGGAGCGGAGGTCGACAGCGACGGCGCTGTCACCGGCGACACCGTCGGCATCGAGGCCCGGCGGGCGGATATGGCGTGCGATGGCGGAGTCTAGCATACCAGCTGGTCAGGCAGGTGCCTTGGCCACGTCAGCTGCCGCCGAGGAGCTCACCTCGCGTTTGGTGCGCAGCGCAACCGCTGCCTCGATGAATCGCTCGAACAGCGGGTGTGGCCGGGTGGGGCGCGACTTGAGTTCCGGGTGGAATTGGCAACCGATGAACCACGGGTGGTTGGGGAGTTCGATGATCTCCACCAGCCCCCCATCGGGCGACTGGCCGGACAGGCGCATGCCGAACTCGGCCAGGACGTCGCGATAGGCGTTGTTGACCTCCCAGCGGTGCCGGTGGCGTTCGCTGATTTCGGTGGAGCCGTACACCTGCGCCACCCGGGATCCCTTCCGCAACCGAGCGGGATAGGCCCCCAGCCGCATGGTGCCGCCGAGGTTTTCCACGTCGTGTTGCGACGTCATGAGCGCAATGACCGGGGTCTCGCACTCGGGCTCGAATTCGGTGCTGTTGCTGTCGGGCAGTTCGCACACGTTGCGGGCAAACTCGATGATGGCCACCTGCAGCCCCAGACAAATACCAAAGAATGGCAACTCGTGCTCTCGCGCCCAGCGCACCGCCTGAACCATGCCCTCGATCCCCCGCTCCCCGAATCCGCCGGGGATGAGCAAGCCATCCACCCCACCGAGGAGTTCGCCGGCTGACTCGATGTCGCTGAACCGATCGCTGGCGATCCACTCGATCTCCACCTTGGCGTCATTGGTGATGCCGCCGTGGATCAGGGCCTCTACCACCGACTTGTAGGCGTCGGGCAGGTCGGTGTACTTGCCGACCACCGCGATGCGCACCGACCGCGTAGGTTGCAGGATGCGATCGGTCATGGCTTTCCAGGCCCGGAGGTCGGGCTCTTTGGTCTCGATGTTCAGGCGCTGGCACACCACACGGTCGAATCCCTGTTCATGGAACAGAAGGGGGATCTGATAGATGGTCTGCACGTCGGGGCTCTCGATGACGCAGCCGAAGTCGACGTTACAGAACAGGGAGATCTTGCGCCTGATCCCCGCCTCGAGCGGCTTCTCGCTACGGCAGATGAGCACGTCGGGTTGGATCCCGATCCGCATGAGGTCGCGCACGGAGTGCTGGGTCGGCTTGGTCTTCAGCTCGCCCGCAGCCGCCAGGTAGGGCACCAGTGTCAGGTGCACGAACAGCGCGTTCTCGCGCCCCACTTCCTGGCGGAACTGGCGAATCGCCTCCAGGAACGGGAGCGACTCGATATCGCCCACGGTGCCGCCGATCTCGGTGATGACCACGTCGTGGCCCGGGGCGGTTCGGCGGATGGCGTTCTTGATTTCGTCGGTGATGTGGGGGATGACCTGCACCGTCGATCCCAGGTATTCACCGCGGCGTTCCTTGTTGATGACGTTCTGGTAGATGCGGCCGGTGGTGACGTTGTTCTGTTGCGACAGCGACAGATCGATGAACCGCTCGTAGTGTCCCAGGTCGAGGTCGGTTTCGGCGCCGTCGTCGGTGACGAACACCTCCCCATGCTGGAACGGCGACATGGTGCCGGGATCGACGTTGATGTAGGGATCGAATTTCTGGATGGTGACGGACAGGCCCCGTTCGACGAGCAGCCTGCCCAACGAGGCCGCGGCGATTCCCTTACCCAGGGATGACACCACACCTCCGGTAACGAAGATGTACTTGGTAGCCGTGGGGGGTGTCATCATTGGGTTACCTCGCCGTTGCCAGCCACAGAGCCTCCGCTCGGTTGAGATCGTCGATCGTGTCCACGCCGGGAAGCGGGTCCTCCTCCACCAGCGCCACGCCTATGGTGAGCCCGTTTTGCAGTGCCCGCAGCATTTCCAGTTTCTCGGCCTCTTCCGCCATGGTAACCGGGCAACTCACCCAGCGGGCCAACGCCTCGCGAGTGTAGGCGTAGATGCCCAGGTGCCCCCAGTACAGGCCGTCAGCAGGCGTGTCCCGATCCCTCCGGTGGGGGATGACCGCGCGGGAGAAGTACAGGGCCCGGCCGGCGACGTCCATGACCACCTTGGCCTGGTTCGGATTCTCCGCCTGTTCGGCCGTCAGCGGACTGGCGGCGGTACCTATCTCGTCTCCGCCGGCGACCCGGTCCAGCGCCCCGCGCACCGCGGCACGGCTCAGGAACGGCTCGTCCCCCTGAATGTTGAGAATGACGTCGTAGTCTTTATACGCCGGCAGGTTGGCCACCTCGGCCACCCGGTCGGTGCCCGAGGGATGATCGTCGGCCGTCAGCACGGCGGCGATGCCGGCGTGCTCCACCACCTGGGCCACCATGGGCGATTCCGTGGCCACCACCAGCTCGTCCACCACGCCATGCTCGCGGACACGCTCGATCACCCGGGTCACCAAGGGTTCGCCAGCCAGGAGGCAGAGCGGTTTGTTCGGGAGTCGCGTTGACCCGAGACGGGCCGGGATGACACCGAGAACACGCATGGTGAAGACTAATAGAGTCGGGGGGCGTGTGTCAAAAGGCGTGCCAGCTTGGTGGGATAGGAGAGCTATCTACCTATCGAATTGGAGGGTAAAGGGTTAGGGAGCGGGGCTGCGGGGCGGCGGGGCCTGCTATTGGTCGGAGATTTCGACCGTGGTGGTGACGGAATCGGCTGACTTGACCTCGACCCGGATCTCGGTCACGTGCCCGTCGAACTGGATGCCGGCCGCTTCGAGTTCCGCTATGACCTCAGCCGGGATGGAATCACCGAACGCCTCCAAGATGGCCGCGGCCACCCGGGCTGAGCCCTCGGCGCCGTTGTCGGCCGCCGTGCGCAACTCCCGCTCCACGATCCGCACCTGTCGCCGGTACATGCGGACGTGCTCCATTTCCATGCGCCGGCGGTCGGCGTGGCGCAGTTCAGCCGCCACATCGCGCGGTACCCACAGGAGGAGGGACTCGCCCGACCCGCGGAAGTGGATCTCGCCGAATTCGACGTATCCCCTGGGCAATTCCGTGTGGCATTCGAAGGAAGAGTTCTCGTCCAGGTCCTCAAAATCGTCGATCGACAGCTGGCAATCGACCAATTCGGCCCACTGCCCCACCTCGTTCAGCTCGGCTTCCAGCTCGATCCAATTGACTTCCTTGGGGGAGTCGCGGTGAATCACCAGCTTCTTGAGGGATCCCAGCCGGTCGCCGTCGACCTTGAAGGGAACGAGGTCGAACGGGAGCGGGATCGAGAGCGAGACGGCGCTGTCGATGACCTGCTCGACCTTGGACCGGGCCCCGGCGACGAGGTACCAGCCAGCCATGCCGACGACGAATATGCCGGCGGCGCCTGAAGCGATACGAATCCAATAGCCACGCATGCTTGGCCTACCTGAAGAAGAGGACAGCTATCCGTTTCACTAAGAGACGCTTGAGGTCGTCAGAAGGTTTCATTCCCCGGGTGACTCTCGAGTAAAACATGAAGTGCACCCGGTAACGTATTGCCGCTTAATGCCTTTGGTCAGTCGCCAGGGGTTGAGCCGGTGCTGCCGTCATGAGGAGTATGGCTCCCAGGTCATTGCCCGACAACCCCGAAGGTCTCGACGTCGGCTGGTCATGCGCCTCATCGATATGACGTGTCGAACCGCCAGTTCACCGCCAACATGAACAGTTGCTGGTTGGGCACCAGCATGTTGTTGGTACCTTGCCAGAACCCGCCGTCGGGCCCGGTCGAACGATCGAAGCGATACTCGGTCCTGAGTTGCAGTACCTGCCGTCCAACCGTGACCTGGTATCGTAATGCCGCCGTGACGGCGGTGATGGTCTGACGTGACGAGGTGATGAGCCTGTCCTCGTCCCGAAAGAACTCCGGCCGCAGTCCTGCCGACCACGGCCCACCCCCAGGCCGCCAGTTGACCCACAACGCTCCCCAGCTCCACTGGTAGCGTGGGCTGCCAATCACCGTTGCCTGCCTTTCGGCACCGTACCCGAAATTGCCGATCAGCTCAAAATCTCCGATCCGGACCTGACCGATCCCTTCAACTGCCAGCCGCCAGAACTCGAGTGAGGTGTTCTCCTGCTCGGGGCCATAGAAGACGTTGCCCCGCAACCAGGCCGCATCGTTCACGTCCCAGTGCACCCGCCCACCGTAACTGGGCGCGTTGTTGGGCGACGACAGATAGTCCCACCCACTGGTCACCATCACCACGCCGCTCACCTTGCCCCCGTAAGGGTACTGGGCGGCCAGCCCCCACTGGAAGTACGGCACGTTGTCGACGCCGTAGACGCGAGTGTAGGTCGGATTGTTGATGGCCTGGAAACTCTCGTAGCCCAGGTGCCCCGGAATGAGCCCCCCGACGAGCGCCAATTCCTGGCCGCCGACGGGCGCCAGGTAGGTGGCGTAAGTGTAGTGGAGGTGTTTGAGGAGATCGGCCGTACCGCTGCCAGTCGTGGACAGATTGTCGACGTCCTTGCCCAGCTGAACTCCGGCCTTGAACCCCCAGGGTGACGCCCGACTTGGCCGCTTTCCCAGGAACACGGTGCCATTGTTGAGCACCAACTTGTCGACAAAAAGCGTGGTCGCCTTGCTGCGCCAACCGTGGTTGCCCGGCCGGTTGTTGCTCAAGGCATAGGCGAGATCAAGATAGGCTCCGCCACCAATCGCCGTGGTGGTGTACTCGGTTTGTGAGGATTCAGTGGCCGGTGGCTCGAGTCCTGGGTCCTGCGCCAAGGCGATGGACGAGCTCAGCATGGCTACTACTATGAGAACAATCTGCGGGACAGCGGGGCGGTGGGGCGGCGGGGCAGTGATGCCATGCCAATGATCACGCGAACCACCCCGCAGCCCCGCTGCCCCGCTGCCCCGCTTCATCGCCTTCATCCCCTGGGATGAAACCGCCGATGAACCTCCCGCAGATACTCCCGATCCACGTGAGTATAGATCTGGGTCGTCGCCAGGTCGGCGTGGCCCAGCATCTCCTGCAACGCCCTGAGGTCCGCCCCACCTTCCAGGAGATGCGTGGCAAAGGTGTGCCTAAGGGTGTGCGGCGTTACCCGCTTGGTGATCTTGGCGCGCTCGGCGGCTTTCTTGACGATGCCCCACGCCCCCACCCGCGACAGCGGCTGTCCTCGGGCGTTCAACAGCACCCGGTTCCGGGTCTTTCCTCGATCGAGTTCCGCCCTGACCGAATGGAGGTAGACCGACACCGCGCCGATCACATTCCTCCCGATGGGGACGAGACGCTCCTTGCCGCCTTTACCGAAGGCCCGCACCAAGCCTTCGGTCAGCACCAGGTCCTTGAGCTCCAGCCCGCACAGCTCGGATACCCGTAGCCCGGCCCCGTAGCCCAGTTCCAGAAGCACCCGATCGCGCCACCCCAGCGGGTCTTCGATTCGAGGCGCCTCCAGCAACGCGGTGACTTCCTTGACGGTCAGCACGTCCGGCAGGCTCCGGCCCGGCTTGGGTGGCTGCAGCCGGTCGGTAGGGTCCTGCGCCACCTCCCCTTCCCCGATCATGAAGGCGTAATAGGTGCGCGCGGCCGAGATCTGACGCCGGATGGTAGCCGGGCTGAGACCGAGGTCCTTGAGCATGAACACCAACTCCCTTAGCATCTCGCGAGTAACAGTGCCGGGACCGGTGGCGCCTTTGGACTCGGCGAACTCGGCCATGCGGCGGATGTCCCGGGTGTAGCCCACCACGGTGTTGGCGCTGTGGCCCGCCTCCAAGGTGAGATAATCCTGGAACGGTTCGATGATGAACCGCCGGTCGCGCTCCTCCGCCCGGGTATCGGTGGCCGGGGTCACGATTGCGCTCCCTCCCTCCGTTCGAGCCCGGGAGACGACTCCAAGGCCACCTGGCCCGCCTCGAGCGGATCGATGCCCAACAGCGCGGCAGCGCGACCGAGGAGCCGCTCCTGGTGAGCGCCGGGGGGCCCGTCGCGCAGCGCGGCGCGCCACATCCGGCGCAGGAGGTCGAGGCGCTGGCCCTGGCTGAAGCGGGCTGTCAGGCGGTCCGCCTGGGCATGGAGATCCGCCGGTGACGCTCCCCGGGGCCGTTCGAGGTCCCAGCGATCGGTCAGGTGGGCCTCGACCAAGCGGCGTTCCTCCGGCTCGAGCACGTCGTCGGCATAGACCAGTTCCAGCACCAGGGCGGCCGCGGCCCGGAGTGCCGGGTCTCGCTTGACGTGGGGTCCCTGGGCTTCCTTATCCAGAGCCAGCTCGAGCTGGAGCCACAGGTAGCGCCTCCGTTCGCGCCGCCGACGCATGAAGGCGATTGCCACTGCGGCGATCACCACCACCCC
>SMVA01470227.1_pt1 | contig 15980 bp, 13 predicted proteins | sample 2456451 | NCBI WGS metagenome assembly SMVA01 (sample SAMN11095933, study PRJNA526329) | marine sediment metagenome | biome: Marine sediment; feature: Surficial sediment; material: Deep marine sediment; isolation source: Hadal surficial sediment | place: Pacific Ocean | collected 2014-05 | depth...
GGGCCCAAACCAGAACTATATTAGTTGGGGCCCCAATATCGAAGCGCTCGCGGGTATGGCCCATCTCACAGGCTTCCCCCACCGCGATTGCACGATGACGCAATTCGCCTATCCCGATCCGCTCACCGGTCTGCACGGCCTTTTTGCCGTCATGTGCGCGCTCGATTACCGCGATCGCACCGGAAAGGGGCAATACATCAACCTCTGCCAGTTCGAGCTCACCGTGTCCGCGGTGGGAGAGCTCATCATGGAGTACCTCGCCAACGGCCAGGAGCCGGAAAAGCTCGGCAACCGTTCACGTCAGAACGCGCCACAGGGTTGCTATCCATGCCGCGGAGACGACCGGTGGATCGCGATCTCGGTCGGCGATGATTCGGCCTGGCAGCGACTCTGCCGGGTGCTCGGGCGCACGGATTGGGCCGGCGACCCGCGCTTCACGACCGCGGACGGGCGCTTCGATCACGCCGATGAACTCGACCAGGCCATTGGTCGATTCACCGCGGAACGCGTCGACTACGACGTCATGGCCGTGCTCCAGGCAGAGGGCATCGCCGCCGGGGTCGTCCAGAACACGGAAGACCAGCTGCACCGCGACCCCCAGCTCGCCGCACGTCACTTCTTCGAGCGGATCCCGCATAACGTCAAGGGCGAGGTCATCGCCGGCGGCGTTCCGCTGGGGCTCACGGGTACGCCCGGATCGACTCCCCATGCCGGTGAGGCGCGGGGGCAGGAGAACGAGTACGTATTTCGCGACCTGCTCGGGCTCGGCGAAGAGGAGTACGCCCGGCTGGTCGGCTGCGGCGCAATCGAAATATTCGACGACGAGAAATAGCGGGGATCGAGTACGATGACCGAAGCGGAGGAACATCTTCTTTTCGAGATCGATGAGGGCGTTGGAATCGTGACCCTCAATCGACCCACGAAGCGGAACGCGGTGACCTGGGACCTCGCGAGCGACCTCGTGAAGCTCTTTCGGGACCTGCGCTTCGACGATGCGGTCCGGACCGTCGTCCTGACCGGACAGGGAGAAGCCTTCTGCGCGGGAGGAGATGCGGACTGGATCTCGGGCAGCTCGGACCAGCCCCTGCCCGGCCTCTCGGATCTCCCCATCGGTCGCTACCAGCGCAAGACGCCAGCGGGCCCCTTGGCCGAGTTCACGCGCACGATCATCGAGCTCGAGAAGCCCGTCATCGCCGCGATCCCCGGGCCGGCCATGGGGGCGGGTCTTGCCTACGCATTGGCTTGCGACCGGCGATTCGGCGATACGAATGCCCGGATGTGCGCGGCCTTCGTGCGCCTGGGCTTCAGCCCCGACTGCGGGCTCAGTTATTTCCTGCCTCGCATCACGAATCTCCCGACCGCGTTGATGATGGTGGAGACGGGAAGGGTCCTGGATGCGGAGGCATGTCGAGAGGCCGGGCTCCTCGATGAGGTGGTCGCTGAGGGCCGGGCCCTCGAGGCCGCCCTCGCCTACGCGAAAGAGCTGGCCAGCGGCCCGAGCGTCGCGATCGATCTCGGTCGCCGCTTCATCTATAAAGCGTTGACCGCAACGCTCGACGAAATGCTCGACTACGAGGCCGTCGCGGGCACGATGACGGCCCACACCGCGGACGCGCGCGAGGGGACCTCCGCCTTCATCGAGAAGCGGAAGCCGCAATTCAAGGGCCATTGAGGAAGATGAGAGGGATCACGTGAAGCAAGCGGCCTGCATCGTCGGCATCGGCGAGACGGACTTCTGCCGAAAGCCCGGCTCGGGCCGGACACAGCTGGCCATCCAACTCGAGGCTTCGCTAGCCGCGATCGCGGATGCGGGTCTCGAACCCAGCGAGATCGACGGCATCATGCCCTTCCCGAATCTCGGCGAGGCAGAACACTTCTCCGCCAACCTCGGCTGCAAGAACATCCGTTATGCCGCGACCATCCACATGGGCGGAGCGGCGCCCGTGGCGTCACTTTCGACCGCGGCTGCAGCCCTTTCGTCGGGCACTGTAAATCACGTGCTGATCCCCGCCGGCTGGAATGGCTACTCGGGGGCACGCGTGCGGGACACCGTCTCTCAGGATGTCGCCTCCATACCCGGAGGCGCAATCGCGCGCGATTTCTACTTGCCCTTCGGCTTTGGTGCCCCGCCGCAGTGGTATTCCGTGATGGCCCGTCGACACATGCATGAATTTGGCACGACCGCCGAGCAATTGGGCGCCATCGCCGTGGCGATGCGCAAGCACGCCCAGCAGAACCCCAAGGCCCTGATGAGGGGCAAGCCCCTCAGTATCGACGAGTACATGGCCTCCCCCATGCTGGCCGATCCCTATCGACTCTTCGATTGCTGTCTCGAAACGGACGGCGCGGCCGCGGTCGTGCTGACGACGGCCGAGCGGGCGAAGGACCTGCGCAAGAAGCCCGTCGAGATCCTGGCTGGCGGCTGCGGCCAGCCCTACCCCGCGGACGAGATCACCACCCGAAAGGATTTTTTCCGGACCGGGCTCACGACCGCCGCACCGGAGGCCTTCGGCAGAGCCGGTGTCACGCCGCGGGACATGCAATTCGCCATGATCTATGACTGCTTCACGTTCGAAGTGCTGCAGCAGATCGAAGAGGCGGGATTCTGCGCGCGCGGTGAGGGCGGTGGCTTCGTCGAGGGAGGGCGGATCGAATTGGGAGGCGAGCTTCCAGTCAACACCCACGGCGGCCTTCTCTCCGAGGCCCACGTCCTCGGGATGACACATATCACCGAAGCGGTCCGTCAGCTTCGCGGTGAAGCGCACGGGCGGCAGATCAAAGACGTCGAGATCGGCGTCGTGACGGGCTGGGGTGATTTCGGGGATGGCAGCATCGCCATCCTGGGGGTCTGACGTCATGGGCCCGAGGGGGGCACGGGAGCTCGCGAGTAGGAAATGGAGGGCGTATGAATGAGTGATCACTTGCGTGAATATTCGAAACCCCTTCCTTCGCTCGAGGGGTTTTCCAAGGACTTCTACACATTCTGCAAAGAGGGGGAGCTGCGTTTTCAGCGCTGCGACGACTGTGGAACCTGGCGACACGTTCCCCGCGAGCTGTGTGCCGAGTGTGCCTCGTGGAGCTGGGAATGGGCCCGGTCGAGGGGTGGCGGTACGATCTACTCGTGGACGGTCGTCGAACGAGCGCTGCATCCCGACTTCGCCGATTCCGTACCCTATGCGCCGACCGTCGTGGAGATGGCCGAGGGTGTCCGGGTCTTGAGCACGATCGTCGACGTTGCGCCCGCGGATCTCGAGATCGGAATGGAAGTGGAGGTCGTCTTCGATGCGATTACCCCCGAGATCACCTTGCCTCGATTCAGGCGAGTCGCCGCGGGTGAATGACCGAGCATGCTATTCGGAGAGCGAGTAAACCCGCAATGACGAAGGGAGCATTGGAAGGCGTTCGGGTCGTCGAGCTGGGTCGGAGGGTGTCGGCTCCCTATTGCACCAAACTCTTTGCGGATCTCGGAGCCGAGGTCCTGAAGATCGAGCCCGTCGGCCGCGGGGACGAGGCGCGCGCCTGGGGCCCCTTCCCGGACGATATCCCCCATCCGGAGAAGAGCGGGCTCTTCTTCACGCTCAACACCAACAAGAAAAGCGTTGCTCTGGATCTCGACGATCCGAGTGATCGCCAGGTGCTGCTCGAGCTGATCGCGGAAGCGGACATCTTCGTCGAGAACCAGGAACCCGACCGGCTGCGAGCGTGGGGTCTGGATTACGAGGATCTGGCCGCCTCGAATACCGACCTCGTCATGATCTCGATCTCTCCCTACGGCCGGACGGGCCCCTATGCCGAGTGGAAGGGCCACGATCTCAACGCCTACCACCTCTCCGCAGCGGGTCACCGCTATTGCGGCCGGCCCGACGCGGCGCCGCTCCAGCATGGCACCTACTCCGCCGACTACCTCGGAGCCGTCGCCGCAGCCGCCTGGGGATTGGGCGCGTATTGCGGCCGTGAACGGGTCGGCGGCGGACAACACGTCGATGTCTCCTGCGCCGAGGTGATCGCCGCGATCTTCGTCGGCGGCATCAATATCGGCGGCCTCGTCCAGGATGGGGTCTTCGACAGGCGGACCGGAGTCGGTATGCCGCTGGCCTCACCCGCGACGATGATGCCGGCTCGTGACGGTCAGGTCTGGCTCATGGCCCTCGAACCCGGTCAGTGGGCCGCGCTCAAGCAGGTGCTCGGCAACCCCGAGTGGGCCGAGACCGAACTCTTCGGTGACATGTACCTGCGCGGTGAAAACTCCGACCTGCTCAATCCGCTCTTCGAGGAGTGGACCCGTCGTCACAGCAAATGGGAGATCATGGAACGCTGCCAGAAGGCCGGGGTTCCCGCGACCGCGGTCTTTACGGTGTCCGAAGCCGCGGAGCATCCGCATATCCGCGAGCGCGGCTACATCAAGACCCTCGAGCATTCAGAGCTCGGCCGGGTTCGCACCTTCGGCGCCGCCTTCCGCATGTCCGCGACACCTGGCGGCCCCGAGCGACCGGCGCCCACCCTGGGCCAACACACGGCGGAGGTCCTGCGCGATGGCTGGCCTGCGCGTCCGACACCGAAGATCGCGCCAAGGCCGGCGAGCACCTCGACCCGCAGATCGCCGTCCCCCGCCCCCTCGAAGCGCCGCTTGCCACTCGAGGGCATTCGAGTCGCCAATTTCGGCTGGGTCTGGGCGGGGCCCATCGTCGGCCAGACACTCGCGCTGCTCGGAGCCGAGGTCTTCAAGATCGAGTCCCGGGAGCGACCCGACTTCATGCGAACCCTGCCCCCCTTCTACCAGGGTGTGCGGGATCCTGATCGCAGCCTCTCGAACCACGCCTGCTGGGCCGGCAACCTGAGTGCGACGCTCAACCTCAGGACGCAGGAGGGACGGGAACTCGCGCGCGACCTCGTCCGCGAGTCGGACGTGGTCGTCGAAAATTTTGGGCCGGGCGTAATGGGGAAGATGGGACTCGATTACGAGAGTCTACGATCATTGCGGCCGGGCCTGGTGATGTGCTCGCTGCCTGCGGCGGGACATAGCGGAGCGCTCAAGGGCGTGCGCACGTACGGCATGTCGCTGACGAGCATCACGGGGATCGACAGCCTGACGGGCTATGTCGACGGGCCTCCGCTCCCCGTCGAAAACGCCTACTCGGATCCCTATGCGGGAGTCCTCGGGGCCTTCGCCGTCGCGACGGCCCTGGTCCACCGCGATCGCACGGGGATCGGCCAGTTCATCGAGCTCTCGCAGCAGGAAGCCATGATGCAGATGATCGCACCCGCCTTCATGGACTACGAGCTGAACGGTCGGGTGGGTGGGCCCCTTGGCAATCGACATCCGGGCGGCAGCGCGGTCCCTCACGGTGTCTTCCCCTGCGCCGGCGACGATCACTGGATCAGCATCGTGATCGACGGCGACCCTGCCTGGGGGAGGCTGCGCCGGGTCATGGGGGATCCCGCCTGGGCGGCCGATCCCAAACTCGACCATCTCGAAGGTCGCTTACGTCAGATCGAGGAGATCCACGATCGCCTGGCCTCCTTTACGGCGGACTGCGACTTCCGGGAGCTGGCCGCGCGCTTGCAAAGGGAGGGGCTGGCGGCGGCACCCGTGCTCAGCGTCGGCGACCTCCTCGACGACCCACATTGGAAGGCGCGCAAGACCTTCATCGAAGTGCGCCATCCGCTCGGCTTCGACGAAACGATCTACGGATCGTACGTGAAGATGAGTCGCAGCCAGATCGTCGTCGAGCCGGGCCCCGCCGTCGGTCAACATAACGACCGCCTCTTTCGCGAGGTTCTCGGGCTGTCAGACGAGCGCTATCGCGACCTCGTCGACCGACGCATCATCTACTGAGCGAATGCGGGTCAGATCTCCGCTCGAACCCCAAAACGTTGACAATAAGGCAGGAAGCTCCCCCGCAGGCCACGCAGATCCTGCAGAACCGTTCGAAGATGCCCTCATCGCCCCTCTTGCGCCCGACCGAGAAAAACCCGCTCCGGATCGAATACGCGCAGAATCGCAAGCTGCTCCTCACCCGCCGCGGGGACCCAGGCTAGATCATCCGCCACCCGAAGCGGCCATCCACACGATGCGCGGATCTCCTCGACGACATCTTCGGGACTGTCGCCGGCGCTCTGAAAAACTTCGGTCAAGACCAGCTCGCCATCGCGTCGCTCGTAGCGACCGTGGGTCGAAACGAGGCCCGAGACGCGATCTCCGGGACTCGTCACGAAGTCGACCTTCGAAACGAAGCCGCGCAGTCGTTGGCGCGCGACGAGCAGGATTTCCGCGGACGCGCTCGCGACGTCGTTCGCCCCCCCGGAGCCAACCAGGAAGCGACCGCTCTTCGTCCTGGTCGAGTTGACGTTGCCTTGGCGATCGACCTGGCCGGCGCCCAGGGTTGCGAGACACCGATTCGTACTCCCGCACGCGTGTATCCCCAACGCCTCGATCACGTCCGTAAGCTGGCTGGTGGTGGGCAGGTTCCGATAGTTCAGAAGAAATGGATCGGCGGGTCGCGGGTCGTGGCCGACCATGCCCGTCTCCGCGAGCAGCGTCACGTCGACCCCCTCTTCCCGCAGCTGGTGTGTCGCGAGCCAGGCCGCAAGCGCCGCCTGCCCGACTCCGGAAAGCAAGGTCTCGTGTCCGGCGCTTCGGATTCGCTCGCTCGCGACCCGCGCGGTCTGCACGATCATTTCTTCGATGGGACTCGCTGGACCCAGTCCGTCGAGGGCTCCCGCGTGGCTCTCGAGTTCACCCCGCCAGGTCTCCGCACCAGCCAGGAACTCGAGTTCTTCGAGACGCTGGGATCCGACGAGCCCGAGGTACTCGGCGTGATCCCGGGGCTCCAGAATCCAGTGCCGCAGCCAATCGTCGTATTGTTCGGCGGACGCCTGGGCTTCGCGGTGCTCGCGCATGTGAACGTAGTCGTTGGCGTAGGCACGAAATTCCGGAATTCCGGCCGCGTAGTTTCCGTACGGATGGGAGCCATAAGGCACCTCGCACACCGCCACCACGCGAACCGCGGGGATGCGCACGAGATGGGAATGTCGACGCACGAAGTCGGCGTCGACCAGGCGATGCACTGTGAGCAGGACGCCCTGTTTGGCGCCGAGGGCCCCATAGACGTTCTCCTGATGAGGCGGAAAGCAGATCGCGTTGCCCGCAGCATCGGCGGCCCAGGCATGCACCAGCGCCAGGTCGGGCTGCAGTGCGCGGATCACAGCCTGACGCCGACCGGGCTCGAAGGGATCCTCCACCTCCCGGTAGCCGCCCTGCGCCTCGAGTTCGGCGGCCATGTCGCTCCCCTGCAGTGAGCGCGTCGTCGCGAAGGGCACACCCTGCGCACCGGCCAACAGCCTTTGCGACAGCGTCAACATCGTCCAGTGTTCGAAATGGCACGACTTCGCCTCGAGCGCACGCGCGACCACCGGGCTGGGGCCCGGCGTCGGGTATCCCTCTCCGGCAAAAGACACGATCGCTCGTTCCAGCAACCCGGCCCCGATGAGCTGCAGATAGTTTCCCGAAAGCGACGACGACACGAAGCTGAAACGTGGATCGCGCCCGTGAAATTGACGGATCAGCTCGTGCAGCGCGGCCACGGGTCGCGCCTGAAGGCTGACCGGATTCAAACACATCCCGGGCTGCACGAAGCGTCGGATCGCGTCGCCGAGAGCCATCCGCTTGTCCGCGCGCGGGCTGTGCACCGTGTCGATGCGTTGCTTTACGATTCGTCGCCAGTCGCTCATGCTCCGCCTCTCGCGCTACCCTGCAAGTCATGACATTCATTCCAGATCCCGAGGCCCCCGGGCTCGCCGTCTCCCAGGCCGACAACGCGTTGCGTTTGCGCTTCGAACGGCCCGATCGACGCAACGCGCTCACCCGCGCCATGATGCAACGTCTGATCCATCACGTAGAGAATGCGGTCGACGATCCCGAAATTCGAGTCATCGTGCTCGAAGGCCAGGGCGATCATTTCTGTGCCGGTGCCGATCTGCGTGATGCCAACGCTCGGAGCGACGTGAAGCCCCGGGTGGGTGACATCCAGCGCCGCCTTCCGAAGCAGGCACACCGTCTGGTGCCCGCGCTGCTTCGCGTTCAAATTCCAGTCGTCGCCCTCGTTCGCGGTGTTGCCAGCGGAATCGGCGCACACCTCGCCTTCGCGAGCGACTTCGTGGTCGCCTCGGAGACCGTCCGCTTTGGCGAACCCTTCGTGAAACGCGGATTCACTCCCGACAGTGGTGGAAGCTTTCTCCTGGCGCGACTCGTGGGCCTCGCGCGTGCGCGGCAGGCGGTTCTGCTCGGCCGGGAAATCGACGCCGAAATGGCTGCGCGCTGGGATCTGGTCCACCGCATCGTGCCCGACGACGAACTCGAGGCGGCGGGTGAAGAGCTGGTTTCCGAATTGCGCGAGGCGCCCACGATCGCTCTCGGGCTCACCAAGTCGCTGCTCAACCAGGCCTTCGACCATACGGTCGAGGCCGCCCTGACGAACGAGGCCTTCGCGCTCGAACTCTCCTCCCGAACGAAGGACTTCAAAGAGGGCATGGCGGCCTTCGCCGAGAAGCGCGTGCCCCACTATCGCGGCCATTGAGCCCCCGCCGTCAATTCTTGCCCTCCGGAAGCCGCTCGGCGCGCATCCGCGAGCGGCGCAGCTTGCCCGCGTCGTCTCGCAGGGGAGTTCTGACGAATTCGATACTGCGGGGGAGCTTGTACCGGGCGAGCGCGTCGGCGAGATGGGCTCGCAGCGGCTCTTCGATCGCCGGATCCGCCTCGACAATGGCATGGATAGACTGCCCCAGATCGTCGTCGGGCAGCCCGATCACGCAGCTCGAGCCGACGTCCGGGTAGGAATCGATCGCCCCTTCCAGCTCGGCCGGGTAGACATTCTCTCCCCCCACGACGATCATGTCCGTACGTCGATCGACCAGATAGAGAAATCCGTCCGCATCCAGGTATCCCAGATCGCCTAACGTCTCCCATCCGTCCTGTGTCGATCGGGCCGAAGCGCCGACATAATGGTAGGTGGAGCCTTGCCCGCCCGGGGGCAGAAAGAAGACATCGCCGATTTCGCCCGCCGGCAGCGTCTCTCCGTCGTCACCAACGATTCGCACCTTTCGCCCTCCCGTCGGTCGGCCCACCGACCCCGGATGTTCGAGCCACTCGCGACCGGAGATCAGCGTGCCACCAATCCGCTCGGTTCCACCGTAGGCCTCGAACATCCGGTCCGCCCCGATCCACTCGATCCAGGACCGCATCAGCCAGTCCGCACACGGCGCACCGCTCGACACGACACGACGTAATGAAGAGAGGTCATAGCGACTCCGCACTTCCTCGGGCAGGCGCCAGATCCGATGCAACATGGTCGGTACCAGATTCGCCCACTGAACCTTGTGGGCCTCGATCAGCTGGAGCGCCAGCTCCGGATCGAAACGGCTCATCAGCACCACGAGCCCGCCGCGCATCAGACACTCCCGGGCGTTCAGGAAAGGGCCTGTGTGGAAAAGCGGCCCGGCGATCAGGACCACGGCGTCCGCGTCCATCCCGTAATGAGCGGCCTCGGTGTCGAACTGGGCCGGATTGCCGTCCACGATCAGCTTGGGTCGCCCCGAACTTCCGCCGGAAGCGATCGCGTGGCTATGGGGCGAGGTTCGATCCGGAAGCGGAGGGGCATGCGGAGGCGGGAATCCCTCGACTTCCGATGGACCGGCATCGGGCAAGCTGCTCCGTGTCGGATAGCGACTTGCGGGCACCCCGATCACGAGCCTCGGGTCCGCGAGTTCGACGATTTCGCTCTGCTCCTTCTCGGGAAGCCGGTGGGAGAGCGGCAGCGGGACCGCCCCGAGCTTCCAGGCGGCCAGCGCGCACTCGAAGAATGCGATCTCGTTGGGCAGCACGATCGCGACGTGATCGGCTTCCTTCACACCCAGCGCTTGCCAGGCGTGGGCGCGTCGATTGGCCGCTTCCTCGAGGCCCGCCCGAGTCGCTACTTTTCCGTCGCAGACGATCGCTGGCCGATCGGGGCTGGCTTCGACAAGTCGTGCGAAAGCACTGGGGAAGGAGAGCAGCGGCATGCCCGTCACTCCGACCGAAGGATCGATCGTCGAGCCAGCTTCCAGCCTTCCGACGTACGTCGAATCTCGTCCAGATCACCCTCGTCCGACAAATGCGCGAGCTTCGCCAAAAAGTTGCGAACTTCGAACTCGTCGCTCGTACGTTGGATTGCCTCATTCGTCATGTCGACTCCGATCCGCCACGTTCCGTCGGGCGATCACGCAGTTCGCCCCCACTGCCAGAGCCGTTCGGAAAGATTCATCGAAGCAGCGGACACAGCATCTCCCAAGGGCCAGCCCTTATACTATATTGAATTTCATGAATCAAAGGGCTCGATTTCAAGGTTTGACAGACATCCGAGACGTCCTCGAGCATTCCCACACCATCGCCGCGAATCCGCGATGAGCGATTCCCCGGGCATCACCGAACTCGGTATCGCGCGACTGCGCGCACGAATTGGCGTGCCGGAGCCGCATCCGCAGCCGTCACACTACGAGTGCCCGAACGAGGATGCGTTTCGTCACGTGGCGAATGCCTATGGCGACGACAATCCATTCGGGTGCGATCCGACGTGTGGCGTGCACGCTTTCTACTCCGGAAGTTTTCACGAATGGTGGCAGCCTCTCCGACCGTCACGGCGGATCTTTGAGCGCAACGCGCTCGCGCTGCGCTTCGCGGAGATCTGAACGATGGACCTGCACTACAGCGACTCGGACGAAGATTTCAGGGTCCGGCTGCGTAGCTGGCTCGAGGTGGAGGTCCGGAAACACGGGGAGCCACCGCCCCCAGGCGCCTGGCCGGAGCGGCGAGCGTACGACACCGCCTGGCAGCGGAAGCTCTACCAAGCCGGATATGCGGGACTCGGATGGCCGGCAGAATTTGGCGGTGCCGATGCGACACTTGCCGAACAACTGATCTACTACGAAGAGACCGCATCGGCCAACGCACCCTATATCGGCGCCAACTTCATCGGCGTGATGCACGGCGGACCGACGCTCATCGCCGAGGGCAGCGATCGCCAGAAATCCGCTCATCTGCTTGCGATCCTGAAGGGAGAGCAGGTCTGGTGCCAGGGCTTCTCGGAACCCGACGCGGGCTCCGATCTGGCCAACGTGCGTACACGTGCGAGACGCGAAGGCGACGAATACATCGTCGATGGCCACAAGATCTGGAGCACACGCGCCCAGATCGCGGACTATTGTGAATTGCTGGTCCGCACGGATCCCGACGCCACCAAACACAAAGGAATCACCTGGCTGATCCTTCCAATGAATCAGCCGGGCGTCGAGGTCAGACCGGTCGACACGCTGGAGGGCGATAGCCACTTCTGCGAGGTCTTTCTCGAGGGCGCACGCGTACCCGTCGAGAACCGGGTAGGCGAAGAGAACGACGGATGGCGCGTGGCAAACGTCACGCTTCGCTTCGAGCGCGGGACCTCTTTTGCACCCCACATCATTTCGCTTCGGACGCAGTTGCGCCGGACCGTCGACCTCGCGCGCAGCGCGGATAGACGTTGGTCGGACCCGATATTTCGCCGACGCGCGGGACATCTGGAGGCGAAGATCGAAGGGCTCTGGCGCCTGACCCAGATGTGCGTCTCCGAAGCCGCCGTGACCGGAGTCCCGAGCCTGCTCGGCTCAGCGGTCAAACTCCAATACAGCGAGCTCTACCAGGAGATCGGCGAGTTCGGCATGGCGTTTCTCGGCGGGGCCGCCCTGGCCTGTGAGGACGTGGACGGATTACCGGTTGCCGAGATGCTGCACGATTACCTGTGGTCCCTCCAGTTCACGATCTCCGGGGGGACCTCTCAGATCCAACGGAACATCATTGCCGAGCGCATCCTGGGTCTCCCTCGGGAGCCACGACCCTGAACCGGCGGCGATGCCGCTCCAAACGACGCAAGTACGATGCGAGAACGAAGGATGAAAATCGACTCATGAGACGACCCGATTACAGCCGCTACACCGAAGATCTCGCGGTAGACATAGACGATCGCATCCTCACGCTCACGCTGGACAATCCGGAGAAGCTGAACGCGAATACGGAGGCCATGCATTGGTCGCTCTCGCGCATCTGGGACGACATCGATTCAGACCCCGACGTACACGCGGTGATCTTCACGGGAGCGGGCGAGAAGGCATTCAGTGCAGGCGGCGACCCTGCGCAGATGGAACAGGATTTCGGCAACAGCGAGCGCTGGTTCAAGATCGCAGCGGAAGCGAAACGCATCATCCACGGCATGTTGGCCTGCAACAAGCCGATCGTCGCCCGCCTGAACGGACATGCCATCGGCTTCGGGTCGACGCTGGCCCTGGCGTCGGACATCATCGTCGGAGTGAAGGGAGCCAAGTTTGGAGATCCGCACTGCAACGCTGGGCTCGTCTGTGGGGACGGCGGTGCCCTTCTCTGGCCGCAGCAGATCGGATACGCCCGCGCCAAGGAGTTCCTCTTCACGGGGCGACTCGTCACGATGGAAGAGGCAGCCGAGATGGGCCTGATCAATTACGCGGTGTCCCGAGAAGAGCTCGACTCGAAGGTCACGGAGCTGGCACGACGCATCGCAGACGGCGCGGGCCGGGCCATTCAACTGACCAAGAACGTCTTGAACCTGCCCCTTCGTCAGGCAGCAATTTCGACCATGGACCTGGGCATGGCGAACGAGATGCAGTCCGCGCAGAGTGACGATCATCGAGAGGCCGTGAGGTCGATGATCGAGAAACGCGATCCGAAATTCACGGGGCGCTGAGGGTCGACAATCCGAGGAACACGAAGGGAAAAGGAAAAAGGAACTGAGATGGGACTGGCTGAAGGTAAATGCGTGGCGATCACGGGAGCAGGTCGGGGGATCGGCAGGGGACATGCCCTGGTGCTCGCGTCCGAGGCTGCCCACGTGGTGGTCAATGACGTCGATCTCAGCGAAGCCAAGGGCGTCGTCGAGGAAATCGAGGCGGCGGGTGGCATCGCGCAGACGAACGGGGACGACATCGGCACGCGAGACGGCTGTGAAGCCCTGGTCGCGCAATGCGTATCGAGCTACGGACGCATCGATGGCCTCATCAACAATGCGGGGATCGTACGCGATCGTTCCTTCCTGAAGATGACGGACGACGAGTTCGACGATGTCTTTCGGATCCACGCCAAGAGTACATTCTGGGCCTCACAGACGGCGGCCCGCCGAATGCGCGAACAGGGCGAAGGCGGTTGCATCGTGAACACGACGTCGGGTGCCCACATGGGAAATTTTGGCCAGACCAACTACGCCGCAGCAAAGGGAGCGATCGCTTCCATGACCTATACCTGGGCGCTCGAGCTCGCGCGATACGGCATCCGGGTCAATAGCATCGCGCCCGCCGCGACGACGCGCATGACCGCGGTCGCGAAGGGACCCGACGGCCGTGTCATCGACCTGCCCTTCTGGGACCCCGCACTCAACTCGGCCATCGTCGCCTATATGATCAGTGACGAGGGCGACTGGATCACGGGCCAGGTCTTCGCGACCGGCATGGAACGGCTCGGGGTGATGCACCAGCCGAGCTACGGCCCGACCCTCATGCGTGAAGGGGGATGGGACGTCGCCAGCGTTCGCCGTTGGTTCAAGCAAGGACTGGGCAAGAACCTCGAGAACTTCGGCCTCATGAAGACGCCCTATCCCTATTATGAAGGTGTGAAACCCGACTGAGAAGAAATGAATTGGACTCGTGGCACGCCCGGAACGATCGGGCTGATCGGTGTCACCCAACGAGAACAGCATGAGAGAGCGTTTGCAAAGAGAGGCAAGACCATGAGCACGAATCTGATCACACTCGAGTACCAGGGCCCGATTGCCATCATCACGAACAACCGGCCCGAAAAGAAGAACGCGGCCAACGACGAGATGGACCTGGGACTGCGCGAATATCTCGACGAGATTTCGCTTCGACCCGACGTGCGTGCGGTCATCTGGCGCGCCGAGGGAACATCATGGTCCTCCGGCCGTGACGTCAGCGAGCTCGGCATACGGACCGAGGACATCGACGACCTCTCGTTCATCGAGCGCGGCCAGGGGGCGATGAAGACGCTGATGGGCCTCCGGGCTCCCGTGCTCTGCGCGCTGAAGGGCTGGGTCATAGGCGGCTCCTTCGAACGTGCGCTGGTCTGCGATCTGCGCATCGCGGCGGAGGGCACCCGCTTCATGCTGCCCGAAGTGAAGCACGGCGTGATTACCGACACGGGCGGCATGGCTCGGCTCTTTCAGATATGTGGACACGGGGTGACCATGGACATGATCCTCACCGGACGAATCATGGAGGCCGAGGAAGCCCTGCAGCATGGAATCATCTCACGGCTGGTCCCCGTCGACGAACTCGAGGATGTGGCCCTCGAAATGGCGAAGGGCATCGCCGCAGCGCCCACATTTACGGTCAAGATGGCCCGGCGCAACATGAATCTGCTGGCGAGCCACCAGGTGATCACGTCGATCGATGAGGAGGCCACGACCCAGACTCTCGTCTTCGCGTCGGATGACTACGCCGAGATGAAGGCGGCACGTGCGGAAGAGCGTGAGCCCCTGTTTCGTGGACGATAGGGGTCGAAAGCGATGACAACCGACCGTCGCGACGTGGACACGGGTTCGCCGCAGCTGCTCTTCCGGATCGAGAGTGGAGTCGCCGTGGTGACACTCAACGACCCGGAGAACCGAAATCCGTTAGGCCACGACTTGCGCCCGGCGCTCCGGCGCACGATCGATCAGATCGCGCGCGACGACGAGATCCGCTGCCTGCTGCTCACGGGGGCCGGCAACTCCTTCTGCGCCGGCGGAAACGCGAAAGCGATGGCAACGGACGAGCAGCCTCCGCTCGAGGAACGCATCCGCAGCATCCGCTGGGAGAGCGAGGTCGTGGCCGTCATCCACGAGATGCCAAAACCAACCCTTGCCGCGCTGCCCGGGCCCGCCGCGGGCGCGGGCTTCTCCCTGGCGCTCGCCTGCGATTTGCGCATCGCCGCCGAGAGCGCCTTCATGCTGACTGCATTCAAACGACTCGGCCTCCCGGGAGATTTCGGCGGCAGCTGGCTCTTGACGCAATTGGTGGGGCCCGCCCGGGCGCGCGAGCTCTACTTCACTTCTCGGCGGGTCCAGGCGGACGAATGCGAACGATTGGGCCTCGTCAATCGGGTGGTCCCCGACGCCGCGCTGCAAGAAGAATCCATGACCCTGGCGCGGGAACTGGCCGAGGGTCCACCGATCGCCTTCCGCTGGATGAAGGAAAACCTGAACCGTGCGCTGGTTTCAGATCTGCGCAGTTGTCTGGCGGAGGAAGCGGAACGCCAATGCTGGGCCGCGGAGACCGAAGATTTTCGCGAGGCCACGCGCGCGTTCGTGGAGAAACGAAGCCCGCGCTTCAAGGGCCGCTAACCGGTTCACGCAGACTGAACGCGGGTCTGCAGCGAGGAAATCTAATGGAGACGAAATTTCGACCCTCCTCACTGGGTACGATCGGGCGAGTCGTTCAGGATTCTGCCCGTCGGTACGCAGACCTCTCTGCGGTCGAGGACGGTGGGGGTCTTCGCAACCTGACCTTCGCGGAGCTCGGCGAGGCCGCGATCCGATCGGCCCGAGCCTTCCTGGCAGCCGGAATCGAACCGGGCGATCGGGTCGCGATCTGGGCCCCGAATCGTCTCGAATGGATCCTCGCGGCGGTTGGCCTGCAATCGGTCGGCGGGGTGCTCGTGCCACTGAATACACGCTTCAAGGGCGCCGAGGCAGCCTACGTCCTGGGCAAGAGTCGAGCGCGCCTGCTCTTCACGGTCGAGGAGTTTCTCGGCACCCGATATATCGAGCTGATCGGGAAACAGGAACTTCCCCATCTCGAGCGGACGATCACGCTCGCAGGTACGCACCCGGCCGCGCAGCCATGGGAGGATTTTCTGCAAGACGGCGACGCCGTCCCGGAACTCGATGCAAAGA
>SMVA01001655.1_pt1 | contig 15970 bp, 19 predicted proteins | sample 2456451 | NCBI WGS metagenome assembly SMVA01 (sample SAMN11095933, study PRJNA526329) | marine sediment metagenome | biome: Marine sediment; feature: Surficial sediment; material: Deep marine sediment; isolation source: Hadal surficial sediment | place: Pacific Ocean | collected 2014-05 | depth...
AACTGTAAGAAAGGGGCAATCCAGCGACGCCCTCTTGCACAGTCGAACAGATAGACTCGGGGGTCATCGTCAGGCACGACCAGGATATTGCGCCAATTCAGATCGTTGTGGGTAAATCTATGCTGGTGTAGCCGAGCGACTGCTTGCGCAAGCTTCGTGCTCATGGAATCCAACCACTTCCTGTTGCATAACAACGGGTGATTCGCTTCCGCAAGCAGCCGAAGATCCACCGAATTTTCTACCTCCTGCGTCACCAGCACTGATTGATGGCGACCGTCGGCGCAGTTTCGTTCTCCGTGCGCCACGACCGGGGGTACCAGAACTCCCAACGATTCCATATAAAGCAAATTGTTGAACTCCCGTTTGGCATCGCTGCCCAGCAGGCGGGCTTTCAATCCGTTGCGCATCGTGTAGATCTTCATGTAGTAGGAAGTGGTCGCACCAACCTTTCGGACAGAGTGGCTGTTGTCTAAGGTACCGCGCACGTGTTCACACTCAGCGCTCAACGCTTCATCCATCGTTGGGAATTGATGTCCGAAGTCATCTCTAAAAGCAGGTCGAATGTTCCAGCTTTCCATCCGGTCTCTCAAGGTGCGCAACAGCTAACGGTCATCGCGTTGGTCTACTCCAACTTCGCCACTAACCGATAAACGGCGATGAGCACGCCGAAACCGATGTACATGCCGAAAAGTGCCACCAGCAGGAGCAAGCCCTGCTGCGGCGTCACCACGCCGTTTACGGCTAACGCAACGATGACCAGTGCCAGCGCAATCAGCGTCCCGCCGGCCAGCAGCAAAGTGATCAGGGTTTTCTTACGGCGCATCTTCCGGCACCTTTTCGCGTGCAGCAGGCACGTCTCCGCGTTCGGCGCGCACGTCTCCGCGTTCGGCGCGCACGTCTCCGCGTTCGGCGCGCACGTCTCCGCGTTCGGCGCGCACGTTCACCGAAGCGCCTGCCACCTCCCGATAAGAACGCAGGGTCGTCTTGGCTGACCGCAGGTTCCAGGCGTCGGCGTTGTTGGAAATCTCCGCCCGCGTCAGCGACAGCCCGGCTCTTGCTTGCGCGAGAGTATGAAGTATTTCGTCCTTGCTATCCGGGGACTGACTGGCCTCGAACTCTGCTTCGAGTTCGCGGATTCTGGCCAGGCGTTTATTGAGTAAACGCCCGGCCTCCAGCGCTTCGGGTGTGTCCTGAAAAAACACCAGTCGCGTTAACCAGGCCGCTGTGTCGAAGAGGTCCTGCTGGCCTGCGTCGACGCTGTTTTTCGTCAGCGCTTTGAACGCGACAAGCGAGTCGTCCAGCCCACCTTTTATTCGTATGGAATATATTCGGCTGAACGCGATGGCGTCTACCGTTTCTGGTAATCGCGTGATGCCCGCTACGGTGATCAGCGCCTGAAAATTATTCTCCGGATAGGCCACGTTGATGCGCCTGCGCGGCTGGATCTGCTCGTCAGTCCGCGGATACACCCCTTCAAACGCATCGATCGCATCGATCAGTTCCGCGGAAACCGGGCGCCGTCGGCCTACCTTCCGGTAGAAGATTTCGCCATCGGCAGCAACGATATATACCGCATGAATGGCCAGTTCCCGTGTGTCCGGATTCTGCACCCCGAAAGCCTTGACGACGGATTGCTGCGGATCGCTGCCGAGATCGAACGTCAACCCGAGCCGCTCAATCATGGCAAGCGATGCAGCCTGTTCATCGACCGAAATGGCGATGACCGACACGCCACGGTGGTCGAAGCGCGCTATCTGATTCTGCAACTCGCCGAGTTGCACGTTGCACGCAGGTCACCAGTGGCCGCGATAGAAGATGATCGCCACACCTCCCTTCTCGCGCGCTTCACCGAGCGAGACGACTCCACCGCCGGCACGTGGCACGACGAAATCTGCCACACGCTCGCCGATACTGAGGGCTGCGGGTGCGTCGCGGCTGGCACCGTAGGCATTCGTGCGGATATCCACAGGCTCTGCGCTGCGCGACGAGGGTTTGTAGCGTGGGAACAATTCGTCTTCTGCACCGGCGGCGACCATGGTGACCAGCGACAAGCAGATGAGCGCACCCGCGACGGGTAATTTGAGGTTGAGTTTTTTCATACGCAGAGAATTAGATACGCTGGAACGTAACAGTTCCGTAGTGGGAAGTAGTGGCAACAAACCTGTAACTCCACCTCCAGACTCGCGATCTACGCCGCCTCGAACAACCCTGCCGCCCCCATGCCTTTACCAATGCACATGGAAACGATGGCATACTTTTTCTTGCGTCGTCGCAGTTCCCGCAGCACGAGACCCGTCAACCGTGCGCCGGTCATCCCGAAAGGATGGCCAATGGCGATGGAACCGCCGTTGACGTTGTAGATCTCGTTGTCGATACCCAGGCGGTCGCGACTGTAGAGACATTGCGATGCGAAGGCTTCATTCAATTCCACCAGGTCGATGTCCTGCAGCGTCAGCCCGGTGTAGTCGAGCAGTTTGGGTATTGCAAATACCGGACCGATGCCCATCTCATCGGGTTCGCAACCCGCAACGGTAAATCCGCGGAAGTATCCCATCGGTTGCAGGCCGAGTTGTTCTGCGCGTTGTTCCGTCATCAACAGGGCCATGGAGGCACCATCGGAGAGCTGCGAAGCATTGCCGGCCGTGACGGTACCGTTTTCTTCAAACGCAGGCCCCAGCTTATTTAGAGCTTCGAGTGTTGTGCCGGGACGGTTGCACTCGTCTTTGTCCACGGTCCCCTCGACGACTTCGGTTGCGCCGGTTTCTTTGTCGATGAGCTTGCGCCACTGGACGGTCATGGGTGCTATTTCTTCTGCGATGCGGCCGGCGGATTCCGCTGCGGCATAGCGTTGTTGGCTCTGCAGGGCGTATTCATCCTGGGCATCTCGCGTAACCTGATAGCGTCTTGCCACCACCTCGGCGGTGTTGCCCATCGCCATGAAGATGTCGGGTTTTACCTCCTGCAGCCGGGTATTTTCAGCGAATTCCGCTGGCGTGCCCCGATCCAGGCCGGTAATGGATTCAACGCCGCCGGCCATCATTACCTGAGCGCAGCCGCTGCTGATTTGATTGGCTGCGAACGCGATGGAATTGAGACCCGAAGAACAGGCGCGACTGATCGTGGTTGCGGGCACCGTGATGGGGAGCTTGGACAGCACGACGGCGTGGCGCGCAACGTTGGCCGATTGCTCTCCGACCTGGCGTCCGCAGCCGAGAATGACGTCTTCAATCTCATCCGGGCCGACCGCCGGATTCCGCTCCAGCAGTGAATCGATGCAGTGGGCGACAAGATCGTCCGATCGGGTCAGGTTGAAAGTGCCACGATGGGCCTTAGCCAACCCGGTGCGTATGCTGTCGACGATGACTACGTTGCTCATTGGACGTTCCCCCGGTAAGTGGCCCCATTTTAGAATTCGTCGCCTGCGATAAACAAGGGCAGCGCGTGAGGTTCTTTTTCTTTCGAGTCCGGGGCAATACAGCTAGCGTTGTCCGGCGGTGCACCGTGCAGGCCCAGGCATCATGGCGTTTGCACTGCCTGCCACCGGCTTACCGGGTCAATCGGGGTCTTTCTTTCCCCAAACGCTCGGGCCGTAACCGGGATGCAGCCGTTCTTTGTCGAATACCCCGTCAGCCGCCTCACGGTGACAGTCTGCACACGGGCTCAAGAATCCTTCTTTGAGTTCTTTGACCTGCAGTTGTCTGGGTATTTCTTCGTGCATGCGAACAAACGCCGGAAGCTCCGTAATCCGCAGAGGTGGATCAGCCGGCATGTTTCTCATCAGCTTGCTCAAAGAGGTGAGTTTGCCGGCTTGCAGCGCGTTGAGTTCCAGATAACTCATGATTTGCGTGGTCGACTCTTCATCCAATTCTGCGTTTTCGCCAAAATGATCCTCCAGGCCCTGCATGATCCCGCGCCAGCTTTTGCCGGGTAGAAGACCTGGAAGATAGGCAAAGTGGCAGGCCCCGCACTCCTCGATATAGAAAGCATCCGGCACGAACTGCCCGGGTTCACCTTCCACCGCGTTGCTGACGACTCCATAGAACCCGAATGCCAACACTGCACCCAGCAATACCGATCCGATCGACCATCGCACGTTGCTCATGTGTTCATTCATATGCTTTACCCGGCTATTGCTGGCTCAACCACAGCAAGATGTCACCTTTTTCCTGCGCCGTACACTCTCGCCCGAATGTCCATTTGCAGTTTCGAAAGAACCACTTGTTGATCTTCTTTCTGCTGGTGAGTCGTTGAGGATTCACCGACGGCGCCATCGGTTCTATGATTTTTCCCGTTCGCTCATGCCTGCCGTTGGCGTGCACAGAGTTCGTGTGGCAGCTTGTGCAACTGCGGCCATTCGCATCTCTGTTCCATGTTGCGATTCCTGCACTGGTAGAAAACGGTTCGGCTGCCTCCGCTGCAAGTTCCTGCAACATCGCTTGCGTCGTATCGCTTGCGGCCCGTGAATAAACAGGCGATAGCACAACGACGATAACTGCGGTTGCCAAAATCGGCGACGCATTGCTTATCCATGATGAGGCGCGACTCTGCATTTGACTCGGTACTGAACTGTTTTTTGAACTCTGCATTGGTTGCACGACGGTTATGGTCGTTTGTCGCCGGTGATCATGGCTCGGGTCAGGTTCTCCTTGTATCGCACTGTGGTAAGTAATACACCACCCACGTGAACGATCACCAGTACCAGAGTGACATCGGTGAAAAGCTCGTGAATTTCTGCGACGACATCTCCCGGCCAGGAGGCGACGAATGTCGCAGCCAGTGGGCCACTCCCCTGTATCGCAAACAACACCATTCCGGACAGGGCCGTTATCGACAGGGCGATCATCAGCGCGAGTATCATCGCCGAGCCTGCGGGGTTATGGCCGATATAACGTTTGGCCGTGCCGTTGATGAGCTGTTTCAGATAAGAGGCAGCCACTCCGGGCGGCGTGACAAAATCCGCAAAAAGCGCGTGCGTGGGGCCGATTACACCCCAGACAAGCCGGAACCCCACCAGCCCGAACACCGTATATCCGACGTGGCTGTGCATGCTCAGCCACTCGCCTTCCAGAAAATAAGCCAGGCAGAAGAATATCGCGAGTGACCAGTGAAACAGCCGCACCAGGGGGTCCCATACCACGGTGCCTTCCTTTGGCTCAGGGTGCATGAGCTTGATGGCAGACTTCAATTTCGCCAGAGGAAACCACGGCCGGTTGTTCGATACGTGCGCAGAAATTTCGGCTCCGGCTCAATGCCGAGCTCGGTGAGCTTCGGACCCAGGGCGACGTGCCGCGGATCATTCGAATGTTTTTCCATCGCGGTCATGTCGCTGCACGCCATGACGAAAACCAGATCACCTTTGCGCAGGTCTAGTTCCCTGTCCGCATCGGCCGCCGCAATGCCTGCGCTGTAAATGAGTGTGTCTGGTTCGTTTTCCCAGCAGTACGCTGCGTGCTGGACCGCCAGTTCGAGGTAAGTTGCGAGCTGGTGATCGTCAGCGAATCGAAATCCCAGAATGGCGATGACCACGCCTTCTTGTGTCGGCCCAACCGTTTCCGGCCGCGACCACCAACCGAAGTCAGGCACGTCAAAATACCGGGAGCTCATGACTCGGCGCTTGGTCATGCGGCGTTCACCCATCGTCTCGGTGAGCGTTGCATGTGCGGGACGATCGATATGTCGTTGCAGGCTGCGGTCACCATTCACGTAGCGCTCGAAGACCAGAACGTTCTTTGCGTCTTCCAGATTGATTGCCGATGCGTAGGCGCTGGTTTCGGGCTCGCCGTGCAGCGCGTCGTCTGCTCGCGTCTCCCATTCGTCGAGCCACGCGTCCACCGATGTATTCTCCGGCCGAATCTGGAATTCGACCATGGTGGTCATCGGCCGGTCGTGAGAGTCGCCCGGGTCCATCAGGAACGTAGGAGAGGAATAATCATTCTCCGCCTACCTCTCCTGCACGACGAGCCAGTTCTTCCTGTTCCAACAAGCGGGCTCCACGAAGAATGTTGCCCATGGCGTAGTTGCCTTCATGGCAAGCATACTCATAGACCCTTTCTTCGCTGTGTTTCCACACAAACTCACCACTCCAGGGCGCCGTCCAGGCAGTTGGGTCTGTGACGGTGAAATTGTAGAGCAGGTTGCCGTCTTCGAGCCGGCTGAATCGCTCTACGAGATGCAGATTTTCGTCCCCGCCATACAACCCCGTGAATTCACGAAAATTGGTGGTGTCAACGACCAGCGTGTCGCCCTCCCAGTGGCCGATGGAGTCGCCGAGCCATTTACGATTCGATTTCGGCGCATGTTCCGAGTTGAGTCGGATGATCCGCGCATCGTGGACCATCTCCAGGAGAATCATCACATGATCTTCGGTCTGGATGATGCGTTTGAAGTTGTTGTAGGGGCCCGGAATGCTGGGCGGCCCGGCGCTGAAACCCAGCAGACACCGCTCGGCAAGCGCCAGATTCTCCGGGCCATCGAATGGTCCGGGACCGTCGCTGTCCAGCCACGATGCCGTACCGTCGTTGACGTAGGTAAACGACGTAAAATTGTCTGCACGCTTCTTTTCGCCCGTTTCCGTCATGGGCGGTTGGCGGCCGTTGGGTGGGTCATACACGATTGATGTGCGGATCCTGCCGTCTATCTCGACGACCCCGTCGCCAAGATCCAACCAGAATGCATTGTAGCCGCCGGTCCCGCCGCCGCCACCGGTCTTCTCACCCTGACCGCCGACAGGCGGTGCTTCCCGGTCAGGATCGCTTTGCTGAGCCGCCGATGAGAGGAACTCCCTGGTACGTGCGGTTGCGGCGTTGGCTTCTTCGCGAGTCATGAATTTCTGGTCGCCCAGCTCTTCGGGGCGATTGAGCGGTGTCAACGTCCCGCTGTCGTAAAACCCGGTAAGATCCGGATGGCCGGATGCGGTGCGTTTTGAATCAGCAGATGCTGAACCGATCGCCACGCAGACCAGACTGACCAGCCACAACAATTTCATCTCGACTCTCCTCTCATCTCTACTCCCATTTTTCCTCCCGCCTCACGCATTCCGGGCCGCGGTTGGAACCGATCGTCGATCGGCAGTCTTACAGGTCAGGCACTGACGCTCGATGCCTTTTTGTCTCGTTCAGCGACCAACGCGCGCAGCCTGGGGATCAGCTCCTGGCCATACTCGATCGCGTCAGGCAGTGGATCATAGCCGCGGATCAACAGACTCGTGGCTCCCAGATCGTAGTAGCTGGCCATCGCCTCAGCAACCGTTTCGGGCGTGCCGACGAGCGCCGTGGAGTTGCCGCGCGCACCGCTCGCCTCGGCCAGTGCCGTGTAGAGACAGCTGTCGTGGACCTCTTTCGCGGCAGCCGCATCGAGCAGTCGTTGCGAACCGACGTTTTCGGGTCTGGGTATCTTTCTGTCACCAACACGGCCTTTGATCTGGTCGAGAATAGCATGCGCCCGATCCCAGGCTTCGCCCTGCGTTGCCCCCAGAATCGGTCGCGTCGAGACGCTGAACGTGATTTTGTTGGCGCCGGCCGCGGTACGAACCTGGGTCATGAAATCCGCTGTTTCGGCCAGCGGCTCTCCCCAGAGCATAAAAACATCGACATAGGGGGCGAGGGCTGCGACAGCCGCTGCAGAGCCGCCGCCGCCGTAGAGCGGAATCCGGGGTTCCTGTGCACAGCGAATCTCAGAATAGGCCTGCTCGACCTGATAGAACTCTCCGGCATAATCGAAGGGCTTCGGATCGGTCCAGCTGCGCCGCAGAATTTGTACATATTCCTCAGTTCGCAGGTAGCGCCCCGCGTGGTCGGTATGGTCACCATCTTTGGCCTGGTCCGTATCGCTACCACCGCTGATCAGATGCACGGCCAATCGACCGCCGCTGAGTTGATCCAGGGTCGCGAGCTTGCGGGCGGCCAGCGTGGGTGCCACGAAACCCGGCCGGTGCGCAAGCAGGAAACCCAACCGGTCGGTGACGGATGCCGCATGGGCGCCGATCAGAAAACCGTCGGGTGCATCGGAAAAATAGCCGATCAATACGCGATCGAATCCTGCCTCTTCGTGAATTCTGGCGGTATTCGCAATGACGTCGGCTGCGAACGGCGGCCCTTGTGGCGGAATGATTTCCGAAGCCACCCGCGGTGCGATCCAGCCGATCATTTCCACAGGCATCGATCAAATCCCCTGGTACCGGGTACATACCTTTAGCCTTTTACCGCGAACGCGCAACATCGGCAAGGTAAAAGGCTAAAGGTATGTACCCGGTACTGTGGTTCTGCTGGTGAGTTACTGGTACAACGTACCCCACCGTTGCGGGAGTCAAGCGATGAGGCTGAAACGCGTCCTTCTTATCTCGGGGGCTACCGTGGTTGTTCTTGTCTTGCTGGTCACCGGTCTCTTGTTCGTTGTAAGTAAGTGGCATCGATGATCCCTTCATGCCGCTTTATGCTGACAACTGCAGTGAGTGCCACGGTCAGAATTTCGAGGGTACGGTGCAGGGTCCGGCACTGGTCGGGCCGGACCTGATCCACGGGGACTCGGTCGTCGAGATTTCCGCGAGCGTTGCCAGTGGCTTCCCGGCGGCAGGGATGCCGGGCTGGTCGGCGATCTTCAATGAAGCTCAGGTTCAAAGTCTCGCAATACTGATTGCGGAAAAACGGGTCAATCGGAATTTCACCGATTTCAAGGCCGATAAAGAACTCGTGATTCCCGCCGGTCTCATCGAAAGTGAACTGGTGAGCTTCCGCGTCGAGACCGTCGCCAGCGGGATCGATCCCTTCCCGTTCTCAATCGCACCGTTGCCGGACGGCCGCATCCTGCTCACTGAGAAGTCGCGGGGTCTGCGCATCATCTCTACCGACGGGCAGCTCTCGGAGCCGATCGAAGGTACGCCCGAGACGTCTAATCTCGGCTTTGAAATCATGGGGCTTAATATTGGTATCGGCTGGCTGCTCGACGTAGCACTTCATCCGGACTACGCAGACAACGGTTGGATTTACCTGCTGCACACAGATCTTTGTGGCGATTGCGAGGACGGCGGTGGTTTCATAATTCCGATATCCATGAATCGAGTTGTCCGAGGCCGCATTAGAGATGGCGTCTGGGAGGATCAGGAAGTCATCTGGAGTGTTTCCCCGGAGTACTACACCTCCACGCCGGATATTGGCGCCGGTGGTCGACTTGCCTTCGATCCGGCGGGTTATGTGTATCTGAGCGTGGGCCTGAAAGGGGCGGACAACTATGTGGGTATTCAGGATCTTTCGACGCCCTACGGCAAGATCCATCGAGTCCACTACGATGGCCGGGTGCCATCCGACAATCCCTTCATCGATCGACCCGGTGCACAACCCAGCATCTGGTCGTACGGTCATCGCAGTCCGCAGGGACTCGAGTTCAATGCAAAGACCAGCGAGTTGTGGGGTACGGAGATGGGCCCACGGGGTGGCGATGAGGTAAATTTGTTGCAGGCCGGCGGCAATTACGGCTGGCCGCTGTATTCGAAAGGCGTCGACTATGATGGCACGCCGGTTGAGTACTGGAAAGAACTCGGAATTGAGTTCGATCTGAAAGACATCGAGCAGCCGGTGATCGATCTGACCCCATCACCTGCTGTGTCGAGTTTCATTGTCTATGACGGTGAAGCTTTTCCCGAGTGGCAGGATGACTTCATTGTCGGCAGCCTGAAAGCAACCGAGCTTTATCGGTTTGTGGTGGACGGGTCCAACCACCTTCACAGCGAGATTCTGCTCAAGGATCTTGCTCGCATCAGAGATGTCGAATCCGGGCCGGACGGAACGATCTATTTGCTGCTCGAACACGCAACGGACGGTCAGATCGTGAGACTGGTGCCGGAGAATCGTCCGGTAGACGTATCAGCCATCGCGGCTCCCTAGCTTGTCGCTAGGGATTGCGCTTCTGTAACGACCTCCTGCATGCCTTCCCACTCGTCCCAGATATTGCACATCGCCTGCTTTGATCGCTCCCAGGGATCATTACCGTTTTCGTATTCGAGCCACTCTCCCAGCCAGTCACGGTCGGGATGATCTGACAGCCCAGTCAACACTTTGTCAGGTTGCCGCTTTTTGTTGCGGATGCGGAAAATGATGTTCTTACGGGACTCGCTGCCATGCTCGTTCCGCGACCCCGAATGGGGAATGTTGTACATGGCAATGCAGGCATCACCCGGTTCCATCAGAATTTGCACGGGGCATGGCCAGCGCCTGCCGTCCGGCGTGCACTCGGAAGCCTCGTCGGTGAACTGATCGTGGATCGTGTCGGGCAAATAGTTCATCCCGCATCGATTTGGACTGTCGTGATTCAGCCGCGGCCAGCCAGGACCTTCCGGGCCAAGATGGCCGTTGGTCGCGTACTGCCAGCGGAAGAACTTCTCGGAGGCATGATGTGCACCGGGCAGGAGTGATGTCTGGCCGCAGCCTTCCCGGGTCTGGTCGCTCAGTGCAACGAACACGAATGCGGTAAAGCTGCCCAGGGCGAGCGTCATCTCCGGATCCTGGAACAATGGGGTGTAGTTGTGCCCCATCACCTCGGCGCTGCGTCCGAGATTACCTTTGGGGCCAGCCGCGATGTAGCGTTCGTAGATCTCCTGCGGTGTGCCTTGCTGCACTTCCTGTGGGGCGGCGATGGTGATGTTGCCGTCCATGTGAAGTTCGGCCCCGTAGTAGGGCATGTCCTTATCACGATAGCCGACGTTGTTGAAATGCTCACCAGCCGCGCGTGGTTTCAGCACACCGATCTGACACGCTGAAGGTGGATCGAACTGACCCATGGCCTCATGCAGAATTGGCGTGATGGCAGATGCGTTGACCAGGTCGGTCATCTCCCGCGTTTTGCTCAGACTCTCACCTTTGTTAGCCGCCCTGATGCGGGCGAGCGCAGCCTCGACCAACTCCCGGCACACGGCCTGTTTCAACACCACGTAGCCATCGCGGTAAAAATCGCGTTTCTGTTCGAGAGTCAGTGCGGCTGGTGAAGAAGTCTCCATCGCATTATTTGCTCGGCGGCCAGCGGAATGGAAAAGTTAGCGGAGTCGCCGATGGCTGGCAACCGCAACGTTTCGCTGGGTAGATTCTGCCGGATGTACAACCGTCATGCAGCACAACTGGCAGGGTGGATTGACCGGGTTGTCAATGAGCGGGATACTTCGCCGGGTAATCAATTCGGGGCGTATGAGATGGGCAATCATGGTCTGCACCACCTGGGTCTCGCGACTCACGACATGGAAGCAACGCTGGAGTTCTATGAGGGCACTTTAGGGTTTCCGGCGAAAGTCTGCGATGTGCTGAAACCCGAAGCCGGTGGCGTGATCCGTCATGCGTTCCTGGATGTGGGTAATGGTGAAATGATCGCCTTCATGGAATGCAACGACGTCCCCGAAATTTCCGCCGATTTTGATACCGGAATAAATCGTGGGTTGGGTATCAGTGGTGGCGTCATCCACTTTGCGTTCAAAGCAGAAGACGAAGCCGATCTCCTCGCCAAACAATCCGCGCTCAGAAGCCGGGACGTCGAGGTGACCGAGGTGGTAGATCACGGCTGGTGTAAGTCCATTTACTTTCACGATCCCAACTCGCTGCAGCTCGAATACTGCGTGATCACCGAGGAACTGGTTGAGACGCACTTACAGGACCGGGCAAGCGACGACTGGCAACAACTTTCCCGGACATAGAAAAATTCCGGACCCGCGCCGCACGGCGAGGAGGCGAACGTGGCGATCACCGGTTCCTGCCTGTGCGGAGCGGTCAAATTCGATGCGATGGCTGGTCCACGCCGAGTGACCCATTGTCACTGTGGAATGTGTCGCCGTGCGGTCGGTGCGGTCGTCGCCACGTACGCTGCGTTCGAAAGTGATCAGGTTCGCTGGAGTGGTGCTATGGCGCGCTATGAATCCAGTGATGTTGCATGGCGCGGTTTTTGCGCCAACTGCGGCAGTAGTCTGTGCTTCGGCTACAATCCACGTCCGGAGCGTATCTACATCGCCATGGGTATCTTCGATGAGCCCAATGCATTTCCCGCGGGTTTTCACGACTATCGCGAGGCGGGGATCGAGTGGTTGCATCTCGATGAACATCTACCGGATGCCGCGGACTTCAAACCGCCTCCGCGCGGTAACGGTGAGTAAACTTTCGGAGAGACCAGCATGATCACAGGAATGCCTCGTATCGCCATCGCAGTTGATGATTTCGACGCTGTAGTGGCTACCTTTCGTGATCAGTTCGGTATGCCGGTCATCGATCTTTCACCTGGGAGCATTGACAGCCTCGGTGCAAAGCTCGCCATGTGTGTTCCGCCGGGCGGAAGCAACATCGAACTGATGTCTCCGGGTGATCCCGAGGCACCATTGAGCCAGAGCCTGCAGCGGTTTCTCGATCGGCGAGGCGATGGTTTGTTTGCGTTGATGCTTGAAGCCCCAGTGCCAGATGAAGAAGCGGAGCGACTGCTTGACAAGGGGCTGAACGTTTTGCCGTTGATGGCCGGGGCAGGTGGGCGGGATGTTCATCCCAGATCAACTCACGGCGTGCTCATTCGCGTGTACCCGGTCAATTCGTATCAAGCTCAACAAGAAGCAACCGAGCAAACGCTGAACCTGTCAGGTATCAGCCGGGTAGTTATTGCCGTCGAGAACCTGGATGAGGCGATGGCGGTTTATGGGGATAAGCTGGGCATGCCAATCGATCCAGCAACGGTGGATGAACAAAAAGGCCTGCGGTCGGCCCTTTGCCATCCTCCCACAGGTGGCATGATTGAACTGGTATCCGTCAGCAACGCGGTACAGGAATGCGCCAAGCCGATTGCCGAGTTCTTACGCAATCGCGGGGAGGGCATGTTTGCACTGGTGCTGCAGAGCAGTGATCTGGCGCATGCAGGACAAGCGTTGGCGGAGCGCGGCCTGCCGCTGAGCAGCCTAGCCGACGATGCCATCGAGATCGCGCGCAGCAACACCTTTGGTGTGCAGATACGCATCGTCGCGAGCTGACCGGAAATAGCAACTTGGTGAACACACCGTTGTGTTATTGAGCGGACTCGGTTACAGCGAAAACGAGCAGGCAGAATTGGCAAGCGCGGGCGTGAACGGATAATGTTGTGTTCGTACGCTCGGCAGCGGCCGGTTTGGATTGCCAGCTTCTTCAAACCCCTCTATAAGCCCAGCGGCGGAAACTCCTCGAGGATCTTTTTAACAATATCATTGATAACCTGATCACTTCCGCGGTCGCGGTTGGTGATTGTCTTGGTCGCCCAACCGTGCCAGACGGGTTGGTGACGCTGCACTTCGAAGATGTCGATGGACAACGTCCCTTCCGTGTAGTTACGAACATCGACGTTCTGATAATAGGGCGCACCCCACGCCCAGTTACCTCGATAGGTCGCCGGATAGCTTTGGACATGGAGCTTGTCGCGTGCGCCCAGCATAAACGATACGACCACATCGGCCTGTTCTGCGTCGGCCACAAAGCGCATACCTTTGCTCGACAGTTCGGCTCGTGTCGCGCGTAGAAGCCGACCTTCAAGGAGGGGACTGACAGGCGTGGTTTGGGCAACGAGCAGGGTTCTTTCAGGCATCCAGCTGAACGTCTGGTAAGCGCTGAAATCCGTGCCAGGGTTGTAGTCGGTGTTCACCGACAGCGAGCTGCTGCAGGCCGCGAGCGTAAATCCAGCGACCAGGCCTAATGCGAGTCTGCGTACCAGTATCATGTTTATTGTGCCTTCTTTTCCATGTCTTCCAGTGATAAATCCGCTCAGCGAACCGTGTAGCCTCTGCCTTCCAGGCACACGGAATACGCTCGATCGTATTCTGCGCGATCTGCACTTTGCGACGCTTGTGCATTGGCTGTTTGAGCCTGCGCTTTTTCGGCGGCGGCGCGATTCGCACGGTTTTGCCGCGAGCGTCCCATCAGCGCGCCGATCGCAGCACCTTTCGCTGCGTCGTCGCTATCGCCGACAATGGCGCCAATCGCGGCGCCACCGGCCGCTCCTTTCACCGCACCACCCTTGCGTTGCTGTGCCTGAGTCGCCTGCACGGTCGTTTGCGCCAGTGGGTCGAAGCCCGTCCGGTCCCGGGCCCAGATGAAGCACTCGCCTTCATCTGTGTTCTGCTGGGCGCTGTCCTGGCCCTGTGCTGGATAGATGATTAATTCAGCGGTCAAGCCTACACCAGCCACCCCGCAGAGAACGAGAAGGGCAAAAAAACGAATAGATTTTGACATGGTAAAACCTCGATTAGTGAATCTGTTACAACTAAAAAGACCATCCCAGCGACGTCACAATGCCCTGGTCGGTGGTCGCCCCGTCAACCGACTGTGGATCGCTATCATAGGAGGCAAACAGTGTAATATCGAGGAACAGGTCGTCCACGATTTCGCGCCTGATGCGGGCGTTGAACTTACTACGAACACGGCCGCTCTCGGTCAGGCTCGGGAACACGTTCAATGAAAGGTCGATATCAACGTTCGGGTGATCGTACAGGTATTTCGAAAAGCCGATTCCCAGCAGGCCTTCCAGGCCTTCGACTGAACTGGATCCGTCGCCCAACCGTTCACTGGTCGCAACCAATCCCGTCAGCCATTGGAGTTCGATCGCATTGGTCTGGATCACATAACGCCCAACTCCTGCGCCGATGCTGGTCCGAAGATCGAGGTCCAGTTCGTCGTTGCTCTCAAGGCCTGCGAAGTAGCTGTTGAACCAACGATTGCCACGAAATCTAGTCATTTCCAGGCTCAAATCGGCACGTTGCGTGCTTTCCTCGTCATCCTGCGTAATGATCGCACTGAGCTTGGCAGTGATCGCACGTATTCGAGTTCGATGCGTGGCACTGGCAGACACATTGAACTGGTCGGATACATCATCGCCCTTTGTGAGGTTTAAACCCAGAGAGAGCGAGCCATTCAGGCGGTCCAGAAACGAATTTTCGATCGGCGTGATGCGGATAATCTGTGCCATGCTCAGCGGCACTGAGCGGAATTGCTCGACGATGACCAGATAACCCGGCTCCTCGCTGCGGCCGAGCCTGCCGAAGTAGCGTGAGCCGTCGGATAGCTCGAATTCGAACTCATATTGACTGTCGGTAACCCTGACATCGTCCCACTCGATTCGAACCGTCCCCATGGAATCGGTGCTGAACGAGAGCTGGCCGTGATCGAGTTTTTTGATCTCACCGGTGAGTTGATTGCCATTAATCAGCGTCACCTGATCGGTTTTGTCGCGAGCGGCAGCATCCGCGCAGGCTAGAATCAGGATCAGCCCAAATGCCCGGCGCAGACTCATGAATCCACTCCAAGGCGTCATTCCAGTACAACGGGAGACCGGCGCTTCATTCACCACGAGATGGTCTTTCATCGAGAACGTCTCCGATTCCCCAATGTGTTGAACTCTAGCGCGCCGTGTGCGAAGCGCTAGAAATGAAACGTATAGCCGATCAGTGGCCCGGTGAGCACCAACTCCGGATCGGCAAAGGAGCCGTCAGTATCGAGCTCAACGTCCATGTGCCGGTAGGAAAGAATAAGTGTCCCGCCGCTACCGAAGTTGCGGCCGACTCCTGCGTTGATATTCCAGGTAAAATCCGTGTCGCCCGATGCTATGTCAGCGCGCACAAACATGTCCCATTTCTCCGCCAGGGGCGCATGTGACGAAGACCAACCATCGCGTCGGTCAACGTCACATCGCCGGCTACTTTCCTGGCAGGTATCTGGGGTTGGCCGGTGAGCTCAATGTCGAGCTCGAGATCGACATCAAGGTAGCGGAAACCCAACAGCAGCTCGGTGCGCGAAGCCGAATCGTTGCCCAGCTGGATGAGTGCTGCGCCTTCAATCAACGTCGTATCCAAATCTGAATCGACTTCGAACGGTCCTTGCGTGCTGCGACCGGACAGCAGCAGAACGGTGAGATCCAGCAGGAATCCGTAGCGGTTCTTGTGGCCTTCGATATGCACCTGCGCACCGAAATCAAAATTGTCGAGCAGGTCGTCGAAATC
>SMVA01175523.1_pt1 | contig 15970 bp, 13 predicted proteins | sample 2456451 | NCBI WGS metagenome assembly SMVA01 (sample SAMN11095933, study PRJNA526329) | marine sediment metagenome | biome: Marine sediment; feature: Surficial sediment; material: Deep marine sediment; isolation source: Hadal surficial sediment | place: Pacific Ocean | collected 2014-05 | depth...
GAAGGATAAAAACAAAATGGAAGATAAGATCAATCATGTTTTAGGCAAAGTAGGGATGAAGACAAAAGCTTTTAAATACCCGTATCAACTTTCGGGTGGAGAACAACAACGTGTTGTAATTGCTCGTGCTTTATTAAACGACCCTGAAATCATACTTGCTGACGAACCCACCGGAAACCTTGACCCTCAAACCAGTGTAGAGGTAATGGAAGTGCTACAAGAAATAAACAAAAATGGAAATACAATTCTAATGGCAACTCATGATTATGCTTTGTTGTTAAAATATCCTTCCAAAACACTTAAGTGCGAGGATAGTCAAGTTTTTGAAGTAGTACAAAAAACAATTTAATTATTTATTGAAAAACATTAAATATGGATATCACTAAACAAAGACAGAATATCGACATTTCCGTTATAATTCCTATTTTTAATGAAGAAAAAATTATTCCCGAACTTTATCGAAGGTTAAAAGGAAGTGTTAGTGAAATTTCAAAAAACTATGAATTTATTTTTTTAAATGATGGTAGTAAAGATTCTTCCCTTTTCGAATTAATAAAGTTATCTAAATTAGATCCCAATGTTTATTTTATAAACTTTAGCAGGAACTTTGGTCATCAAATAGCAGTTTCAGCTGGTTTAGATTACTGTAATGGCAAAGCTGTAGTTATTATTGATGGTGACTTACAAGACCCTCCCGAGATAATAAAAGAACTTTATAAAAAATATAAGGAAGGATATGAAGTTGTCTATGCAAAACGTATGAAAAGAAAGGGAGAGACTTTTTTTAAAATATTAACTGCAAAATTATTTTACCGACTTCTTAAAATGATTACAACTACAAACATACCTCTAGATACTGGAGATTATAGATTGATAGATAAAAAAGTAGTTGAATATTTAAGATTAATGCCAGAACAAAATAAATTTATTAGAGGCCAAATTGCCTGGTTAGGGTTTAAACAAACTTCGGTTTTATACAACAGAGATTCTCGAAAAACAGGAAAAACAGGATATTCTGTTTCAAAGATGTACAGGTTTGCAATGGATGGAATTACAGGGTTTTCAGATTTACCCTTAGTGTTAGTGAGTCGTTTGGGTTTTATTATTTCGTTTATTTCATTTGTCATTATACTTTATGCTATCTATTCTCACTATTTACTGAACAAAACAATTACCGGCTGGACTTCATTAATAATAAGTTCTATGTTTATAGGTGGAATTCAATTACTTTCTATAGGAATAATAGGAGAATATATAAGTAGGATTAATAGGAACACCCTTAAAAGACCTCTTTATATAATAGAAAGTACGAACTTAAAAAATAAAGGAGATGACCTTGAAAAATGATTTGACAGATAAAATTTTACAAATTTTATTTTATTTTCTATGTCTTTTCTACATTGTTTTTTATATGCCCTACGGTTTTGAAGGCACCGACACGGGTTATATTTTTGGGTCTTCCTGGAATATTTACAATGGACAACTTCCCCATCGGGATTTTATCTATACCCGTCCAGCAATCCCCGCTTTCTTTCATACTATATTTTTGTTTTTTTCTGAAACTTACGGATATCTTATGGATAGAAGTTTTTTTTATGTTCAAGTATTCTTGTATTCTTTTTTAGGGGCCAAGTTAATTACGCAGCATTTTTCAATCACATCGAAATCATTACTATATTTTATGGCGATTTTAGGTGCTGTTTTTTCTATTCACAATTATCCTCCTATGGGATGGAACACCATAGATGGTATATTTTTTTGTATGATTGGAATGTATTTAATACTTAAAAAAAATAGTGCTGCTTTTCAACTACTCATAGGTTCTTTTTGTATTGTCTTAGGCATGTTTTCAAAACAGTCATTTTATTTTATTCCATTATTTATTTTTATTTACCTGGTTATTAACAAAGACTTCTACCGTTTAAAATTATTCAGTCTATTTGGGTTTGTTTTCTTTTTATCTTATTTGGGTGTTAAATATGCAACAGATTCTCTTATTCCCTTTTATGAGCAAACTTTTCAACGTGCTTCAGGATCTGGTTTAGTAAACGCCGGAATTAAAACGTATTATTTAGCCTTGAAATTTAATTTCCTTTATGTTTTAGGTGTTTTAATAACAATTTGTCTTGGTTTAAAATATATAAAGAAAAAATACATTTATCTGATAGTAAATCTTGGTATAGCCTCCTATATTATTTATGTATTTTATCAAGATGATTTTACTCAGTGGACAACAATAAAATATCTATTCCAATTATTATTCATGGGTTCTGTTGGCTTCTCTTTATATATGCTTCGGAAGGATAAAAGATATTTATTAATCCTTTTGTTATTAACCATCAGCTGGAGTGCTTCATTAAGCAACGGTTATCAAACACCTATTCATTTTTCATTACCCTTAGTCTTCAGTTTATATTTATTCTTTTTTAATTCTAGTTTAGAAGAAAAAAAATCAAAATTAAATAAACTTTCGAATTATATTACATTTAGTGTTATTGCTCTTTTTCTTATTACATTTTATTTTGGCTATCAAACCATATATAATGATTCTGCAAGAAAAGAACTTACCTATAACATGGAAGAGGTTTTTCCGCAGTTAAAATTCATTAAAAGTGATATTGCTACTTTTGAAAAATATAAAGAACTAAAGGTCCTGTCCTCAAAATATTCTAATTTTACAGTAATACCTTCTGTTACACTTGCCCATTACCTAACAAAAACAGTAAATCCTATGGGTATAGATTGGCCTCTCGATGTAGAAATTAATAATGAAGCTCAAAAATTAATTGAGCAACTTTCAAATAAGAATACCATAGTATTTATAGAAAATACAGGTTTTTCAAAACAAGAACTTGAAGGTTATGAAATAAAATTTTACATAGAAAAGAATTGGAAACTGGTCGAAAAAAATAAATATTTTAATGTTTACTCTCTTCCTAACTAATTAGCTCATAGTTTCGAATATTTCTAAAATCCTTCTCTTAACTCTAAATCGCATTGTTTTTCTAAGGTGGGGTCAATAATTAAATGAATTTTACCGTCTATATTTGGTCTTAACACCGTATTTCTTCCGATCACAATTCTATTTTTGGCTTTAATTAATAATGTTGCATTATCAGTAAATTTTTGATTTCTAATATGTACCTCTTTTGAATATGAAGTTAATTTAAAATCCCATCTTGAAAATTTTTGATTTTCTATATACATGATTTCATTAGGCGAAAACATATCATAGACCATTTTCACTGCTCTTCCCGTATTTAAAGAACCTGCACCATAGTTACCATAATAAGGTTTATTGGCTTCTATATCATCAATATTTGTTGCTGTAATTTTTAATATAGATTCTACTTCATCAACTGGAAGGCAAGGAGAAAGAGAAAACATAAGCCCAATGGTTCCAGAAACAAAAGGAGAGGCTCCAGATGTAGTTTCATAGGCATTATATATTATCTCACCATTAAAAATAAATTTTGAATATATAAATAAGCCTACCGTAGGAGCCAAAATATCGACTTCTGAATTTAATATTGCTGTAGAGATAGGCCAAATATGGTGTGATTTTGTAATATCATTATTTTTAAATCCAACGGATCTCCCAACATAACCTCTAATATTTGATGCAAAAGGATTACCGTTTTTTTCCTCATAGCCTATATTTTCATAAACATCTTCATAACGATGCATTACGGATGAAACTGAAATCACATGATTATATGAGGAAGGGTAATATTTTAACTTGCCTTTAGTATCTTTCCAGGACCTATTTCCGGCTGAGGCAACTATGATCGTTCCATTTTCAAACATTTCGTCAATTACACTTTGGGCTTTTTCGTAATAAGCTCTACCAATCCAACTGCAATTAATTACTTTCACTCCAGCTTTAGAAAGTTCTAGTAGCTGATCGAATTTTCTAAAATCTCCATAACTTGTTCCATATATACTACAATCATAACATAATCCAGTAATACCATATCCATTATCACCTTGTGCCGCTGCACTTCCGGATTGACTATATCCATGACCTTTGGCAATATTAGATTTTCTAAATTGCTTTGTCTTTCCTTTAAAATCTGTGTTTGTGGTATCTACACTTCCATCGGAAATGCCAATAATAACATCTGGAGAGCCCGTAGTATAATACCAAGCCTTAGGCGCTCCAAGAAAATCTAAATAATCCAGATTTGCTTGTAACCCTAGATTCTCTCCAATAGTACTTGTTAATCCGTAGTCGTTAGGCTCATAAATTTTTTTATCTTCTCCTGTAATAAACTCTCCAAACTCAAAGAGATGAGATGTATTGTTTAATAGGTCTTGAAGTAATTTCCCCTCGTTTGAAATTACAAAAAAAGTTCTTTTTAAATTCTTTTTCTTAGCTTTTCTAAGTGTTTTTTTAAATTCAAAAACAATATAATCTCCAAATATTTTCTTTAATTGTTCATCTTTTCCTATATAAATTAATTGGTCATCAATCTTTTTAAACTCAGGTTGAATTAGAGTATCCTTGGCTCTTAAATAAAACCAAGCTCTTTCCTGAGAGAACAGAGATGAAATTGCTCCTAAAAAAAACACATATAAAATAATAAGTCTCAATAGGGTAAATTTATAATTTTATTATAGTTATAAATTAAAAGATTTTTCTAAGTTACTTATTTTAAATCAATAGAAAACCCATTATTTAAAAACCATTAAACTATAAATTGTAAATTTGCTACTATTATTTTATGCTTTCTATACTAATTCCTACATATAACTATAACATTGTAAGCTTAGTTACCCAATTACACAAACAAGCTAAAGAAGCCAATATTGTTTTTGAAATAATAGTAATAGATGATGCTTCAACAAACCTCCAAATAATAGAAGAAAATAAAAATGAAATAACTTCATTGTCTCAAGTTTCTTACATCAATTCGATTAAAAACCAAGGTAGAGAAATTACTCGTCAAAAATTAGCTAAAATCGCCCAATTTAATTGGCTTCTTTTTATTGATGCAGATACAATCCCAAAGAAAAAAACATTTATTAAAGATTATTTAGATAGTATTAAGGAAGGCTCTAAACTAATTTTTGGAGGAATCGCCTATTCAAATAATAAACCAGAGAATAATGCGATATTAAGATGGAAATATGGAAAATCCAGAGAAGAAGTGTCTGTAAATAAAAGAAATAAAAATAGATACTTATCAATTAATTCTGGTTGCTTTTTAATTGATAAAAATCTTTTTATCACTACAAATTCTAAAATCGTTTGGAAATTGTATGGATTGGACATTTTTTTTACATACCTATTGATGAAATATAAAGTTAAGGTTCTTCATATAAATAATCCTGTATACCATTTAGGATTAGAAAATGGTAAAGTTTTTTTAGAAAAATCTAAAAAAGCAGCTAATACCCTATATTTCTTGGAAAACGAAAGATTAATATCTCCTAGCTATAGTTCATTACAAAAAGCATATAATAAACTAGTTCAATACAGGCTTGCTAATTTATTTCGATTTTGTGTAAAACATTTTATTCCCTATATCGAAAAAAACCTGAAAACAAAAAACCCCTCTTTGTTTTGGTTTGATGTGTATCGCCTTTATTTTTTTTCAACCCTGTCTATAGACAAGACCGTATATAAATCTAAAAAAAGTGCCTAAACTTTCCATTATAATACCTCTTTATAACAAAGAAAAGGATATTAAAAATACCCTGTCTAGTGTACTTGCTCAATCCTTTAATGATTTTGAAATCATTATTATTAATGATGGATCTACAGATGCCAGTGAAGAAGTTGTAAAATCAATTCTTGATCAACGCATCATTCTGTTTTCAAAAATAAATGAAGGGGTCTCTTTTACCAGGAATTTTGGTGTAGAACAAGCAAATACCAACAACATCGTTTTTTTAGATGCTGATGATTATTGGTATCCCAATCATTTAAAAAATATATATTCATTAATTACCAAGTTTCCTAAACACCTCTGGTTTGCAACTGCCTATGAAAAAAAACATAATGTAAATTTAATTACTCCAATGTCATCTCCGGTAATGGATTTAGATAAAAACTGGATGGGTGTAATTCAAAATTTCTTTAAATACAGTTTAATAGATTGTTTAGCTTGGACCTCTGCTGTTTGTATGAAAAAAGATTTTTTTAAATCCTTAAACGGTTTCGACACAACTATTACCCATGGTGCAGGAGAGGATACAGATCTATGGATCAGAGCAGTGTTAAAATCTCCCTTAGTTTTTTCGAACACCATTTCTGCAAGGCATAATTTGGATGGTAGTAATAGAATATCGAACACACCTACCCTAAAAAGAAAATATATGAATCTTGATAATTACGAAAATGAATCTAATAATAATTACTTTTTAAAGAAATACCTAGACCTTAATAGATATTCCATTGCGTTACAATACAAATTAGCTAACGATTTAGATACTTTTAAAAATTATACTGAAAAGATCGAATTGACTAATCTGAATAAGAAGCAACGCTTTTTATTAAAACAAAATAAGACCGTACTAAAATTGTTTGTAATGATTCAAGTAATATTTGGAAAATATGGACTAGATCTAAGTTCTTTTAAATGAATAAAAATCCTCTAAATCTCGTATATAATCATTCTCTTTATATACATCACTAACCAAGGCTAAACATACTGCACCTGCAGAAAAATTTTCTAATTCACGCCAAATTCCATTAGGGATCAACAGTCCTTTATAAGGTCGATTTAAAGTAATAGTCCTTTTGGAAATCCCATCATCTAAAACCACGTCAAAACTTCCACTTAAGGCAATTAGAAATTGTTGTAACTCAATATGGGCATGACCTCCTCTATTGGAATCACTAGGTACATCGTATAAATAATAAACTCTCTTAATTTCGTATGGAAGAATATCTTTTTCAATTACCGAAAGATTTCCCCGTCCATCGGGATCACTGATCTTAGGTATCTCTTGTAATTTTATATCGTTTAAATTATTGTAATACATCATGTAATAGTTGGTTCCACTTTTTTGATATTATTTCCATGGAGAATTCACTGACTGATTTTTTTGCATTAGCCTTACATCGTTCATATAACGCGTTGTCTGTACACATAGTCTTAATTCCTTCAGAAAATAAAGGTACTTCTCTTTTCAAAATTAGCAAACCATTTTTTTTATGTTGTATGATTTCGGAAGGGCCCGATATAATATCTAAAGAAACAACGGGAGTGCCCAGAGAAAGTGATTCTGTCAATACCATAGGAAACCCTTCATATCTGCTTGTAACCGCAATAAACCTGGCAAGAGCAATATAAGGAAACGGGGATTTAGCAAAAGGTAAAAAAAGTATATGAGAAGCACATGGTAATTCAGAAGCTAAACCTATGAGTTTTTCTTTATCCTTACCTTCTCCCATAATTACAAGATATACATTTTGCTCCCAAACTTTTGACAATGTAAAAGAATGTATTAAAAATGTGAAGTCTTTTATTTCATCATCAATTCTTCCATAGGAAAGTATATAAGTTTTGTTTTTTAATTCTAAAGGAATTTCAATATTTTCTTTATTCCAACCCGGATTAAATGTGTTATAAATTGTCATACATTTTTTTACTCCACTTTTTTCAAGTATTCTTTTCTGAATATATTGAGAAACCGAAACATTCATAAGGTTCTTATTACAAATTTTTACAAACATCTCAGGTTTTGAAGTTAGGTTCTGATTTTTATTTGAAGTATGAACTACATAAATCCGATTTATATTTTTATAAACATACCTATCGTAAAACAACTCCCTATAATATAAGTTTTTAGGTCTATGATCAATAATAACATCAAAAGAATGTCCTTTTAAATACTTCCGAAGTTTTTTAAACCTGGTTATGCGTTGCCATATAGTATCCCGTTTTTTTTTAAGTGCACCTAAATTAAAAAGCCTTCCGGCAAAAGGAAAATCTATTTCATTGTTCAAAATTACTAAATGAACCTCATGACCTTGTTGGTCCAGCATTTGTGAGAGTATTGCACAGGAACGTTCAGCTCCACCCTTTGCTAATGATATTGAAACCAAACAAATTTTAAATTTTTGACCATTCACAAATTGGGTCATAAATAAGTTGTATTTTTTGAATAAGTTTACAAAACCAAATATAGCATAAATATGAAGATACTCTTGGTAGGAGAATATAGTAGATTACATAATTCATTAAAAGAAGGTCTTCAATTACTGGGGCATCAAACAACTTTAATAGCCGCCGGAGACTATTTTAAAAATTTCCCTGCCGACATCAAGCTTTACAGAAAATACGATTCAGGTTTTAGCAAAAAAATAAAGGTAGGACTTTATAAATTATTCGGAATTGATATCACTTCGCTTTCATTAAAAAAACAATTTTTTAAACATCAACAAAAACTAAAAGATTATGATGTGGTGCAACTTATTAATGAAAGCCCTTTAGGAGCAACTCCAAAGATTGAAAAACAAATCATTTCATTTTTAAAACAATACAACAATAAACTCTTTTTATTATCCTGTGGTACAGACCACATAAGTGTTACTTATGCCTATGAAAAGAAATTTAGGTATTCTATATTACTCCCTTTGTTTAATGGAAAGGTCACAGAAAAAAAATTTGCTCCAATTTTAAAATATCTGAAACCCGAATTTAAATCTCTTCATGATTTTGTATATGAAAATATAGTGGGTGTTATTGCTTCAGACTTGGATTATCATATCCCATTAAAAGAACACCCTAAGTACCTAGGACTTATTCCGAATCCGATAAACACCGAAAAAATAGTGTACACTCCCAATGAGATAAAAAAAAGAGTTGTTATTTTTCATGGAATCAACAGAGCAAATTATTTGAAAAAAGGGAATGATTATTTTGATGAAGCTTTAAAAATTATTCAAAAAAAATATGATGATAAAATTCATATAGAAATTGTAGAGGACTTGCCCTATTCTCATTATATAGAAACATACAACAAAGCACAAATTGTTTTAGACCAAGTATTAGCATACGACCAAGGTTATAATGCTTTAGAAGCCATGGCAAAAGGAAAAGTAGTATTTACCGGAGCTGAAATAGAATTTGAAATGTATTATAATTTGAATAAAACTGTAGCTATCAATGCCTTACCCGATGCAAATAAAATCGCTAAAAAATTAGAGGATCTCATCTTAAACCCTGAAAAAATTACTGAAATTGGTAGAAATGCCCGTGATTTTGTAGAAAAAGAACATCACTTTTTATCTATAGCTAAAAGATATTGTGAAATCTGGGAAAAAACTTAATTTTCAATTGATATTTTTTGTTTTTTAAAATACCGCCATAGCAAAAATAAAACAACAATAAAATAAATTATATAACGTATAAAGTGTGCCATCACAACACCTTCTGCCCCATAGTCTACTATAAAATATTTAGAAAGCACATAAAACAAAGCAATTGAAAGAAATTCAGTAAAAATAAAACTCCGTACCATTTTCTTTGCCAAAAACTGATGTGCTATAACCAAAGATCCTAAACGCACAAAATCACCTAAAAGTTGCCATTTAAACAACGGTTCCATTCCTAAAAAATTAGGATATACTAAATCTATAACATAATCTCTAAATATATAAATAACTATCATTCCTAATCCAAAAATGGGTAGTAGTGTTTTATATATATGAAAAACTTCCTTTTTAAAAATTTTACCGCTTGTAATATTTGAAAATCTAGGTATTACATATAAGGTAAATAATGACCCCGAAAAGACCATATAATTTTTTGATATATTAGTCATGGCTGTCCAATAACCCGAATCATTTTCTGTGATCTTATTTTTAATCATATTTCGAATATCTATCTCAATATAATTCAATAATATAGTTGATACTATGGACATTAATGTGAATGCCAAAAGTTGTTTGGCATAAGGGATTTTAAATGAAATCTCTTTAAAATGCAAATATTCTTTTAATACAGAACCAAAGATATAAACCAATATTCCCAGCTGAATAGCAGGTGTTACCGCTATAGCAATAAGTACTCCATTAAGATCATAATTATACAGACAATACACTAATAAGGAACTAGCAAGCAAGTACCCAAACAGTTCAATCTTTACAAATTTTTTATATGCAGAAAGACCGTTTACTACTCCGTTAAATACACGATGCACTGATATACAGGGGACTACAACCGATAATATTTTAAACAGAAATACAAAATTGTTATTCCCAAAAATCCAATTGCTGAATAATGACGCTCCAAAAAACAACAAAACAGCAGCTAGAAATGTTCCGAAAAGAACAAACACAAAAGTAGTAGAGAATAACTTTTGAAGTTCCTTTTTGTCTTCTCTAAATTCTGAGACATACTTAACAATACCATTAAAAACACCTAGGGTAGAAATCGACATTAGCATTGCCATGACATTTCGCAATTGTCCTATTTTAGCAATACCAGCTTCGCCAACCAATTCGGCTAAAAGGCGCTGTATAAAAAGAGAAATAATTAATCGAATACCAACAACCACCGCATTTAAAGAAGTCATCTTTAATAGCAAATTCTCACCTATGAATTTTGGAAGTTTCAATTAATAAGAATTTAAAATTGATATAATCGTTTCAACTTCCTCATTTGAAAGTATTGGATTCATAGGTATGCTCACAACTTCATTGTGTATTTTTTCAGCAATAGAAAAATTCAAACTTGAATATTCTAAAAGTGCATTTTGTTTATGAGGTGATATAGGATAATGAATTAATGAACCTACTTCATTTATCTTAAGGTACTCCATAAATTCATCCCGATCGGTTACCATTACAACAAATAAGTGAAATACATGGTCCTTACTTCCTGCATATTCAGGAAGTATTATCTTTTTATTATTAATTTCTGAAATATATTTTTTTGCAATATTTCTTCGTTTTTCATTATCATCATTTAATAAAGGCAACTTGAATCGTAAAAACATCGCCTGGATCTCATCTAAACGTGAATTAAACCCAAGGTATTCATTCACATATTTCGAAGAAGAACCATAATTTCGAAGCATTCTTACAACCCGGGCCAGTTCATAATTATTCGTGGTAATTGCACCTCCATCACCTAGTGCTCCTAAGTTTTTTGTAGGGTAAAAACTAAATCCGGCAGCATCACCAAGATTTCCTGCATTCTTACCAAGTGAATTGCAAGCACCATGAGCCTGTGCTGCGTCTTCAATCACTAACAAATCATATTGTGATGCTAATTGAGATATCTCATCCATTGGAGCCAGCTGCCCATATAAATGTACAGGCATAATGGCTTTTACTTTTTGGGATATAGATTTCTTTAGCTCCGCTATATTAAAATTGAAGGTCTTTAGTTCAGTTTCAACCAATACGGGAGTTAAACCCGTCTGTTTTATAGCTAAAATAGTAGCGATATAGGTGTTTGATGCTACTAAAACCTCATCTCCTGTTTTCAATTCTCCTAATACTTTATACCCTTCAAGAATAAGCCGGAGTGCATCTAGACCATTACCTACACCTATACAATGAGAAGAACCACAATAGCTTGCAAATTCATTTTCAAAAGCAGTTACTTCTTCACCCAAAATATAATATCCTGAATTTAAAAATGCACTAAATCGTTTTTGGAATTCATCTTCAAAACGCAGGTTTATTTTATGTAAATCTAAAAAAGGTATCATGTTAACTTAAGCTCTAAAGTTTTATATACAGATGTGTCAACTACATAATTATCAGCTGTAAATGTACGCGCTCCACATCCTTCTTTCCAAAATAGTAAGCCTTGATTAATGAGTTTACCATTATCCTCACTAGAAATATTAAAATCGAAGTATCGTTTATCTTCTCGAAAATGATTTATTATAAAATCGTACAATAAGTCAAGGCTGCCAAAAGTATTTTTATCGACATTTCCAGAAACGTATTGTGGATGTATCGTAGTTTTTGTTAAGAATACTGTTGTTCCTGCAACAATCTCATTTTCCTTATACACATTTATTTGGTGTATATTATCTGGAAATCGAGAAGCTAAAAGTTTTATTTCATCTAAGGAATGAACAGGTGATATCTCATGTTTTTCAGAAAGATTTGGAATGAGAATATCGTTCCAAAAAGCTTCAAAATTATTATCAATTTTAACTTCAAGCCCATTACGAACGGCTTTATTTATTCCCTCTCTGCGATTTTTTTGAAAACGTAATTTATTAGAATAATCAATAACCATTAAAACATCCCTTTTTATCAATTTAGCACCGGCTTTAAAAAGAAAATATTCCAGCTCGTCTGAAGGAATACTATTATAAAAGGTTGGTATTATACGTATATCCAGTTTACTAATTCCTACAGAAAAAAGGAACTCCAATATCTTTTTAAAGGCTTCAAATGAATATAGCAACTTAGCACTTTCCAGCAAAACAAAACTACCATAGGTTAATCCCTGGTGGGAATAAACTGTATCATCTTTTCGATTGGCTGGTAGTACTGCATATAATTCAGCATCTTTATAAACCATAAGGGAGAAATCATTGAATCGGTCACTATGATAATCCATAAATTCCCTCTGAAATAAAAATGTAGCATTCTTAGCAGTAGCTATAAATTTATTCCACTCCTCTTTGCAATCATTGGTATATCGTTTTATCTTATATATGGTTAATGTTTTTTAAAAGTTATCTTTCCATTACCATCAATATATTGATAAATACCTTTAGGGGCACCCTTATAAATAATCATATAACTATCGTCGGGCTGTAAGTTAGACAAATAGCTCATTTCCTCACTTAAATATGAAAAAAGAATTCTAAAAACATTAACACTAGTTTTAAATTTATTGTCAAATTCTGGCGCCAAGCCATTTGGCCAATGTATTGTCAATATACTGCTAAACATTGAATATATTTTTTTTCTATCCTGTGTTTTGATATAAACTTGTTCTGCATAAGAAAAACCAACAAACCCCCCGTGATCCGCCATAATTATAATAAGAGCATTATCATCACTGTCTGTAATTACCGAAACGATTTCTTTTAATTTACTATTTGCCCGCATAAGAGAATTAGTCCATTTCTCTTTTTCCTTTTCTAATCCCTCTGAGTTTCTCTTTTTATTTTGAATATGTCCTGGATTAAACATTTCTATAAAAAAGAATTTAGGTTTGCCAATATCATCATTCAAATATTTAATTAAATAAGGCTTAATTTCTCTTAAATTATTAAATCCTGAACCTATATATGATATATCACTGTAACTAAAATTACAGTTATCATAACCTAATTTTGGTCTGTTTAACAGTAAATACGGCATTTCGGTAATAAAATACGTTTTATAATTATTTTTCTTGAAAACGTCCAATACTGTATTTTTTGAAATAATAATATTTCTTGCATGAAGAGCTTCATTAAAATTTGATCCTCTGTTATAATGATGGTGTTTCATCATAAAGGTTGAGCTATTCGAAGATAGGGTAGAAGCATAATTACTTCTAAAATTATCGTAGTTTTTAAAATTATTTTTCTTTAAAAAGTTTTCAAAGTCTATATTATCTATGTTATAAACTCCTTTTTTTAATTCTGAAAAATTAGTATAACCATCGGGTTGAATGAAGTAAACATTTGGTTTCTTTTTAAAAACTACTTGTTCAATATCATCTGGCTGTTTCATCCATTCTTTAGAATAGTTAAGTTGTTTAATAACTATAGGTACTAAAGTAAAAACACCAATAATCACCAATATTAACTGTATGACTATAAGTTTTTTAAAATGTTTATATAAAAATAAAGCAAATAAAACTGCGATAATGAGTATCCCTAATGATATTTTCTTCTGAATACCTGCGTAAAGACAAACTTTCAGTAAAAAAAGAAAAACAAATATATTTAAAAAAGGGAGTACATAATTTCGCCATTTGCTAAAGAGGAGCAGCTTAGATAGACGATGAGCAATTACAAAAACAACTATTGGGATCAGTAAAAAAACGAATACAAAATAAGCCAAATGCGACCAGGTATTAATTAATGTGTAATTATTTGAATAGTAAAAAAGAATTGGATACGATCCTGCGGCAATAGCTGCTAAAATTGGATATTGCTTATTATCAGCAATAAACTTTCCAAGAAAATTTTGTCTTTTATTAGTTGCCATTATATTTTTTAAAGATCACGTTTCCGTTTTCATCAATACACTTATAAATTCCCTTGGGTGCTTCTTTATTAATTATTAAAAAACTAGCATCTTCTTGTAAATGATTTAAATATTCTTCATTCTCTGTTAAATATGAAAAAAGTATCCTAAAAACATTTACAGAACTCCTAAAGTTTTTATCAATTTTTGGAGCTTCATTATCTGGCCATTTAATTGCCAAATTAACACTAAATATAGAGTATAATATATTTCTATCATCAGTTTTAATTCTCATCTGCATCATATAATCCATTCCTACATACCCCCCATGATCTGCCATTATAATAACTAATGCATTAGGATCTCCTTCTTTAATGATATCTATAACATCCCTAAGCTTTTTATTGGCAATTTTAAGGTCTTTAATCCATATCTCTCTTTCAATTTTTGCTCCCTTTGTTTCTACTTTAAGCGCAGGTACATGGCCTGGCTTAAAGATCTCGATAAAAAAGAACTTAGATCTTTCAATATCTTCCTCTATATACTTTTTTAGGGGTGTTAACAATTCTTGTTCCTCGGTAAATCCAGTATTCAAATAGGATATATCACCATAGTCAATATTACATTCATCATAACCCATGTTTGGATAGTTAGTTAATAAATAAGACCATTCTGCCAAAAAATGGGTTTTGTAATTATTTTTTTTGAAAATATCCAATACGGTGTTTTTGGATATAATAATTTCACGACCATCTATGGTTTCAGTAAAGTTAAAACCACTATTAAGATAATGATGTTTCATCATAAAAATAGAAGTATTAGAAACCAATGTAGAATTATAATTGCTTCTAATATCATCATATATTTTAAAATCGTTTTGTTCTAAATATTGTTTGAAGGCATTATTATCAATTTCATAATACCCTTTACCTATTTCAGAAAAATTCACATAGCCATCGGGTTGTATAAAATAAACATTAGGTCTTTTCTTGAATACGGCTTTTTCAATTTCATCGGGTTGTATCATCCAGTCCTTCGAATAGTTTAATTGTTTACTAATAGTGGGTACAAGCGTAAAAACACCAATAATTGCCAATAGAAATTGAAACACAATTATTTTTTTATAATGCCTGGAAAGAAAAATAGTGACTAATAAAGCAATGATGGTAATTCCTATGGTAATACCTATTTGTATTCTTGCATATAAACATAATTCCAGAAAAAATAAAAAAGTAAAAACATTTAAAAATGGGAGTATATAGCTACGCCATTTGTTAAAAAATATATGTTTTGCTATCCTGTCAGCAACAGTAAAAATGATTATAGGAGAGATAAGAAACATTACGATGAAAAAACCTAAATGCTTCCAGGAATTAATTAATGAAAAATTATTAGAATAATAAAAAAGTACAGGATACATTCCTGCTGCAATGGCGACTATCACAGGATGTGTTATCTTGGCTTTTATAGAATTTAAACCCATAAAATTATTTTTAATGATTTAATTAATTTTTTTGAAAAGCGTATTGTAATTTTCATCAATAAGTTCGTAAACGCCTCTTGATGCTCCTTTATCAATTATCATATAGCTTTTATCAGCCTCTAAATTATTTAAATAATCTTCGTTTTCACTTAAGCAAGAAATTAATATTCTAAATAAATTTACGTTGGTTTTTAGTTTATTTTCAAAGTTAGGTTTTATATTATCAGGCCATTTTATAGCCATTATTGCAGAAAAAGATGAGTAGATTAAACTTTTTTCATCCGTTTTTGTTTTAGCCTCTTCCATTGATTTATATCCCACAAAACCTCCATGATCTGAAACGATTACAATCAAACTATTTTTATCTAATTCTATAA
>SMVA01360122.1_pt1 | contig 15967 bp, 13 predicted proteins | sample 2456451 | NCBI WGS metagenome assembly SMVA01 (sample SAMN11095933, study PRJNA526329) | marine sediment metagenome | biome: Marine sediment; feature: Surficial sediment; material: Deep marine sediment; isolation source: Hadal surficial sediment | place: Pacific Ocean | collected 2014-05 | depth...
CCCTGATCCACCGCAACATCGACGATGACCGAGCCGTGCTTCATCGTCGAAAGGTCGTCCCGGCGGATCAGATGCGGAGCCTTCGCTCCCGGGATCAACACGGCTCCGATGACGAGGTCCGCTCTCGTCAGCGCATTGCGAATGGCGTGGATGTCGGAATAGAGCGTAGTGACATTGGGCGGCATGATCTCCGACAGATAGCGGAGGCGTTCGAGATCGAGATCCAGGATGGTCACATAGGCGCCTAGCCCCGCAGCCATCCATGCGGCGTTGGTCCCCACCACGCCACCCCCAATGATCAAGACTTCGCCGGGCTCGACACCCGGTACGCCACCGAGCAGCACGCCGCGCCCTTGTTGCGGTCGCTCGAGGTATTTCGCGCCTTCCTGGATCGAGAGTCTCCCGGCCACTTCACTCATCGGCGTGAGCAGAGGCAGCGTCGGCCGCCCATGTGCGGTGCGACCCTCGAGGGTTTCGTAGGCGATCGCCGTGATGCCTTGATCGAGGCAGCCGCGCGTCAGCGCCTCGTCGGCCGCAAAGTGGAAGTAGGTGAATACATCCAGCCCCGGGCGCATCAGGAGAATTTCGGCCGGCTGCGGTTCCTTGACCTTGACGACGAGTCCAGATTCGCCCCAGACTTCCTCGGCGGTCTCGACGATCTTTGCCCCCGCCGCCAAGTACCGATCGTTGTCGAAGCCCGATCCCTCGCCCGCGCCCGTCTCCACCAACACCGTATGCCCGTCGCGCACGAGGAGCTCAGCACCCACGGGCAGCAAACCGACGCGGTATTCGTCGGATTTCACCTCACGCAATACGCCGACGATCATCTCGCTCCCTTGCGCAATTGGGGCACTCCCCAGCCGTGCTGGGCGATTAGCCGCGCGGATGCAACCAACAGAACGAGAACTTGTCAACCGGACTTCGAGAGCCGGATCGAGCCGACTCGGCGCACTTCGGCCGCAGGAATCCGAGGTCGACGATCTAGAATCCACGCTGCACGTCACCGCACAAGACGACCTTGGGTTCGCCGTGCTGACTCGGCAGTGACCTAGTTCGGCGCGTGATGCGGCAGCGGTGTCTAGGTCTGGATCTCATCGAAATCGGGCGACCGATGGGCCGCCGCGATTCCGCGGCAGGGACGTAGCAAGCGCGGTCCTCCCGTGTGGTTTTGGATCGCCGCCGCTCGCGATCGGCCGATCTTCCGGTGTTTGCGTCAATTAACATTTTTTTCGTTGACACGCGTAAGTTATTGATATTAATAGAGACTGGATATACGTTATTGAGAATGAGTTAACGGGGTGGGTCATGGCGATTGACGTCAGCCGCCGGCTGCGCGAGGTACGCGAGCGCAGCGGACTGTCACAGCGCGCGCTCGCGAAGCGCAGCGGCATCAGCAATGCGACGATCTCCCTGATCGAGTCGGGCAAGTTGAACCCGTCGGTCGCGGCCCTCAAGCGCATTGTCGACGGCATCCAGATGGACCTCTCGACATTCTTCGCCACCGAAGGTCCAAAGTCAGAGCCCGTCGTTTACCGCGAATCCGAACTGGTGGAAATCGGTCGCGGCAAGATTTCCTATTGGCAGGTCGGTCGCGAACTCGCGGGCCGCAGTATGCAGATTCTCCACGAGCGCTACGCACCGGGATCGGACACCGGTAAGGTGACGCTGCACCACAAGGGAGAAGAGGGCGGTGTCGTGATCCGCGGCCATCTGGAGCTCACCGTGGATGGTGAGCGGTACGTACTCGGTCCAGGTGATGCGTATTATTTCGACAGCTCACGTCCGCATCGATTTCGAAACGTGGGCTCCGAAGAATGCGAGATCGTGAGCGCGTGTTGTCCCCCGAGTTTGTGACTAGAGGTAGACACCAGACGCGAAGCCGCCGAACTGGGCAACCCGCTCATCGGGCTCCGCTCCCCAGCGATCCAGTTCGGCGACTCGGTGACAACTCGTCTGAAGATTCAGTCCGCGGTGATCGGGGCCGGGCGGAGGAGATTGGTCGGTGGGGTATTTCCCCTCTCCAGCGCCTGGCCCCCACCCTACGATCCCGGGCTGTAAATCCCGGGCCATCATCGAAGAGAACGGCTGTTCAACATCCGGCCTACAAACTGGCCTCGGCCGGTGATGATTCTTCCGACACCGCAATACACAAGCTAAACAGAAGTCAGCGCTGCCGCTTGATCAGAAGCTGATCGTTTCCTGATCTTTTCCTAGAAGCTGATCGCTTCCTGATCTCTCTCTGATTTGAGCCTCGTGGGCCTCCAGCGACGGACGGGCGCAGCTTACGCTGGGCCAGGAGCGCGATCCCGGAACGGGATCGCGTAACGCCGCAAAACAATCCGATGGGTAGGCCGGCCAGAGGCGCAATCCCGGAACAGGGTTGCGCGACGCCGCAAGCGAATCCGCAGGATTCGCCAGCTAGGGTCTGGATAGGTAGGGGTCGAAGGCCACTCCGATGCCCTCGCTCAGGTAGTCGCTTTTTTTCAAGAGGTCTTCTTTCAGCGAAAGCCTGGGGTGCATCGTGAATTCCGCTCCGGCCATGTCGACATTGTGCGCCAGGTCCAGCCCGCCGTATTTCTGGAAGATCAGATCGCCGCCCAGATCAAACACCATCACGTGAAACGAAACACCAGAGATCGCCACCGTGAGAGAACGTGCGAGGCCCTTCTTCTTGGCTTCTTTGGACAGGTTGATGACCTTCATCTTCCGAAACACCCCATCCCATTTGACCGTCCGGTCACGAGTCTTCGTATTTCGATAGACGATCGACGGTACAATCACCGCGTCGAACGAATGGTTTTCTCCCAGGTGTCCGACATAGACATGCATCGCTGTTTCAAAATCATTTTTCAACGCTTCTGACTCTTTCACTTCCAAGATGCTCTCCGCCCACTGCGCAGTTGCGTCTTTCCTCGAAATCGTCTCGAGCGAATCTCCGCGATCGCGAATGTAGCCCGCAATCATGCCAAACATGTCGTCCAGCACGGGATCGAACTCAGACGGCGTCTTGATCGTGAGGTTGACTGGCAAGACCATGAAGTGCCGGGGTTTGTCTGCGTCGGCTGGATCGAAGGTTCTCAAATTCGGATCACGGAATCCAAAAGCGCAGCCGAACGAAAGTATGGCGAGTACCGCAATCACGCCGGCGAGTTTCAAACGAGGCCGGACATTGCGCTGGGGCGCGGCCTCAGCACGCCACCACCTGCCTTCCAGCTGTCTGGCCACCCACTGACCTCCCACTACCCTGACGCGGCGAATCCCGAGTTTACTGTTCCGGCCAGCTGGGTCTACTCGGTGATCCGGGCCAGATGTCTCTTGAATTTCAATCGAGCGCTAGGCGAAGACGCCGGGGCCACAATCGGCGTTCAATCGCATACCCAGCGCTAGAGCGCGGAGCGAGCTGTTTTCGGGCGATCTCGGGTATGATCATCCGACGCCCTTCTCGCGCTCTCGGACTACGCGCCAACCTGCCGATTTCCGGTAGAGGAGTTGAGCGTCTGGATCGACTCCTCCAGTGCGCGCAGCCACGGGTATCGAAAGCATGCAAAAAACCACACGGCTCAGACGCTCCTTGCTCTTCGTACCGGGTGCAGAGCAGAGGAAGCTCAATCGTTCGCGAGACTCGGCAGCAGATCTCCTCATCTTCGATCTCGAGGACTCCGTCACGCCGGAGCACAAAGCGCGCGCCCGTGAGCAGGTTGCGGATCACATCCGAAGCATCGGATCCGGCGGCCCAGAAATGGCGGTTCGCGTGAACCCGCTGGAGTCTCCGAACTTCGAAGCGGACCTGGAGGCGGTGGTATCGGCTGGCGCGCGGACGATCATGCTGCCAAAATCTCAGAGCCCAGAGGGCCTCAAGCAGGCTTCCGCGATGACGGCGAGGCTAGAGGCAAAGCTCGAAGCGCCCAGTGGTAGCGTGAGGTTGCTCGCGCTGGTCGAGACCGCGGCTGGAATCTCCTGCGTGGAAGCGCTGGCCAGCGCCGATTCGCGAATCGATGCCCTGTGTTTCGGGAACGTGGACTTCAGCCTCGATATGGGGCTCCCCGAAGCCAACTCTTCGACCGGCGTCTTGCTGCACGCACGTTGTCGCCTGGCGATCGCCGCAGCCGCTGCGAAGCTGACGCCGATCGACGGAGTTTGCTTGGCTGTAAGAGACACAGCCGCGTTCTTGGAAGAGGGAAATCTGGCGCTGCGACTGGGTTTCGAGGGAAAGCTCTGCATCCACCCGGCGCAGGCCGAGATTGCCAATTCGATCTTCACGCCAACCGCCGACCAGATCGAAACGGCGCTGCGCGTGATCGAGGGATGGGAGGCCGCGGTTGCGGAGGGCAAAGGAGTCTTTGCGCTCGACGGGAAGATGATCGATCCGCCTCTCGTGAACATCCAACAGCGGGTGATCGATCGCGCGAAACAGGCTGGCGTGCTCGGAAAAGCGTGATTGGAATCGCCATGGACAAAAAACGCACAGCAGGCGCGGCACCTCGAACAATCAACGTCGAGGCTCCCTACTTCGAAGACTTGAAGGTGGGAATGCTCTTCTCGGACGCTCCTGCCGTCACGTTGACCGCGGGGCACGCGGCATTTCACGATGCTCTGTTCGGAGATCGGCTGCGGCTACCGCTCGACGCAACCCTTTGTGAAAGAGTGACCGGATCCGCGCGCGCGCTCGTTCACCCGAACGTGATCTGCAACGTCGCGATCGGACAGACCACTTCACCGACGCAACGCGTCAAGGGCAACCTCTTCTACCGGGGGCTCGTCCTTCATCAGCCGGTCTTCGTCGGAGACACCCTGCGAACTTCGACGAAAATTGTCGCCCTCAAGCAAAACAGGGCGAAATCCGGACGCGATGCTACCGGAATGGCGGTCCTGGAAATTCACGTAGACAATCAACGCGACGAAACCATCCTTCACTTCTGGCGTTGCGCGATGATTCCGTGTCGCGACCCGAACGCAGTCACCGGGGCGAGCGACTCCTTTGACGCCATCCCGGCCAAACTCGATATAGAGCAAGTCGAGGCCGCAGTGCCCGTCGAGTGGCGCCTGGATGATTTCCGACGCGAGATTCCCGGCGAGCATTTCGAAGAGATTGCAGAGGGTACCCGGTACGTCGTCGAAGCGAGAGATTCGGTCACGTCTGCACCCGAGTTGGCGCGTCTGACGCTCAATGTCGCAAAAGCGCACACCGATGCGGCATCCAGTCCGTACAGCAAGCGTCTCGTCTACGGTGGGTACACAATTTCGATGGCATCGGCCCAGATCGTGCGCGCGCTTCCCAACCTCGTTACCCTGATCGGCTGGCGAAGCTGCGATCACACAGAACCGGTCTTCGAAGGTGACGTCTTGCGGACGGAATTTACGATTGGCGCGAAGCATGCGCTCCCAAGCGGCGGCGGCCTCGTTGACCTTCACGCGGTCGTCCACGCCACGCGCGGGGATCAGGCACCCACGCCCGGCGAGGACGTCACGGTGCTCGATTGGCGCGTTATCGGCTTGATGGCTTGATGCAGTTCAAGGGAGTTTCAGGTTGACTGGCATTCTAAGCGGCATGCGCGTGGTCGAGGGGTCTGCATTCGTCGCAGCTCCACTCGGAGGAATGACGCTCGCCCAGCTCGGCGCCGACGTGATCCGATTCGATCCGATCGGTGGCGGCCTCGACTTCGACCGCTGGCCGATCACCTCTGACGGCCACAGCCTGTTCTGGGCCGGGCTCAACAAGGGAAAGCGGTCGATCTCCATCGATATTCGCTCTCCCCGCGGACAGCAAATCGTCCAGGATCTGATCTGTGCTCCGGGTGCAGACGGCGGGCTCTTGCTCACCAATTTTCCCGCGCGCGGATGGCTCGACTACGACTCGCTCAAGGCCAAACGCCCAGACCTGGTCATGGTCAACATCTGTGGACATCACGACGGCGGTACGGCTGTGGATTACACGGTGAACCCCGCCGTCGGCTTTCCCGCCATCACGGGCCCAAGCGACGACCCGCGCCCCGTGAACCATCTTCTGCCCGCATGGGACGCGATCACTGGCCAGATGGCGGCCGTCGGATTGCTCGCCGCAGAACGCCATCGGCGCAACACCGGAAAAGGTCAACTCGTGCGAATCGCACTTGCCGATGTGGCACTCGCGATGATCGGAAATCTCGGCAAGATCGCGGAGGTGATGATCAACGACAAGGATCGCCCGAAAGACGGCAACTATCTCTATGGCGCTTTCGGTCGTGACTTCGAGACGCTCGAGGGAAAGCGCGTGATGGTTGTGGCGCTCACGGATTCGCAGTGGAGAAGCCTCTGTTGCGCAACCGGCATGGAGCGCGAATTCGATGAATTGGCTAAGCGGATGGGACTCGATTTGCGGCAGGCGGGAAACCGTTACCGGGCGCGTCACGAGATCGCAAAGGCTCTGGAGCCATGGTTCCACGCCCGGATGCTCAGCGAAGTCCGCGAAATCTTCGACAAGAACCGCGTTTCCTGGTCTCCCTATCAAACCATGCGTCAGGTGATCGAGAGCGACCCCGAATGTTCGGTCGAGAATCCGATGTTCTCGATGGTCGAACAGCCCGATATCGGAACCTACCTGATGCCAAGTTCCCCTCTGCAATTCAGTGAATCACCCCGATGCGCAGCGATCCGCGCCCCGCTGCTCGGCGAACACACCGATGAGATCCTCTCGACGGTGCTGGAACTGAGCGAGAGTGAAATCGCGAGCCTGCACGACGCGAACGTCGTCGAGGGGCCTTAAGAAGTCGAAAGACCGTAAAACGTCGAAGGCAACAAACGCGATGAGTACAGACCCCCGAAAAATTTTGGAACTACCTGATTCGCTCTGGGCGGCAACCGCACCCCCTGGACCCAGCTGCCCACCACTCTCGGGTGATCGATGCGCCGAACTCTGTGTGATCGGTGGAGGTTTCACGGGACTCTCGGCCGCCTACCACGCCGCGACGGCCGGGGCCGAAGTCGTGCTCGTCGAGGCTGCGGAACCGGGATGGGGAGCAGCCGGACGCAGCGGCGGCCAGGTGATTCCGGGACTCAAGCTCGATCCGGACGATCTCGAGCGCCGCTTCGGCGCGGAGCGCGGACGGCGCTTGACCGACTTCGCAGGCAGCGCAGCGGATTTCGTGTTCGAGCTGGTGGCCAAGCTCCGGATCGACTGCGGGGCGCGGCGGCAGGGCTGGATTCACGCGCTCCACGGCCGCGCAGCGCTGCCACTAGAAGAAGAACGAGCGCGCCAGTGGCAAGCGCGCGGCGTAACGCTCGAAATGCTCGACCGCGATCAAGTCGCGGCCGCTCTCGGAACCGACGAGTACATCGCGGGCGTACTGGATCCTCGCGGCGGCTGGCTGCAGCCCCTCGCCTACGCGCGCGGCCTCGCGCGGGCTGCACAATCTGCCGGTGTGAGCCTGCATGGGATGTCTCCCGCGACCCAGATCGATCGCAACGCGGACCGCTGGCAGATCACAACACCGTCTGGAAACGTGACTGCGAAGCAGGTCTTGATCTGCACCAACGCGCACACCGAACGGCTCTGGCCTCGGCTGGCGCGCAGCCTGATTCCCGTTACGAGCTATCAGGTCGCCACCGAACCGCTCTCCAGCGAGCTGCGGGCGCGCATTCTGCCAAAGGGACACGTCTCGTCCGACACGCGCCGCTTGCTCAGATACTTCTGCCTGACGCCTGATGGGCGACTCGTGATGGGTGGGCGGGGACATGTCCGCGAACGGGAGAGCCGTAAATTCTACTCGCACATCGTTGCTTCGATGCACCAGTTGTATCCGGAGACTTCAGGTGCGAGGCTCGACTACTTCTGGAGCGGTCGAGTGGCCTTGACGTTGGACCACCTGCCAAAGATCTTCGAACTCGGGCCCGGTATGTGGAGCGGCGGTGGCTACAACGGGCGCGGCGTCGCGATGGCAACCTCGATCGGCCGATTGCTGGCCGAATACGCGGGTGGAGCATCCGCCGACAGCCTGCCGCTGGCACCGACGAAGGCGCGACCGCTACCGCTTCACGGCCTACGCGGTCCCGCGATAGGCGTGGCTGTTGCTTGGAAGTTTCTGCTCGACGCCTGGGAGGCGCGCAGCCGCTAGGATCGTCGCGCCGTTGCGGCCGCTCCCCCAATTTCCCATTGGTTCAGCGAAAAAGGCTGTCGTAGCATTGGCGCGTGACGAATGTTGACGCGACGATCGTGGGTGCTGGAGTCGCCGGCCTGTCGGCGGCTCGGACTCTGCAAGATAACGGCCTCAGTGTTCGAATTCTCGAGTCCAAGGGCAGAATCGGCGGTCGCGCCTACACGGACAGCCATACCTTCGCGGTGCCCTTCGATCACGGTTGTGCCTGGATGTCCGGCGGGCCGTACAACCCGCTCATCCAGTTCGCCGACAAGTGCGGCTTCGAAAGCGTCGAGCGGTTCTACCCTTACCTCGAGGACAAGACGTTCATTGGAATGGCCAGGGATGGCTGGGTGAGCGATGAAGAAGCGCGAGAGCGAAATCGCTACGTCCAGGGCTGCTACAGCGCGATCAGTGCGGAAGCCCAGAAAGGACGAGACGTCTCGATCGCTGATGTCATCGACACGACGTCGATTTGGACCTCCCACCTGGAAAATTATCTCAAGGCGATTCAGGGAGGCGATCTCGCGGCAATTTCGATACTGGATTTCGTAGAGGCCGAGGCAAATGGCGACGAGCTTTATCTTCCGCGCGGCTACGGAACCCTCATTCACGAGTTCGGCAAGGACTTACCGGTTGATCTCGGCGCAGCGGTGGAGAGCATCGACTGGAGCGGCGACGGGGTAGAAATCTGCACTTCCAAGGGAGCCGTCTCGAGCAAAGTCGCAATCGTCACCGTTTCGACCGGTGTTCTCGCCGCCAACCGCATTCGCTTCGAACCTGACTTGCCCGACGCCACTCGCGCGGCGATTTCCGCGCTGCCCATGGGAAGACTTGCCAAGGTCGCGATTCAATTCGACCGGAATGTCTACGGATCGTTCACCGATGATTGCTTCCTTTACTACGACAGCCCGGGTTCGACGATTTGCATCATCACGGGTTATGCGGATTTCACCATGGCGGTCGCATATGCTGGAGGCCCACTGGCGGATGAGCTCGAAGCGCTCGGTGTAGAGGGTGCCGCGACCTACCTGCTCGACAGGCTAGAGAGGGTGTTCGGATCGAAACTCCGGCAATACGTTACCGCGACGGATTGCACGCAGTGGGGAAGCGATCCCGACGTTGGCGGAAGTTATGCGATCGCGATTGGCGGGCATGCGGGGGCAAGGATCAGACTCGCAGAGCCCATCGCGAATCGGTTGTTCTTCGCGGGCGAGGCCACCTCGGAGCACCACTATGGGTACGCGCACGGAGCATTCCTCGAAGGGCGAGCGGCCGCAGAAAGAGTCGTCGCGCTGCTCCGTTGACCCGGTCGACTTGGAAGCTTCTATTCGACGCCCGGGAGGCGCGCCACCGCTAGGAACGGCTGTGTGCGCGCACAACGACCGCGCACACACAGCCGCGCGCAATCAGTCGTCGCGGTTTTCTGCCCAGACTTTCGCGACGGACGGGCGCGCTTCGACGAGTTCCACGAGCCTCGCAATGCGCGGGTTATCGGCGAACAGCTTCGCCGTATCCGGGTGCCATTTGACGAACATCCAGAGATAGACGTCGACCGCACTGAAACTTTCCCCGAGCAGATAAGGCCCCGGGTCGAGCGCGTCGTTGAGGATCGCAAAGTAGCTGTCCATGTCCGTTCGCGCGCAAGCCTCGATCCCAGCAACAGCAGAGGCGTCGGTCGTGATCCGATCCGCGTAGAAGAGGCGCTGTTCAGCTGGGTAGATCGTGGTTGCCATGAAGAGGAGCCAGCGCTGGAAGCGCGCACCCTCCGGGCTGCCCGCGGGTGGAGCGAGTTTCGCCTCGGGATGGCGATCGGTGATTTGCAACACCATCGCCGCAGATTCGGTCATGACCGTACCATCGGGGAGAACCAGCGTGGGGATCTGACCCAGCGGGTTGATGGCCAGAAATTCTGGACTGCGGTTTTCCTCTTTTTCCATATCGATCGGGACCTTCTCGTACTCGACACCGATCTCCTTGAAGAGCACTTCGGCGACCATGGAGCCCATCGATTTCGCCCAGTAGAGTTTGTACATGGGGGATTACCTCCTTTGAGTCATCTCGCGTGACCGCAGCTATTCTATGGGCCCATGATGAGTCCGGCAACGATTCGCAGGAATGCTTCGGATCTCGATCGGCCGACCGAAGGGCAGCAGTAATGCCAACCAGGACCGCCGAAATCAGCCGCGCGCTCGTAGCCGCAGTTCTCGCGATTGCGCTGATCGCGGGTTGTCAGACTTCGGCCCTCGGGCGTCGCCAATTCAAGATGATGTCGGAAGCGGAAATGTCCCAGATGGGCGCCGCCGCGTTTTCCGAAATCTCCAAGAAGACGCCGCCCTCCCGAGATGCCCTCGAAAACGCGATGGTCGCCTGCGTCGCGAATGCCATCACGAATTCTCTGCCCGGCGCGAACGCGACATCGCGCTGGGAGGTTCGCGTCTTTGCGGACAAAACGCCGAACGCGTTCGCGCTACCGGGCGGAAAGATCGGCGTGAATGTGGGACTGTTGCAGGTCGCGCGCACCCAGGGCCAGCTCGCTGCCGTGATCGGTCACGAGATCGCCCACGTTACCCAGGGGCACGCGAACGAGCGCGTGTCGTCCGAGCGCGCCACAAACACGGCCCTGCAGGTGTTTTCTGCGGTCGCCGGTGCATCAAACGTGGTGAATAGCCAGATGATCGGTCTGCTCGGCGCGGGCGTTCAGGTCGGCGTGTTGCTCCCATTCGGTCGACAGCACGAGCGCGAAGCCGATTTGATCGGCCTGGACGTCATGGCGAAGGCGGGTTTCAACCCCAACGAGAGTGTCGCGCTCTGGCTCAACATGGCAAAGGCCGGGGGAAGTCAACCGCCGGAATTTCTCTCGACCCATCCGTCACACAGCTCTCGGATCAGCGAACTCAGGCGGCGCATCCCGAGCGCGATGCTCTTGTACGAGAACGCGAAGGCGAGTGGGCGAAGGCCGCGCTGCTTCTGAAGCGCGTCTCGGCACCTTCTGGCTCAGGGCCCTTCCCAATCGATGCGCGCGTACTCGGCGCTACCGCCAGAGAGCTCCCAATTGCGCCCCCAATCGCGGAAGCGGCTCTTCATGCTCTGACAGACCGTGACCTCGGCCCCCATCCAGTACTTGGTGTTGCGGATGATCGTCGTGCCATCGCCGTTCGCGCCTTCGATTGGTTCGATGGAGCCGTCGATGATCTTGGGGATCTTGAAGCTCCAACCTTTACCAACAGCCTTGAATTCGATTGGAACCCGCTTCACGCCGAGAAACTCCGCGACCATGATCGAAAACCAACCGGTCGTGCCACCGGCCTTGCCCGACAAAATCTGCGTTAGAGCCTCGGCGGCCGCGTCATTGGCGCGCTCATCGATGTAGAGGGCGACCGACCATTTTCCCTCGGCGAGCGGACCGGGGATGTCCATCAAAACGCCAACATTGAGACCATCGAGCGATTCGTCCCCGGCGCGGCCCTCGTCGATGTGCAAGCCCCACCAGGTGTGGCAGACCTTGTGGGTGGGCTCTGATTTTCCGAGTGAGATCACGCAGGGACAGAACACATCGCAATTACAACTGAGAATCAACTCGCCACGGATCTTCCAACTGTCAGTCATTTCATCTCCCTTCAAAAACCCAATTCAAAGTGCGGTGAGCAAGGCCGTACCGAGCACACCCGCTCCCCAGACGACGAGTCCAGCCCCCGCGATTCGCCCGATCGCCCGACCGGCCGGCATCGCTTTCTCCGCCAACATGAAGAGCGCAAGCCCCGCTGTCCAAAGCAAATTCATCGAACCGCCGATGAACATCAACGCCATCAGCGCCCAACAGCAGCCGATGCAGAATCGGCCGTGCGCAATCCCCATCTTGATTCCGCCCAGCGTACCCGGTCGCCACTGCGTCATCAGAAACCAGAGCGGAGAGCGACAACGATGAAGGCAGGCATCTTTCAATCGACTGAATTGAAAGGCTCCTGCGCCGAGCAATACGACCCCCGCAAAGACGCGGTTGGTCGATTCGCCGGTCATCGAAGTCCAAGCCGCCTGATGGAAACCCCATTGCGCGACGGCGGCAAACAGGCTGAACGCAGTCAAGACGATCGCGTATCCGAGCAGAAAGCCGGTCGCGGGAGCCACTGGGCTGGCCGGTACCGACTGTCCCCGGCTGATCTCCGCGAGGCTCAGCACCATCGGCGCCACCGTCGGCAGCATCATCGCCAGCATCATCACAGTCCACATCCCAAATGTCATCGCCAGATCCGTTCCGGTCCAGATTCGCGGCTCCGCGAGAATCGTCGCGTGGGCCGCGTGACCGGCGCCCCCTGACAACACAATCGTGTAAGCCCACGCGATCGCCGAAATTCCGACCAAGGCCGAGAGCAGGACGAGGCGATCGCGTTGAACGATGCTTTCCAGGATGGGCGGGCGTTGGCTGGACACAAATCCCCGATTCGTCGAAGTCGCGTAGGGACCCGTGCGAACAGCCCGACGCGGTCCGTGAGCATACCCTTCTGCCCGCGAGATGGGGAGCAAAGCTCGAGCGAGCGGATTGGAATTGACGTTGGAATATTTGTTTTTCTCAATACAGTCCCGGGACGATCCGCCAGCGCACCCGACGGCAGTAGCGATCCCAATCCTCGCCGTACTTGGCCGCGCAGCGCTGGTGGTCACGACGCTCGCGATGCATCAGCAGAAACGCAAAATAGATCGGGTAGAAGTAGGGCAGCAGCGATCCGAACCCGCAGGCAAGCGACCAGGCGAGACCCAGCAGCCAGTCACCCAGATAATTCGAATGGCGCGACCAACCCCAAAAACCCGAAACGAGCAGGCGGTTGCCATGCCGGGTCTCCAAGAATTCGGCGGGCTTGCCCCAGATCTGCAGGCCGTTCGGATCGCTCCGAAAGCGGTGCTTCTGAAGATTCGACAAGCGAAATAGCGTCATACCAGCGAGCCCCAACAAGACACACAGCGCAGCGGCCCAGATCGGAAGTCTCGGCGAATGGTCGATCAGATAGTGGGCCTGGAGGGAGTAGGTCATCGGCACCCATACGAGATCGCCAAAGATCAACATCCAGCCGAATTTCTCGTGCTGGACATCGAGCGTCGTAAGGATTGCAGGTTCGTGCCAAAAATAATCGAGCACGTATACGAGCTGCAGCGCGCAAACCACAGCCATCGAAGTCGACACTGAGCCATGACGCTCGATCTGAACCGCAGCGAATGAAACAACTACCAGCAACCAACCGATTAGACCGGGACGCGCTTCGAAGAAAACCTTGAGATCGAATCCGGTGACCGGCGGAATGCGAGGATGGCGCGCCACCCCGAGGAAATAGTCGATGATCACACCGCGCGGTTTTCGATCCGGCTCGCTGGCGCGCCCGTAGATCAGAAGAAACAGCGCAAACAAATAGGAAAACAGCGTGACGACCGAAATCAACTCGCCGAACTGGTCGTAGATCCAGCGCAGCGGGAACAAACCACTTCCGACACCCGCTCCGAACGCGCCGGCGGTGATCAGCAGGGACGATCTACCGTTCATCCGGTAACGAAGGCGGGTGCCATCTTCGAGCGGCGTTCCCTCTACCGTTGGTCCGGGCGCAAAGGCCTGGAGCAGCGCCTGAAACGCCAGCCAGGCGAGGTAGACGGCCGCGGTTTCCCAGCTCGGAGCCAGACTCTCCGCAAAAGCGCCCAGGTCGGCTCCGGGCCCTGGAATGAACCGCCCGTCGTTGAAGCGCGCGCAGAAATAGAGATACGCGGTTCCGATGGGCAAGGCGGCTAGAAGCGTGAGATTCCCAGCGACTCCACCGAAGTCCGAGCGCGCACACCGCAGGCTCGTTCCGCCCTCGGTCTGCCGGCCCGCAGTCATCGCTGGATTTTCGCACAGATGGGAGCTGCACGACGCCTACTTCGCTCTTCAAGCCGCGGATTTCGCGGTGGAGGTCCGGTTTCTCGCCTACTCTTCAGAATCGAAAGGCTCGAACGAATGACGCAGGCCATCCCGATGCCGAAATCCCTCAACAGCGACCGGCCCGACCTCGCTCCGGGCACGGGCCTGGTGCTCGTAACCGGTGCGTCGGGCCACCTCGGCGCCAATCTGGTTGAGCGCCTGCTCGCCGATGGAGAGCGCGTCCGCGTTCTGCTCCAGCCCGGTTTCGACAACAGTGCCGTTGATGGCCTCGATGTCGAACGCGCGCAAGCTGACTTCCGCGATCCCGAGCCAGTGGCTGTCGCCATGAAGGGTTGCCAGCGCGTGTATCACTGCGGGGCATTGATCTCGACGATTCAAGGCAACGCCAAACACCGGCGCCAGCTGTTCGAGTCCAATGTCGTCGGCACGCGGCACATCCTCGAAGCCGCGAAGATTCACGGCGTCGCCCGCGTGGTAGTTACCGGATCTTTCAGCGCCGTGGGCCATCACCTCGATGACCCTTCCGCGCCGAGCGACGAATCCGTTCCCTTCTACCCCTTCCGCCGCGCCATGCCGTACGAGCGAACCAAGGTACTCGCCGAACTCGAGTGCCTTCGGGCGGTTGCGCGTGGGCTCGACGTGGTGATGGCCACCTCTTGCGCGATCCTCGGCGCGAATGATTTCTTGCCGTCCCGGATGGGGCAGACCCTGTGTGATTTTGCCAACGGTCGACTTCGCGCCTACGTGCCTGGGGGCTTCGAATTCGTAAGCGCTCGAGACATCGTCAGCGGACACCAGCTTGCGATGTCGCGCGGACGCGCGGGCGAGAAGTACATCTTCAGCACGCGCTTCGCGACGCTCGACGAGATCGTGGCGCTGTTTGAGCGGGTGACGGGGGTTCCCCGCCCGGCCCGGCGACTGCCGGCAGCCGTGATGGGGGCCTTTGCAGCGGTCGCCAGCCCAGTTTTGAGCCAGTTCTTCCCGAATGTCCGCCAGCGGCTCACCCCAGGAGCGATCCGGCTACTGCGGATGCGGCGACATGCCAACACCAACAAGGCACAGGTTGAGCTAGGTTACCAACCCACTGAACTCGAGAGCGCGGTAGAAGACGCATACGCGTTTTTCTACGCGCGTGGTGCCATCAAGAACCCGGCTGCGCGAGCGCCGATGGCAACCCCACCCGATCCGGCTCTGGCCGCGTCGCTCGCCGTCTAGGCGACACGAACTCCAGGAAGCCCATGCTCGTTCAACCCCAGGCAGCCGCGTGAACGTCAGCTCGAGAGCGTTCGACGCGGTCGTCATCGGTGCGGGCCCCGTCGGCTGCGTCGCAGCGCTCGCTCAAGCGCGGGCAGGTGCGCGAGTCCTGCTCCTCGAAGCCAATCCCAACGCGGCGCGTCGGCTCGCGGGCGAATGGCTGCACCCCCTCGGACTGAGCGTGTTGCACGAACTCGGCCTCGACCCGTCCGAAAATTCCCGCTTCGACTCGGGGCGCGGATTCGCGATCTTCCCGGACGATGGAAGCACGCCGGTGATTCTCCCGTACGCGAACGGAGCCCGCGGTTGGAGCGGCGAACACTTCGCGCTCGTCGACGCGCTGCGCGAGGCAGCGCTCGCACATTCCGATATCACCTACCTGCCCGGAGCGCGTGCGACCGGAATCGACGGTCAGTGCGTGTCGTTCCAACAAACCCGCTCGGGCGGCGAAGAGCGCGTAACAGTCGAACAGATCATCGCTGCGGACGGACGCTCGTCGTGCGGACGCGCGGCGCTGGGCTTAACGACCGAGCGCGTCACGCTGTCGCGAATGGCAGGCCTGCGCCTTCGCACGCGCGAGATGCCATTCGAGGGATATGGGCACGTACTTCTCAGCGGCCCCGGCCCGATGCTCGCCTATCGGATTGCAGAAGACGAAGTGCGGCTCTGCCTGGACATCCCGCTTCGAGCCTCGGCCTCG
>SMVA01374142.1_pt1 | contig 15967 bp, 12 predicted proteins | sample 2456451 | NCBI WGS metagenome assembly SMVA01 (sample SAMN11095933, study PRJNA526329) | marine sediment metagenome | biome: Marine sediment; feature: Surficial sediment; material: Deep marine sediment; isolation source: Hadal surficial sediment | place: Pacific Ocean | collected 2014-05 | depth...
AACGCGGCTGGTCGATGCGCTCGACCTCATCGGCCTGTCTGACAGTGTCGTAACCAACGATTCGGGCCTGATGCATGTCGCGTGTGCGCTGGAAAGAACGGTCATCGCGGTATTCGGTTCGACCTCGCCGGACTTTACGCCCCCGCTTGGTCCACGGGCGAGCGTGCTGCGTGAGCCCATCGAATGCAGCCCGTGTTTTCAACGCGAATGCCCGTTGGGCCATCAGCGCTGTCTGCGTGATCTGCGCCCTGAGCGTGTGGTCGAGGTGATGTGATGCAGGTGCTCGCGAGCAAAATGTCATCGCAGGACGTCGTGTATGCGCGCCCGTCTGCTGTACCTGCAGGGTTGCTTGCCCGATGAGTGTAAAACGAATCGGATTTTGCCTCTTCAAGTACTTTCCGCACGGCGGCATTCAGCGCGACATGCTGAAGCTGGCCCGTGAATGCCGCAGGCGTGGTTACGAAGTCCGCGTCTATGTCATCCACTGGAATGCGGAGTTGCCACAGGACATCGAGGTTCAGCTCGTGCCGGTTGCAGCCTTCACCAATCATCGGCTCTATGAGAACTACGCGCGCTGGGTGCACGCTCATCTCGCCGACCATCCGGTGGACCTGCTCGTCGGTATGGTGAAAATGCCGGGACTGGACGTGTACTACGCAGGAGACTCCTGCTTCGAAGAAAAGGCGCGCCTCCAGCGCAGCAGCCTGTATCGCGCGCTCCCAAGATACAAACATTTTGCACGGTTTGAGCGAGCGGTTTTCCATCCGAGCGTCAGCACGCAGATTCTTACGATCTCGGAAGTGCAGACCCCGTACTTCCGCAAACACTACCAGACACCCGTGGAGCGATTTCATCCCCTGCCACCGGGCATCGACCCGGATCGGGTTGCGCCTGCGAATACGGCAGACGTACGTCACGCGCTGCGCGCCGAGTTCGAGTTGGCCGAAGATGACCTTCTGCTGCTTTTCATCGGCTCCGGATTCATCAAAAAGGGTCTCGACAGGGCATTGCTTGCGCTGAAAGCATTACCGGCACATTTGTATGACCGTTCGCACCTGTTCGTGATCGGCAACGACAACGCAGAACCGTTTCGACGAATGGCGGTGCGTCTGGGTGTGATTAGTCGGGTGCGGTTTCTCTCCGGCCGCGACGATGTGCCGCGCTTTCTATTTTCCGCGGATGCCCTTGTATTGCCCGCGTATGACGAAAATGCCGGAATGGTCATTTTGGAGGCGATGATTGCTGGTGTTCCTGCGTTAGTCACGAAGAACTGTGGCTACGCACGTTATTTGCTGGACGCCGATGCCGGTCTCATCAGTCCGGCGCCATTTCATCAGGTTGTCTTCAATCAGCAACTCGTCGAGATACTGACCTCGCCGCGTCGTGAAGAATGGCGCCGCAATGGGCTCGAGATATCGCAGAATCCGGAAATATTTCGCCTGGCATCGCGTGCGGTAGACCATCTTGAAACCTTCCTGCACGCGCGCCATCAAATCATTGCGTTCACGCTTTTCAAGTTCTTCGCCTTTGGTGGTCTGCAACGTGATTTTTTGCGTGTTGCCAATACCTGCCGCGAGCGGGGGTATGACGTTCGCGTCTACACGCTTTCGTGGGAAGGCGAGATACCGGCGGGAATTGAGGTGGTGGAAGTGCCGGTGTCCGCGCTGACCAACCACTCGCGCTACAAGCGATTCGCCGACTGGGTTGCGAATGATCTTTCCTGGCGCCCTGTGGCTTGTGTGGTGGGCTTCAACAAAATGCCGGGGTTGGACGTGTATTACGCAGCAGACCCCTGTTTTGAGGAAAAGGCGCGCGAGTTGCGCGCGCCGCTGTACCGGTTTACCGCTCGCTACCGGCTTTTTTCGCGATTTGAGCGTGCGGTGTTCGATGCTGAGGAAAACACCAGGATCCTGTTGCTCACCGATCGTCAGAAGGCGGCGTTCAAACGGTTTTACAACACGCCAGACGAACGATTCCATCGGCTGCCACCGGGTGTGTCTCTGGATAGAAAGTGTTCGCCCGATCGGGATCGTCGACGCCGTGAGTTTCGTCGTCAGCATGAAATTGCAGACGATGAGCTGTTGCTTTTGTTGATTGGCTCGGGATTCATCACTAAAGGACTGGACCGGGCGCTGATCGCGGTTGCGTCACTGCCGGCTTCCCGGCTCAATCGCGTCAGATTTTTTATTATCGGTCAGGACAATCCACGGCAATTCGAGCGCATGGCAGAGGAACTCAAAATCGCGCAGCGCGTGACGTTCTTCGCGGGCCGGGACGATATTCCTGCGTTTCTGCAGGGAGCGGATCTCCTCATCCATCCGGCCTACAGCGAAAGTGGCGGGATTGTGCTGCTCGAGGCAATGATTGCCGGATTGCCCGTCGTGGCCACCGACATCTGCGGGTTTGCGCCTTACGTCGTAGAGGCAGATGGTGGCGTGCTGATAAACAGCCCCTTTCAACAATCGGAACTCAACGAAGTATTACGGGCCACGCTTGAGAATGAAAAGCAACGCCGGGTATGGTCGGCCAACGGCGTGCAGTTTGGTGAAACGGCGGATATCTATCGGATGGCCGAGCGCGCAAGCGACCTTATAGAGGACCGGATTCGTGGCCGCAACCTATCTGCGTGAAGACATTGCGGCACTGTGGTCGCAACGCGATGCACTCAGCGAGGCACGCGCACTCGACGGCGAAGTGTTCCGCGAGGTTGCCCGGCGCAAGACCATGAAGGTGGAGATTGCCGGACGCGCCTACTTCGTAAAATTGCACCACGGCGTGGGCTGGCCGGAGATCGTCAAGAACTGGCTGGTCCTCAAGCGTCCGGTGCTCGGCGCCCGCAACGAATTTGAGGCGTGCCGGCACCTCGAACGCAGCAACATCGTGGCACCGCGCGTGGCCGCGTTTGGCGAATCCGACGGCTTGCCGGCTGCGCGATTTTCGTTCGTGCTGTGTGATGCGCTCGAAGACTACGAAGACCTGGAAATAATGACGAACCGCTGGTTCGATCAACCGCCGAGCGCGCTGGAAGTGCGCCACTGGGTCATGGCGGTAGCGCAGTTTGCCCGCCGCTTTCACGAAGCCGGCGTCGTCCACCGTGACTTCTACCTGTGCCACTTACTCGCCAGGCGCGGCGATCCAAACGCACCACTCGGGGTGCTGGATCTGCACCGGGCGTTGATATTCGACAACGTGCCCGAGAAATGGCGATTGCGCGATCTCGCGGCGTTGCTGTATTCAAGTCTGGACCTGGGCATCAATCGCAGGGCCTGGCTGCGTTTTGTGCGGGTCTACACCGATAAGCCGCTGCGTGAAGTCTTTGCCGAGGATGGTGATTTCTGGCTGGCCGTGTATCGGCGTGCGTGTGATCTCTACGCCAAGGGTCGCCGCAAAAACCTCGTGCGGGGAAATTTCAGCTCGTGAGCCGCACACTCGATCTGGTTGACCTGAGGGCGGCAGAACGCTCACTGGCGCCGCCGTTCGACGTGGCGCTGTCCGAGGTGGCGCCGTCGTCGCTCGCAGACGGTCCGTTCACCGTCACCTGTGAGGAAATTTTTCGCCTGCTGCCGGCTCGCCGGCTGGTTGCCCGCGTCATCTGGCGCGAGCAACGCTATGTGCTCAAACTCTTCTTCGATGGCAAGGCGCAGCGCGATTGCAGCCGGGAAGTGGCCGGACTTGCCGCCTTGGCAGGTTCCGCTGTACCGACGCCTCGGATATCTGCGCAAGTGACATTAGCGTCGGACGCCTGCGGCCTCCTGCTCGAATATCTGCCGGGTGCGAAAGAGATCGACTGGTCCGATACCCAGGGCGTGACCGCGGTTGCGTGTCTGCTGGCCGACATGCACGCTCAAGGTGTCTGGCAGGACGATCTGCATCTCGACAATTTTCTCACCAGTGGCGAGCGGGTGTTTGCCATCGACGGTGGTGGTGTGCGCAGCAGGCACTCGGCGCTGAATGAAAAATCCAGCTTTGCCAATTTAGGCGTGCTCCTGGCTCAGCGTCCGCCGCTGGTCGATGATGAAATTGCCGATATTGGCCGCGCTTATTGTGAGCGGCGCAACTGGCAAATCGATGACAGGCGAGCGCAGCGGCAACTTGCAGCGGTGGCGATACAGCGGCGTGCGCGCGTGCGCCGCTATCTGGCAAAGGTTCAGCGCGACTGCACGGAGTTCGCCGTTGCGAAAACCTTTACGCGTTACCAGGTATGTGTTCGTGAGCGAGGATCATTCAGTTTGACTGGACTGATTGATGCCCCTGCAAAAGCAGTGGAGTCCGGTGCGGTGTTGAAAGCCGGCAACAGTGCGACGGTGGCGCGAGTCGCGATGGCTGTCGGCGCATCGGTCGTGGTGAAACGCTACAACGTAAAAAGTCTGGCGCATGCACTGCGCCGCGCGCTCAAACCGCAGGCCAGATTTCGTCGCGCCTGGATCAATGGCCAGCGTCTGCACTTCCTCAACATCCCCACACCGCGGCCGCTGGCGTTGATCGAACAGCGCATTGGACCCTGGCGTGGCGTCGCCTATCTGGTGACCGAAGATCTTGGCGACGTCGATCTCCTCACGGAGATCACGGCGTCCGGCTTGAGTGAAAAGCGCTGCACCCAGATAACGGCGATCTTCACCAGTCTGCAGCGCGCGGGTCTCACGCACGGCGACACCAAAGCCAGCAACTTTCTGATCTGGCAGGATGAGGTCTTTCTAATCGACCTCGATGCGATGACAGAAAACCCAGCGGGGTTGCGCAAAGACCTCGCGCGGTTTCTGCAGAACTGGGATGGCGCCATCCGCAGGCGCTTTGCAGAGGCATTTCAGGAAGCGGGGCTGGTATAGTACGCGCCAACTCTGTCCAAGCCTGGTCCTAGTGATAATTCTCGGTCTGTCCGGTGCTCTCAATCATGATGCGTCCGCCGCATTGGTGATTGACGGTGAAATCGTCGCCGCCGCGGAAGAAGAGCGCTTCATTCGCGATAAACATGCGAAGAACCGTATGCCCATGGAAGCGGCGCGCTATTGTCTGCGAGCCGCTGGAGTTTCCGCGCGCAAGGTCGACGTAGTGGCCTTCCCTTACGCGCCCATCCACCTCACGAGTGCCGCTCGGTGGCACTATGCTAAACGGTACTGGTACGCCCCGGATCGCTGTCTGGACGTGTTGTTGAACGGCAACCGGCGCTTTCGGCGCAACCGCAAACGGGTGCTGGAGGCCGGGCTAGAACTGGGCATAGACTGGAGCGACACTGAATTCGTTCCGGTTGAGCATCATCTGGCGCATGCGTCGAGCGCCTATCATTTGAGTGGCTTCGAGGAGAAAACCGCCATTCTCGGCGTCGACGGTAAAGGCGAATACGCCACGACCTTTTTTGGTTACGGCGAGAATGGCAAGATTCATCGGATCAAGGAGTTCTACGATCCCGATTCCCTCAGTGGTGTTTATGGCGCCATTACCGAATATCTCGGGTTTGAGATGCTCGACGGCGAGTACAAGGTCATGGGCATGGCGCCTTATGGGGACGCCGGCAAGTTCGATCTGAGTCGTCTGATCCAACGCCATGGCAGAGGCTTTGAAGTCGATACCACCTACGTGAATACCATTGGCCTGCGTCGCTACAAGGAGGACGGCGTCGGTTTCTATTTCAGTAACAAGCTCATCGACTGGCTTGGACCGCGGCGCAAAGGCGACGTCGCCGATGAGCCCTACATTCACTATGCCGCTGCAATGCAGAAACTCTTTGAAGACTGGTGTCTCGATCTGCTGGAAACATATCTGGGGGACATTATTCGCGAGACCGGTCGTCTTGCCTTCGCCGGTGGCGGCGCGCTCAACGTGAAGCTCAATCAACGAATTGTCGGACTGGATCATGTAAAAGAACTCTACGTGCAACCCGCAGCGGGCGACTCGGGGACCTCCCTAGGTGCTGCGACCTACGTGGCGGTGGAGCGCGGCGAAAAATTCTCGCGTATGAATCACGTCTATCTCGGTCCCGAGTACAGCAACTCGGAGTGTCTTGAGATCATGGAGAACTGCCGTGAGCCCATTGAGTGGCGCAAACTCGATGACGTACCGAAAGAAACGGCGGCCCTGCTCGCGGCGGGCAACCCCGTTGCCTGGTTTCAAGGTCGTATGGAGTTCGGGCCGCGTGCGCTCGGTGGCCGCAGCATTCTGGGTTGCCCGAATACTGCCGGCATCGCCGATCGCATCAATGAGCAAATCAAGTTTCGTGAACGCTGGCGCCCCTTCTGTCCGAGCGTGCTGGATCGCGTCGCTGCGGAGATAATTCAGACCGACCATCCCGCACCATTCATGACGATAACGTTCGACGTCAGCGAAGCCTGGAAGTCCCGGATTCCCGAAGTGGTGCACGAGGACGGCACCGCACGGGTGCAAATCGTCGAACGGACGCAGAACCCTCGTTACTACGCTTTACTGGAAGAACTCGATACGTTGACGGGTAATGCCGTGGTGCTCAACACGTCTCTCAACCGCCGGGGTGAACCCATGGTCTGCTCACCGCAGGATGCATTGAACATGTTCAACGGTTCTGATCTTGAGTATCTGGTGATGGAAGACTATCTGGTCACCAAGAAGGAAGATGTCGACTAGCCAGATTATTCTGCAGCTCTCACCCAACGATCATCCGCCGTTTACCGATATCTGCGCGGTCTACAAAGCGGCCGGTGAGAGTCTTGGCTGTCGGGTGATCACTATTTTTTTCTCGCCGCCGGTAGCGGGTGAGGGGGTCGACTGGGCGGAATATCTCAACCGCAAGGACCTGACCCGCCTGCGGCCACTCGTCCGGTCGTTAGAGGATCGAGTAGCTGGGCTTGGTATCCCGGACCCTAATCTGGCAATTTGTCATCGTTATCGAACCTATCGAGCGTTGCGCGCGAGCACGATCAGCCCGGAACGCATGGTCGCGCTTGCGCATGAATTCGGATTTTTCAAACGCGTGCAACGAAGAATCGAACGAAAACTTTTCGCTCGCGATTTTCTATTTGCCGGCGTCTCGCCGGCGGTGCAAGCCGATCTCGGGCGCGCGGTGTCCCGACCACTGTGTCTGCTGAACGGCATCGATCAGGCAGCGCTGGCGCAACTGCAACTGCCGCGTGAAGCGGCACTTGCGCAACTGAGTCTCGAGCCCGGCCCTTTCACGGTCGGCGTGATGGGTCGCTTGATACCCTGGAAGCGGCCGGCGCTGGCCGTACGCGCCATCGCGGACCTGGCGCAGCGAATTCCGAATGTTCGTCTGGTGATTCTCGGTGAGGGCGAGCTCAGAGAGCAACTCGAAGACATGGCACGCGACCTTCCCGTGGCAATAGCGGGATTTGTTCCGGACGCAAAGTGCCTGTTGCGCGCACTGGATGTCCTGCTCATGGTGTCAGAAGATCGCGAAGCATTCGGCATGGTGGCGCTCGAAGCGATGGCGTCTGGAGTGCCGGTGCTTGCCGGGCAAGCGGCCGGTCCCGAATCGGTATTGGGGAGTGTCGGGTTTTATTACGCTAAGCCTCAGCCAAACCTCATAGCCGATGCACTGCAGGAGATTCACGGGCTGTATCAAAGCAGTGGAATCGATAGCCGTATTCAACAAGGTATCGAACGCACCACGCGTGAGTTTTCCGTGGCAGCCGTCGCCCGGCGTCTCGACGATCTCTTTTTCAGCTGAGTTGAGCCCCAGCGCAACGCGGTCATCATCGAACTGGGTGCAGGAATTTCTGGACAGGAACTAGTAGCCTGCGCTTTCGGCCATCCCTGGCGTCGGGGCTAGTAGACGCCAGGTTCGCCAGGCGGCCGGGTTTTGAAGCGTCGGTGCATCCACAGGTATTGTTCAGGATGTTCGCGAATGGCCGCCTCGATAATCTGGTTTATCCGTGTTGCGTCGGCGATGTCATCGCCTGTTGGGAATCCCTCGACTTCGGGGCTGAAATCCATCGACCAGGTCAGCGTGTCGAGGTCGCGAAAATTCTTCATGAAGATGACTGGCGAATTATTGAATCGAGCCAGTCGCGCGGTGGCTGCGATGGTAGCGGTCGATACACCGAAAAATGGTGCAAACACGGAATGCTTGCGGCCGTAGTCCTGATCTGCCGCATACCAGATCGCCCTGCCGGCTTTGAGCCTGCGTAGCGTCTGGCGGGTGTCCTCACGCTCGATCACGCCGTCGAAATAGCGCCTCCGGCCTGAGACCTGCAGCCACTCCCACACGGGGTTCTTGTTTTCCCGGTACATCACGTCGATGTCCACTGCGCTGGCGAGGCCCTGGGAAACAATGTCCATCGCCGAAAAGTGGCCGCCGATCAGCACGACGCCCCTGCCCTTGGCGATGGCCGCTTCGAGGTGAGGCACACCGGTAACCGTCATCCGTTCACGCAGATCCCGCTTTGGATTGAGCCATGGCAGCACGACCTCCAGAGCACCGATGCTCGTGTGAACCATCGTCTGTTTGACCAGCGAGCTGCGTTCGTCTGAAGTGAGTTCTGGAAAACACATCTGGAGGTTTACTTCCGTGATGTGCCGGCGTCGGCGGGCGAGCCGGTAAACCAGATTTCCCATGAGGATGCCAACGCGGGATATGGTACGAAGCGGCAGGCGCGCGAGCAGCCAGCCGAACGCAACTACCAGCCAGGTATCCCAGACGCGCGGTGAATAAATATTTGTTCGGTACTTACGTTTTGACATGATCTGGTTTGTGGACTGCCGCGGATTGTAGCAGGGGAGCCCTGTGTTACCATCCGCAGCGCCATGGAACTCCCTTCTCTGCAAGACGTCCACATCGTGGTTGTTGGCGACGTAATGCTGGATCGCTACTGGTTTGGTGACGCCCGGCGACTTTCGCCTGAAGCTCCAGTGCCGATCGTCGATGTCGATCACATCGAAGAACGTCCGGGGGGTGCAGCCAACGTTGCGCTGAATGTGGCGAGTCTCGGTGCACGCTGCACGTTGATCGGTCTGGTTGGTATGGATGAACCAGCCGATGTGTTGCGCGCCACGTTGTCGGCCGCTGGCGTCAACTGTGATTTCGTCGCGCTCGAAGACTGGCCGACCGTTGTCAAACTGCGCGTGGTGAGTCAGAAGCAACAGTTACTGAGAACAGATTTCGAATCTTCGCTGACGTCTGCCGCGCTGGCGCAGGCAGAAGCTGCGGTGGCGGCGAAATTGTCGCAACATCTGGCGCACGCCGCTGCGGTTGTTCTGCAGGACTACGATAAAGGCGCGCTGCAGAATCCGGCAGCACTGGTGGCCCTGGCGAATGCGCAGAGCGTGCCCGTCGTCGTCGATCCTAAACACAAGCCGCTGCGCAGTTATGCCGGGGCGAGTCTGCTGAAGCCCAATACCCAGGAGTTTGTGGCGGCCGTTGGTCCCTGGATTGATGAGACGCAGCTGGTGGCGAAAGCCGAGGCACTGTGCCGCGAACACGATTTTCAGGCGCTCGTTATCACCCGCGGTGCTGATGGCATGACGGTCGTTGAAGCTGGCGGCACCCATCGTCACATTCCCGGCCTCAGTGTCGATGTCTACGATGTCACCGGCGCTGGCGACACTGCAGCGGCGGCGCTCGCCATCACTCGTGGCATCAACTGGGATCCCGTGCGTTGTGCCCAGGTTGCCAATATTGCAAGTGGCATCGTTGTGGGAAAAACCGGCACGGCGATCGTCACGGGGCCGGAGCTGGCGCGGGCGCTTGCGAGGACGCAGCGGCCTGATACCGGAATGCTCAACCAGACGCAGCTCGCCGATGCGGTCACGCAGGCGCGCGCGAGTGGCGAGCGCATCGTCTTCACCAACGGCTGCTTCGACATCCTCCATGCTGGACATGTGTCCTATCTGCAGGAGGCGCGGGAGTTGGGTGACCGACTCATTGTCGCGGTGAATGACGACGCATCGGTCCGGCGACTGAAAGGATCGGGCCGCCCTGTGAATCCGCTGGAACAACGCCTGCGAGTGCTCACGGGACTCACTGCAGTGGATTGGGTCGTCGGCTTTGCCGAGGATACGCCCGAGGCTTTGCTCGAGGAACTGCAACCAGACATCCTCGTGAAAGGGGGTGACTACGGGCCTGACGAAGTCGTAGGCGCAGACATCGTCCGCGGTTACGGCGGCGCGGTCAGTGTGCTCGGACTTGTCGATGATTGTTCAACGACAGCCATCGTTGACCGATTGCAGAAAAACCGCGAGCGCAGCGGGGGTTGAAAGCGAGTTGAAGTCACTCGGCCGCGAGCGCGGCCGCATTGTCCCGCAAGTGTTCGGGATTGATCGTGCCCACCACTACGGCGCTCACGCCCGCATGCCCGGCGGCGTAGCTCAGGCTGTCGATCGTCGCATGACCGCTGCCGAAAGCCTTTTTGATTAGCACCCCACAGCCGGCTTCGCCAGCTTTAGCGATGACGTCCGACTCTTCCTGCGCGGCGAGATTGAGCGTTGCCATGATCACATCACAACCCAGGTCGATCGCCCGTTCGGCGCCGACGACGGATTTGTGAGAGATGCCGACGGCGCGAATCCAGCCGCGTGACTTTAGATCGCGCAGGGCTTCGAGCGTGCCGTAGCTTTCGAGTATCGAAAGATCCCTGCCGTCTGAATGAATCAACACAACGTCGAGATAGTCCGTGTGAATTCGCTGCAGGGAGACCTTGACGCTGTGTTGCACGTGTTCCGGGGTGAAATCGTAGGAAGACGCGCCATCGCTGAAAAGCTCACCCACCTTTGTACAGATCACCCAGTCATGTCGTTGCCCGGCCAACAGCGTGCCCAGGCGTGACTCGCTTGTGCCATAAGCCGGTGCGGTGTCGAGCAGATTGATGCCGAGCGACTTTGCCAATGCCAGGAGTTCACGGGCACCGGCGTCATCGGGAATCTCGAAGGGTTCGGGGTACCGCACTTTTTCGTTGCGCCCGAGCTTGACGGTACCGAGGCCGAGAATCGAGACGTTGATGCCGGTCGTGCCGAGGGCGCGCAATTGCATCAATTCGCCACTCGCAACTGCTCGCTTCGTTCCCAGGGCGCGATTCCGATAGTTGCGCGTGGCAGATCGAGGTCAATCGGCTCTGCGTTGCCGGTATCGCTGCCGGGGTCGGGTAGCAGTGCAAGCACGCGATCCCCCAGATCCGGTGCGAGGCTGAGCTTTGTTGGCCAACACACGAGACAGTCGTTGATCTGTGCAGCGAACGCCTCATCGGGTCGCCTGCCATGCGTTTGCCCGGGTTCCGCCCGGTCGCTGCGCAGGGCGGTAAACTCGGCTCGATTCCAGTCAATCCAGGGAATGCAGGTTGCCAGTTCGCGACGTGCATGCGTGATGAGTTCGCCTTTTTCCAGCGCGGCACCTTCGCTTGCCAGCTGGCCGCCCACATACCACAGCCAGCCGCCATCCGGCGCAGGGTGGCTGGTGATCGTGAGTCTGGGTTCGGCCCGGCGTACGCCGGTGAGACAGTGGCCAAACAACGGATGTGGAAAGTCATGTTTGACGACGATCTGCTGCAGTGGCCGCAATTGCATTTTTGGCTCTGTGATCCCGAGGCCGTCGAGCAGCGCCTGCATGCCCGCGCCCGCGCACAAAATGAGCTTATTCGTGTTGACGGCTCTTGTGCCGAGTTGCAGGCGATAGCCGCAGTCTGCACGCTGGACCTGCTCAGATTTTAGTTGCTGGCGGAAGACAAGGTGGCGCACCGGTGTCAGCAGACGTTCGAGCAAACTGCTGGTATTCAACACGAAATCCTGCAGCTCGTAGACTGAGCCATTGAACTCAGACACAGCTAACGCGGCAGGAAAGTCGCGGCTATCCAGTTTGCTGATACGGCCACGCAACGCCTTGCTGGCGAAGAAGGTCGTGAGCTTGCCGAGCGTGGTTGCTTCTGCAAACAGATAGTAGTGTTCGGATAGCGGTTCGAGGCCGGAAAGATCCACTTCGGCTTGTCCTGCGAGACAAGCACGCCAACGCTCAGGCATGCCTGCGATCGCTTCGGAGGCGTTCGTCAGATTTCCGCTCAACGCGTATTTCAGGCCACCGTGGATCATGCCCTGACTGGCGAGCGTCTGTTCGCAACCGAGTTCGGAGGCTTCGAGCGCGATGACACGGTAACCCTTCGCCGCGAGCAGGTTCAGCAACCACAAACCTGCAATGCCGCCGCCGACGATGACGGCATCCAGGTTGATATCGGAGGGTTCGTTCATGGCAGCGCGAGCCTAGACGCTTGCTCCAACCCCCGCAACCTCCCGCACAAGCTTGACGCACGCGGACGGCAACCGCAGGCTTGCCGCATGGTGTCTCTACCACTCAGCGTCTGGCGTTTCGTGTATCAATTGCTCCTGCTGATGGCTTTTCCATGGGTCCATCTGCGCTTGCGCTGGCGCGCCAGAAAGGAGCCGGCCTATGGTGAGCGAATTGCAGAGCGGTTTGGCCATGTCCCGTCGACCATCCCGCGTCTTCCGATCTGGTTTCATACGGTTTCCGCCGGTGAGACTATCGCGGCTGCGCCACTGATCGAGGCGCTGACACGCGAATTCCCGCAAGCCGATTTCCTGGTAACAACCATGACACCGACTGGGTCGGCCCAGGTTGCGGCGAAACTCTCGGGCAGTGTTGCTCACTGCTACGCGCCTTATGATTTTGCGCGCAGTGTCCGGCGTTTTTTCGAGCGTGTCGAGCCACGGATTCTGGTGCTGATGGAAACGGAACTCTGGCCGAACATGATCGCCCAGGCGCATGCGCACAAGACGCCTGCGCTGCTGGTGAACGCACGATTGTCCGAACGTTCCGCGCGCGGCTATGCAAAGCTCGGTGGGATGACAAAACAGATGCTGAGCGAACTCAGATTCATCGCTTGTCAGTATCCCGATCATGCCCAACGGTTTCTCGACCTGGGAGCAGACCCCGCGAGAGTCGGGGCTCTGGGGAGCGTGAAGTTCGATGTCAGCCGGCCTGAGGATCATGCGGAACGGGTCGCGCAACTCAAAGCACAATGGTCGTTGGGCCAGCGGCCAGTCTGGATTGCCGGGAGTACCCACCCGGGTGAAGATGAAATTGCGCTCGCCGCGCATCGCCTTATCGCGCAAGAATTTTCCGACGCTGTTCTACTCCTCGTGCCACGCCATCCTTCGCGGGCAGATGCTGTAGCAGAATTGATTACTCGGTCCGGATTCAACTATCTGCGCCAGAGCAACTCAGACGAGAGCGTTGCCATAGCGCCCGATGTGATCCTGGGCGACATCATGGGACAGTTGCTGTATCTCTACGGTTTATCGGATGTGGCGTTCCTTGGCGGCAGCCTGGTTTCAGTCGGCGGGCATAACCCCATCGAGGCGGCCATTTGCGGCCAGCCGCTGATCATGGGGCCGGAGACGTTCAACTTTCCGGATGTTGTGGCTGCGTTTTCCGACGCTGGCTGCCTGACGCTTGTGAGTGATGCCGAATCGTTAGCCCGTGGTGTTCTAGGATATTTCGCCGACCCGGCGCGGACGCACGAACACGCGCTCGCCGCGCAGGAGGTAGTAGCGTCGAACACGGGCGCAACGCAGCGCCTGCTCGATCTGCTGCGCGCTGAAATTCGTGCTGTTGTCTAAGTCGTGCTGGGTCCGCGGCGGCCGGAACGATGTAGCGTTTGCCGCGCTTATCTGTCAATCCGATCGCAGCTTCAGCGACGCAAGGCGTTTAACGGGCATTGCTGAGTCGGTATAGGTGTTCAGCTCCAGCAGGTCAGCTTCGTTGAGTATGCCTGCCTGCTGTTTCAGCAGAATCAGGCTGCGCACGTAGTTGTAGCGGGAATCGGCATAGTCGAACTGCGAAGAATAAAGGCGGTTCTGCGCGTCCAGCACATCCACGATGTTTCGTGTGCCCACATCATAGCCGGTCTCGGTGGCGTCCAGAGCCGACTCCGAGGATGCGATGGCTTTCAATCGCGCCCGAACGCGCACGACATCGGTGGCCACGCGGCGGAACAGATTCCGGGTATCGCGGCCGACGGTCAACCGGCTATCGGCGAGCAATTGTCGCGAGCGCTCTGCCAGAAACTGAGCTTCCTTCGTTCGCGAGCTGGTGAACCCGCCTTGATAAATCGGCAGCGTGATGCTGAGTCCGTAGACGGTTGTATCGGTTTCGCTGCCGAGGAAATTGGAACCGCCGGTGGTGAAACTCGACTCCGTGATCGTTGCGTCTACCGTCGGCAGATGGCCGGAACGCCTTGCCCGGACGGTTCGATTGGACGCGGTAAGCTGAGCTTCGGCTGCGAGGATGTTGTAATTCGTCTTCATTGCTACGCGAACCCACTCCTCTACGTTGCCTGGCTCAGGATCGATCACAGGCAGCGATTCGGAAAGAAAATCAATTTCATCGTAAGGTTGACCCGCCAGGGTGCGCAGCACCTCGAAGAAAATATCGTGATCGCCGACGGCTTGAACGCGAGTTACGATAGAGTTGTCATACACGGCGCGCGCCTCCAGGACATCGGTAATTGCAACGAGTCCGACGTCAAATCGCTGTTGTACCTGCTCGAGTTGCCGCTCGACGGCGTCCTCGGCCGCGCGTGCGGCTTCTACCAGTGCATCTGCTCGCAGGACGTCGAGGTAGGCGTTGATCGAGCGAACGATGAGCTCCTGTTCGGTGGCCGTAAGGATGTGCTTCGCGCTCTCTACGCTGGCTTTGGAACTGGTGTAGGTATACCAGCGCTCCAGATTGACGATGGGCTGACGTAACTGCGCTTGCCACGCATTGTCGTTGAATTCCTGCTTCGTGTTGCTGATCGGAAATTCCCGCTCGTTCCAGTTGGTTTGGGCACCGACTGCGACGTTCGGCAGCAGTTGTGAACGGGCTTGCGGGACAATCTGCTGCGTCGCTGCGTAGCCGGCTTTGGCGGCACCAAGGACCGGGTCGTGGCCTTTAGAAGCGAAGTAGACGTCTTCGAGGTTTGTTGCCCAGGCCATATTACCGGCGAGCATGAGAGCGCATACCAGAAAGAATTCGAGGATCGGTCGATGGTCGAAAAAGTATCTGCTCATACGATTTTTGGACTTCTGTTGGACAAATAACCCGCGCATATTAGCAAAGGCTTCCCAAGAAAGTCGTCGCAGGCGATGAATTGGTTTGCCCGCGCGCCAAACGGCAGCAACAGGCCGATGTCGGTTCTGATTTTAGGCATTTAGCGGTGGCGCTCCATTGCCCGGTCGGTATATTAGGGTATGCACGGCAAACGCTACAGCATCGATCTACCCGCGCACCTGGCCGAGTGCGATGCAAACTACTTGCGTTTGAAAAAGCTGTTTCCCGCGTTGCGTCAGCAGGACGCCAGTGCCTTTGCGATCGACATCAATGACCTGCAGCTGGATATCGTCCTGGAAGTATTGGAGCGTAGTCCCTACACCTCGCTGGTAAAGCTCACGCAATTGCCGGTCGCGCCCTGGAGCCGCAAACCGAGTATCACGATACGCCTGTACCACGATGCCCGCAGCGCCGAGGTCGTGGAGTATCAGGGCAAACGCCATTTTCGTGCGGTCTATGACTATCCGAATGCCGATATGCGCCAACCCGATGAGAAAGCACAGATCAATCGGTTTCTCGGCGAGTACCTTGCATTGTGTTTGAGCCACGGCGTCGCGACGGGTGCACGCGTACTCGAAAACTGAGCCACGAACTCGCCCGGCGGGCGCCGGGTTGCACGCTATTGACGCCCGTCCGGTCTGTGCGCGGTACGCAGTTGCAGGATTGTCGCCAGCACCCGCTCCGGCGGGACATTCACCCGCTCCGGCGGGACATTCACCGGCAGGGCCCTCGGCGTGTTGAACGTGTTACAGATTACCGACGTTCACCTGCTCGCAGGCACGCACGAGCGTCTCCTGGGTGTAGACACGACCGACAGTCTGCGCGCCGTGCTGAGGCAAGCGTTGAGCGAGCGTACGCCGGATGCGTTGCTCGCCACCGGCGATATCGCCCACAACGGTGAGCCCGAAACCTACGATCGGTTCAGTGCCATTGTCGAGGAATATTACACAG
>SMVA01323876.1_pt1 | contig 15957 bp, 15 predicted proteins | sample 2456451 | NCBI WGS metagenome assembly SMVA01 (sample SAMN11095933, study PRJNA526329) | marine sediment metagenome | biome: Marine sediment; feature: Surficial sediment; material: Deep marine sediment; isolation source: Hadal surficial sediment | place: Pacific Ocean | collected 2014-05 | depth...
ATTTAAAACCAGTGTAGCCTGGAATTTACCAGTAATAAAAAACGGCAAGTATTTCGGTTATATTTCTAAATCGAGATTGCTCACAGCTTATCGACGAAAATTAATACATGTTACTAGTTCTTAGCGCTTTTTAGAAAAGACACCGCTTTATCCGGAAAATCAGTAAAAACACCATCTAAATTTAAGTTGTTAAATCCAAAATCCAGTAAATTTTCAAAGGATTTAAAATCACCCAAGTCAAGTCCTCCACTCTAAAAGTAAAAGCATGAACTTTCATTCCTAATCGATGTGCCTCAATGATTAAATTTTTATTTTTAGCTACCTGCTTATACCACGGGCCGATTCCATCGGCATATGTAGCAAATTTTTTCAAATGATTTTCATTTATTTCAAATCCAATAAGTTGGACTAAAAACAATTTACTTTTTAAATCCATTCTAATTCTTTGAAGTTCTTTGGGGTCAAAACATTGTAAAATACAATTATCACTTTTTGTATTATATCCATTTTCCGATAATATTTCTAAAACTATTTTCGAAATATCTTTTCCGTTTTTAAGATGAAATTCAGGGTTTTTAATTTCAGGATATATTCCAATATTTCCTCCAGTACTCTTATTGAGCCCTTGTATGAGTTCAATTTCCTCCTGAAACGAATGCAATCCAAACCTTGACATACCTAAAGGAAACCTATCCGGGAATTCTGCTTTGTTCGTTTTTGGATCAAATCTTTCAAAAACATTCAGTTCCAACAACTCCTTATAAGTAAAATCAATAACATAAAACCGACCATCCTTTCTAATTTTATTTGGAAATATTTTAGCTACATCAGTGATGTCTTCCAAATAAATATCATGGATAACCATGGGTATATTATCCTTACTTAATACCAAATCTTGTTCCAGGAAATTTGGTTGCATAGCATATGCCATCAACTTAGATGCCAAGGTGTGCTCCGGTAAATACCCGGAAGCTCCACGATGTGCAATTACTATTTTAGTGTTGTTTTGTATCACTATATTTTGAGAAAATAGGTTATGATATCCAGCTAGAATTTGAACTAAAATAAAGAAAAAAATCTTTTGCATTGTAAAAAGGGATTTAATGAACTTTAAAAGTAGGACTTTTTGTAATTTTGTGGTTTATTTAAAGATTAATTATTATCCATATTCTCAGAAAAATGAAAATTGTTTTAAAAATGATAGTAGCTACAGTAATTGGTATTGTTGGCTATGGATATTATGTCAATTATAGTGATCAAGGCCAAGGAGAAATATTTATTGGTTTGGGTGTTTTAATTTTTGCCTTTATTTTAATGCCGATATTTATATATCATCGCTATAAAAACAAGGATTTATCACAATACACTTTTCGAAATCAAAATAAAAAGGAAGATAAAAATTAATAAATTGTTTTATGAATAATTTTTTTTAACTTTGGTAATTATAAAACATATTTAACAATGACAGGTAAAGTAAAATTTTTTAATGAATCAGCAGGATACGGATTCATTACTAATGACGAAACAGGTAACGACATATTCGTTCATGCAACTAGCTTAAATGATGGTATGAGAGGGTTAGACAAAGAAGCTCATGTAAGTTATGAAGAAGGTGAAGGAAAAAAAGGAATTATGGCAGTAAATGTTTCTGTTATAGATTAATTTAGATTTCTCTTCTCTGCAAAGAATTTATTGATAATTCCACTACATTCTTTTTCAAGAATTCCACCGATGACTTTTGTTTTTGGGTGTAATTTTGTTTGATAGTGTTGAAATCCCCTTTGAGGGTCGTAGGCACCGAAAACAATTTTGCCTATTTGTGTCCAGTAGCTTGCTCCTGCACACATTTGGCAAGGTTCTAAAGTCACGTATAAAGTACAATTTTTTAAGTATTTTCCTCCTAAAAAATCGGATGCTGCTGTAAAAGATTGCATTTCTGCATGTGCCGTAACATCGGTTAAGGTTTCGGTAAGATTATGTGCTCGGGCAATAATTTTATCACTTATTACAATTATGGCACCAATGGGAACTTCGCCTTTTTCAAAAGCGAATTCTGCCTCATGCAAGGCTTTTTTCATGAAATATTTATCGTTAAATGCATTTTCCATATCTAAAAATTTATTTTTTCCGCAATAAAATTTTTATTGAACCTATTTAATAATTGTTGAAACACATTTGAATTTTTATTGATATAAAAAGATTGAGTGCTTTTGTATGTATTATCTGTGATTAAGTTTTCCATTTTTAGAATATTCATTGTTTGACGCGCAATGGCTTCGCCAGAATCAATAATGTTTACTTTTTCACCGGCAACCTTTTCAATTTCAGATCTTAAAAGGGGATAATGGGTACATCCCAATACTAAATTGTCAATATTTTTTTCAAGCATTGGATGAATATAATCTTTTAATAGCTGATCCATTTCAAAAGAATACATTTTTCCGGACTCAATTAAGGACACGATCCCATTTCCTTTTTGCTCAATAACCTGGACTCCTTGTGCAAATTTTTGAGAAGTTTCATAATATAAATCACTTGACAAAGTACTTTCTGTTGCTAAAATCCCAACAACCTTAGTCTTAGATTGTAAAGCGGCGGGTTTTATGGCCGGTTGAATTCTTATAAATGGAATGTCAAAATTATTACGTAGTTCTTTAACCGCATTTGTTGATGCCGTATTACAGGCAACAACGATAAGTTTACACCCTTTGTCTAGAAGTAATCTTGTATTTTTAAAACTAAGCGCCACAATTTCCTCCTTTGACTTAATGCCATACGGCGAATTTTTGCTATCGGCTAAATAAATGATGCTTTCTTTTGGCATTAGAGAATGGATTTCCTTATAAATTGTAATTCCGCCGATTCCGGAATCAAATATACCAATTGGGTTGTTATTCATATTTTAGCGCATGTATTAGATATTGGCTAACATCAAAGATAATTGTAGTTTTGTTTTTGTGAAAATAAAACAATTACAACATATTAACAGTCCCTTAGATTTAAGAAAATTATCGGAAGATAAATTGACAGATTTGGCCAAAGAACTTAGGGAATTTATTATTGATATAGTATCGGTAAAAAAAGGCCATTTAGGAGCAAGTTTAGGTGTAGTTGAACTAACCATTGCACTTCACTATGTTTTTGACACTCCTAATGACTTATTGATTTGGGATGTAGGGCATCAGGCGTATCCCCATAAAATATTGACAGGGAGAAGAGAAATTTTTGATACCAACAGGCAATTTGGTGGTATATCAGGTTTTCCAAAAAGGAGCGAAAGTGTTTATGATACATTTGGGACAGGACATTCTTCGACTTCAATTTCTGCCGCACTGGGAATGGCCATTGCTTCTCGATTAAAAGGAGAAATTGAAAAGCATCATATCGCTATAATAGGAGATGCAAGTATCGCCAGTGGAATGGCCTTTGAAGGGTTGAATCATTCGGGAGTAGCAAAATCTAATTTATTGATTATTCTCAATGATAATGAAATGGGGATTGATCCAAATGTTGGCGCTCTAAAAAAATACTTGACTTCGGTAAAAAAAGGAGAAGATGCACATAAAAAAAACATTTTTGAAGCCTTAAATTTTTCGTATTTCGGTCCCATTGACGGACATGATTTGGGAGCTGTTATTTTTGAGTTGGAAAAATTAAAAAAAATAAAGGGACCTAAGTTTCTACATGTGATCACTAAAAAAGGAAAAGGCCTTTCAAAGGCAGAAGAAGATCAGGTAACTTATCATGCCCCAGGAAAATTTGACGCTAAAACCGGAGAATTAGTTAATCAATCTAAAGAGAATCAATCGCCTAAATTTCAGGATGTATTTGGCCTTACTTTGGTTGAACTGGCTGATACTAACAAAAATATTATTGGAATAACCCCAGCCATGCCTACTGGAAGTTCCTTAAAATTTATGATCGATAAGTATCCCGAAAGGGCATTTGATGTGGGTATTGCAGAGCAGCATGCGGTTACTTTATCGGCAGGTTTGGCTACCCAGGGAATGATTCCATATTGTGTTGTATATTCTACTTTTTTGCAAAGAGCTTATGATCAGGTTATTCATGATGTGGCCTTGCAGAATTTACCGGTTATATTTTGTATTGATAGGGCAGGATTGGTGGGAGAGGATGGCGCTACTCATCATGGCGTATTTGACCTGGCATTTTTAAGGTTGATACCCAATATGATCATTTTTGCGCCTAGAAATGAAATTGAGTTGAGAAATATGATGTACACAGCCCAGCTGGGGCTAGACAATCCTATTGCAATTCGCTATCCCAGAGGTAGAGGTTCTTTATTGAATTGGAAGCAAAAGTTTGAAAAAATAGAAATTGGCAAAGCTGAAATGCTTATACCGGGAGAACAAGTTGCAATTTTAAGTGTTGGGCCTTGGGAGAAGAAAATTAAAAATGCAATTAGACAATTTCCTGTGGGAACTATAGCCCATATTGATATGCGTTTTGTAAAGCCCTTAGATGAAATATTATTACACCAAATTTTTAACAAGTTTAATAAAATTATAACAATTGAAGATGGCACAATAATTGGAGGGATTGGAAGTGCAATTAATAATTTTTGTGTACAGCATAATTACCAAAATAAGACCATCAAAAACATAGGTATTCCTGATAAATTTGTCCCTCATGGATCTGTTGAAGAATTACATGAACTGGTGGGTATTGATGAAAAATCTATTCAAAAATGTATTGAATTATTGTTAATTGAATAATTTAAAATGTATAAATTTAAAGCGATAATTTATCAATAATGAAAAAAACTTTTGCCCTGGCAATTGCCATTTTTTGTATTACCTTTTCTAGTGCACAAATAACGGATTCAAAGAAAGATTCAGTACTAGCTGATATGGTTTCGTTGACCAAAACTATTGATACTATAATTGTTGCGAAAAATATTGACTTTTTAAATATTGATAAATTAAAACTTTCCAAGAAAATAGACACCACTGTTGTTGTTATGGACAGTTTAAAAACAGATTCCATTATAAAACCTAACTATGTACAAATAAAGAAATCTTTACTGGATTCCTTATTAAAACCCTATTATAAAATAAATATTGATACTGTTTATAATATTCAAATGATGAATGATACGGTAACTAAAGATACTGTATTTTATCGTATAGATTATATTCCAAAATATAGATTATCCATCAATTCATTTTCACAAGACTCATCCTACATTCCTTTTCCAAAATTAAAGAAACAATTGTTTGCAAAAAACGACTATAGTATTGATATAATTAATATTAAAACGCCTGTTGAACAAGTTAAAATGAATCAATTGATTTATGTTAAGGATACTGCCTGGTGGATCAATAAAAATAGTATAGGCCTGGATATACACCAGGTTGCCTTTTTAAATTGGAATGCGGGAGGTGTTAATTCTATTGCAGGAATATTAAAAGTTTATTTTGGCAAAACCTATAAAAAACAATTTACACTTTGGGAGAATGAAATTTTGGCTCGTTATGGATTGAACAAACAAGCGGATAGGGAATTGCGGAAAACAGATGATCAGATTCGAATAAATTCAACGTATGGTTATAGAAGCAACGCATATTCTCATTGGTACTATACTGTAAAATTTAATTTTTACACCCAGTTTACGGATGGATATAAATATCCGAATGTTGACAACCCAATATCAAGATTTTTCGCTCCGGCATATATGTTTTTAGGAGCAGGGGCAAGGTATAATCTTGAAAAAAAGCATTTTTCAATTTATTTATCTCCGATAACGCTTAAATCAACCTACGTATTTGATGAAGAACTTTCAAATAATGGAGATTTTGGGGTGGTACCCGGCGAAAGGTCAAGACATGAATTTGGAGCGTTAATTCAGACGAGTTGGGATACAGAACTATTTAAAAATGTGGCCATGCTGAATAGGTTAGGTATATATTCTGATTATTTGAATAATTTTGGAAATATAGATTTCAATTGGGATGTGAAATTTAAATTCAAAGTCAATAAGTATTTAGAAGCGAATATTGCCGTTCAAGTTCTTTATGACGATGATATTAAGTATAAAGAAGATACAAATGGAGATGGTGAATTAGAAACATTACCGGCTAGAGTACAGATGAAACAACAATTAGGTATAGGATTATTGTATAAGTTTTAATTTTTTGAAGATTGAGAAATAATATCAAAAGAGAAAGAATAGCTGCTATTGTCTGATTCTTTTTTTAGTAGAGTTTATCTTTTTCTTCTGGTTTTTTAATTTGAAATGCTCTAGAAATATTAAACCCAAAATGGATATCCCCTTTAAAAAATTCACCGGTAGTTTCGGCAATAAATCCTTTTTCAATCATTGATCTTGAATTTGTAAAAATAAGTTGGAATATATGCCCTCCGGTTTCAATATCCATACCTAAAGCCAATGAGTTTTTAGTATCAATTGATTCAAATGGATTGAATGTATAGTAATATTCTGCATTAAGTGATATTCGTTTGCTAATTTTTATTCTTGTACCAAATCCCAAAGCAATTATATCATTAGGATCTGCCGTTGTTGGAACGGTATTAAAATGAATATAGGTTGGCATAATTTGAAAAGAAAAATTTGAATTAAATTTTCTCGCCAACAATATTTGACTGGTGAATGCTAAACGATCACTAAAGGTAGGTTTGTTTTCAGGATCGTAATCTTTTATTGTTTTTTCTGTAGCACTACCAAACAAAGTAAGGCTTATTGGAAAATCATTCTCACCGGTTTTTTGTTTCAAAACACGGTATTTAATATAACCATCGTAAGTTTTTTCAAAAGAACTCCTGCCTAAGGCTATCGTCAAATTATCGGTAAAAGCATATTCAAAACCAAAACGAATATTTGAATCATCAAGTCCAAATAAATCATCAATACCCGAGTTTATTCTACCAAACCTGTGGGATATTAAAAACTCTAGAATTCCTTTTTTTCGAGTTTCAACCGAATGTCCATTCATGATTCGGGTGCCATTAAAAGTTCCTGTTGTCAGGGTGGTATAATCAGGAGCTTCTTGCTCTAAAATATCTTCTAATTCCTGGGAAAAGGAATTAAAATTCAATCCAAATATAAATATAAACAATACTAATTTTTTCATTTTTTATACGGTTTATGGTGAAATTCAAAGGTCAATTTAATAGTCTTGGCAATATTGTTAATTACAACAGAAGGAATTTTTATGTTGAAATCAGCAACTTCCACTGTAAATTCTCCTGTTATAATTATCTCATCCATTTGAATATCAACAATGACTATCGTACTAATTTCTTTTTCCTCACCATGAATGGATAAAATACCTTTAATTTCTGTTTCATTAATCTGTTCATTTAATTGTTCATAATTTAAAATGATTCCTTTGAACTTTGCTTTTGGATATTTATGCGATTCAATATAATTTTCATTGAAATGTTCTTGCATTAAGGACTTTTTAAACAAAAATGACTTCATTAATAATTGGATAGCAATTTCTCCAGTTTTAGTATCAATAATACTTAAAACCTGATTGTTATCGGCTTTAATATCCTCAACAAGTGAATGTGAAAAAAAAGAGACATACCCTTCTTTGGTTAAATATTTGTCTTGAGAAAATAATTGATTAACAAAAAGTATTGTAATTAAAAGAAAGTAATATTTTTTCATAAATTTTATTTAACAATAACGCACCTTACCATGATAACATCCAATAAATAACCTGTACAGACTCCCTTAATGGTTACATTTTGGCCCTTTCGCAAATTTAATGATTTCTCGTTGTCTTCCGGCAACAAATGGCATATGATACTTGATTCTGAATCTGGACTTTTTAAAGTTAATACAATATTTCCTTTTAGTGTAGATATTTCAAATATTGATCCATTAACCTGAATAATTTGATCGATAAATTTTTTATTTGCAAATGCTTCATCTTGCTGATATTCGTCCAATAGGTTTTGCGCATTTATGATCAAATCCGCTTTTGAGTTTCTAATATCTGTATGAGGTTTGTTATATATTTTAAGTATTAAAAATAAGCAAACAATGATTAAAATAAATATACCAGATATTATTTTAAATTTAGAGCCTTTCATTTGAATGATTTTTAATTATTTAATGCGCCATTATCTACCCAACAGGCAATGGCGTCTTTCTGAGTCTGAGTTAAAGATCCCTCTTTTGGCATAATACCACTTTGTGTAAGAGATTTTATTTTTGATGCATTTGCTTTTATAGTTTCGTAATTAGTCAGGTCCGGGGCCTGACTGCCATCTAAATGACAATTACCACATTTCTGATCAATAAGAGGCCTTATTGTATTACTGTACGAAACAATTGTGCTGCATTTGTCAGGAGGGTTCATTTCATCTTCTGAATTACTTTGACATGCATAAGTTGTTAGAATTATTAAAGAGGCAATCAATAAAAATTTGAAATATTTCATTTTTATATTTTTAAGGATTGCGATTATGGTTTATAATCGCAATCCAAATTATTTTTATAAGCGTTAAATATAATCAAATATTTATTATGGAACCGGTGCCTCTGTTATATCAACATGTACAATTGGCCAAACTGCCGGTGCCGGAAAACTTATTCCTTTATTATCTCCTCTGGATGTATCCTGGCCAAAGTAATAAAGTGGCCACCCTTTATAAGTTAACTGTGTTTTGCCAAAAACATCAATGGTTCCAAAATCATTTTCGTCCAAATTACTTGGTATTTTATCTAATATAATTTCAGCTATAGGCCAAACACTATTATTTGAAAAATCATCATTTGTAAAGTTATTTGTATCTTTTTTATCAAATTTAAAAGTATATAATGTCATACCATTGATATCAGTAATATAATTGGTTATTTCATCTCCTTCAGTATAGTCGCTTTTATAATTTTTGCCATCATGCCCTATCAATTGAGCAGCAACATACATTAAGGAGTAATCTGGTTTAGCAACAAACCAAATACTATTTACGTTTTCGCCATTGGTATCTCCGGCTTGGGTATCATTTGCGAAATAGTATAATGGCCATCCTTTGTAGGTATTTTGCATTTCACCATCGGTTCGGGTAATGGTTCCAAAATCTGCAGCATTTAATTCTGAATTTACCGATAGGTTTTCATCGTAATAAATTGGCCATGCATTGAGACAACCACCAAGGCATTCTGATGTTTGTTTGGTATCTTTTGAAAAGAAATATAGTGTCATTCCTGCATCGTCAACCAAAATTTTTCCAAGTGATTCATCTTCAACCAAAGTTATGGAAGCAGGACTTGCTTGAACAGTTTCTGTATTAACAATAGGCCAAACACCGGGAGCGGGGAAACTTATACCTTTATTATCGCCTCGTTGGGCATCCTGGCCAAAATAATATAATGGCCAACCCTTATAAGTCAATTGTGTTCTACCAAAAACATTTATAGTATTAAAATCATTGGCATCTAGAATACTAGGTATTCTGTCCAAACTGATTTCTGCAATGGGCCAAAAACTATCGTTTGAAAAATCTTCATTCGTAAAATTATTAGTATTCTCCGTGTCTATAATAAATGCATATAAAGTATTGCCATCTATATCTGTAATATAAAAAGTTGATTCATCCCCTTCCGTATAATCACTTTTATAATTTTTGTCGTCATGGCCTACCAATTGAGAAGTGACATACATTAAAGAATAATCGGGTTTGGCAATAAACCAAACATTATTTGCATTGTCGCCTTTGGTGTCACCAGCTTGGGCGTCTTGGGCAAAATAATATAGAGGCCAACCTTTGTAGGTAATTTGTTTTGCACCATCAGTTCTGGTAATTGTTTCAAAATCTGCCATATCTAATCCTGCATCCAAAGTTAAATTTTCTTCATAAAAAACGGGCCAGGCATTTAAGCATCCATTTAAACATTCAGAGTTCTGTTTGGTGTCTTTTGAAAAGAAATAAAGCGACATCCCTTTTGAATCGGTCAGTATTTTACCATGCGTATTGCTATTTGCTAATTTGACAGTATTTTCAAAAGGTATAGGATCATTATCATCATCGTCATTACTACAACTTTGTAGCACGAAAATGGAAAGGAATAATAATAAAGTCAGTTTTTTCATAATATTATTTGATTAAATTTGACTCTAAATAATGCTAATACCGTATTTTTAGCAAAATAAATAAGATGAAGAAGGAAAAATTGGACTTAAAAGGGAAAAAACGAATCTGAAAAATTATACAATACTTTGAAAAAGGATAAATTATATCTATTTACGCTACTCGCTATTTCGGCAATAGTATTTGCAATAGGTTATTTTAGCATGAACTATTTGGTTAGGGTGAGTACAAATCAATTATTAGAGGTACAAATTGAATCAAGCAAACGAGAGGCACGTGAATTTTCGAAATTGATATCTTATCAAATTGCAAATGGTGTAAGCCGCGAAACGATAATTGATAATATTCAAAAAAGTATTGAAGGCACAAATGTAGAAGCCAGTTTTATTTGTATGTTTGATTGGTCAGGTATTGAAATATGTCATCCTGATCCTCAAAGAATTGGAAAACAAACCAGTCCTGATGAATCTTATGTGAGACCCATTGGTGATGGAATTAATTCAGAAGATTTTTATGACCTTTTAAAAAATAAAAAGCCGCAAGGTGGATTAAGAGAATTTAATAGTGAAAGAAGCTCTGAAATAATTTACCTCTATCCAGTAGCAAATACGGACTGGATTATAGCTGCTCATGCCAATTTAAATAAGTTAAAAAAGCATATTCAGCAATTGAAAGTAAATTTTTTATTGGTTTATTTATTGACTAGTGTGATTATAATATTACTATCTCTTTTTATGGTTAGATTTTTGGGAAATTATTATGAAAAGGAATTGGAATTAATGAATCAACAGTTAACAGAAGAGGTTAACACCCTTTCAAGTTTAAATTCTGATTTAAAAACCTATAAAGATAAAATCAGTCAAAAATCAAAAGAAGATTCAATTTATGATAATCAAAAGGGTGAAGTAAAAGTTAAAAACAGGTTATTAACCTATTTAAAAGACAAGTTGATTTCGATTGATGTGGATTTGATAGCTTATATCTATACTCAAAATACCATCACTATGATTACTTGTTTAGATGGCCAAAAATATTATAGTAAATCAAGTCTGGATGAATTGTACAATAGTTTGGATCAAAACATGTTTTTTAGGGCAAATCGGCAATATATATTATCTGTGAAAGGGATAGCTGAGATATTGAAATATGGTAATAATCAATTAAAAATAAGTGCAAACCCTAATACCGAAGACATCATAATTATAAGTAAAAATAAAGCATCTGAATTTAAGAAGTGGTTAAATATCTAGATAAAAAAATAATTTAAACAAGATCGATTCCTTTAATTTTTTTATGTATTAATATCGCGTTACCATCTGAATAGTTAGCAATTAAGTTACAGATATTCAGAATTCGGGTGTATAAGTCATCATGAATTTTTTTATAATTATCAGGTAAAAGCAAGAGTATTAACTGGTCATAATTTGATGCTTTTTGATGATGAATATTATTAACTGATTGGATAAAAACATCCAAAAGATCTGCAATAATACGGTAACCTGCAATTTCTTTTTCCACGACCTCTTTGCTTTGATATATTTTTTCGACACTTAATTTAATGATATCATTTATTTGAGCTTCATACTTACTTTTTTCAAGTAAGGAACGATGAAATTTTCCGCTTAAAATAACTTCTTCATTTTCAATAAATATAGAAATTGTTTCTTGAATTAAGTTACCAATGGCCAAGGCTCTCAAATAACTGATACGATCTTTAGTGTTTTGTAAAGCATGGTATTTTTTGGTGTTAATTGTATCTTTGACCAAATTAATTAAGTATTCCAAAGCATAATCTTCAGATATCAAGCCAAGATTAATTCCATCTTCAAAGTCAATAATCGTGTAACAAATATCATCAGCTGCTTCCACCAAAAACGCCAAAGGATGTCTCATATAAGCCATATGATTGTCATCTCTCACTTTTTGTAAGCCCAATTCTTGGGCAACTTCCCGGAAAAATACCTTGTCATTTTGAAAAACACCAAACTTTTTATCTGCAATGTTTTGACTGGGTTTTTTTGGTAAGGATTCTTTGGGGTATTTCATAAATGCACCTAAGGTTGCATACGATAATCGCAATCCACCTTCTATTCCATCCCGGGATTCACTCAAAATTTTAAAACCATTGGCATTACCTTCAAAATCAATTAAATCTTGCCACTCTTTTTCATTTAAATAAGCTTTAAATTTTTTTCCGTTTCCTGAAATAAAATATTCGCCAATAGCTTTTTCGCCACTATGTCCGAAAGGCGGGTTGCCAATATCATGTGATATAGCTGCGGCTGCAACAATGGCTCCAAAATCGTTTGTTTGATACCCCTTTGAAACAAGTTCAGGATATTTACCAAGAATATGTTTTCCAACGACTCTGCCCAAAGTACGAGCTACCACAGAAACTTCCAGACTATGCGTTAAACGTGTGTGAACAAAATCGGTTTTTGATAAAGGAACAACTTGCGTTTTATCTTGTAAACTACGAAAAGAATCAGAAAAAATAATTCTATCATAATCTACTTCAAACCCCAACCGTGTATCATCCTGGTTAATCCGTAATCTTTTTACAGAGTCGCCATACCGTTTTAACGAAAGTAATTGTTCCCAGTTCATGTGTCAATATTTTAATAATGGCAAGATAGTATTTTTTGCAAAAAAAATGATTTATCCAATTCAATATCACCAGAAAATATAATATGATCAAACATTCGAGTCCTAATCGATTTAAAAAAAAAGTAATAAAATAGTTTTAAATATCTCAATTAATTTTGAGGTGCCTAACAAAAAAACATTCTCTATGTTAAACAGATTATCATTTGGTCAAATAATTCAAAAATAAGTATAGAAGTTAGCAACTGTTTAAAGCTTAATATGCTTTACAAAAACAATTAGGACAGCAACAAGGTGTTTTTGTAATGAGACAGAACATACGTTGCTCGATTTTATTCTATTTGTTGGTACCCGGAGGAAAATGAAAGACGTGTACCTCTATTTTGAGTTCTGTGTCAAAGCCTGTAATTCTTTTTTCTTGCAAGGGGCCGAAATGACTGGCTGGCTATCGTAAACAACAAGGCCGATTCAATGAAATATTCAAATTGAACGATTCTGTCGGGATCTTTGCCCCCTCATACATTTTCTTGTTTGCTTACAGGCTAAACCCTATCGATTTCAACAAATTACCAACGGTTGTATTATCGTAAAAATCCCTATCGGTTAAGGCCTTGGTAATGTTGCGCAGGCTTTTACTTGTCCGGAACAGAGATCTTGTTTAATTCAGAAATTCCTTTATCTATACGGATCTTGATGACTTTTGCCAGTCTTGATACACATTGTTTGCCTCCCCGGCTCATACTTTTTGCTTCGCTGGCCAAATATAATCGAGCGGTTCTCTCATTTAATTTCGTCAATATCTGTTTCACTCAAAAATATTTACTCCAAAACTCCTTTTATTATTAATAGGTTAATTGTACTTTCGCATCCTAAATTTTAAAAGAAAAGAAGAATGGCAGTTTTATCGAAAATTAGGGAAAGATCATTATTTTTAATTATCATAATAGCGTTAGCATTATTTTCATTTGTTCTCAGTGGATTATTTGATGGCAACCTTTTTAATAAAATTCCTTCAGAAATTGGAGAAGTTAATGGTGAGTCAATTGGTAGGGAAGAATTTGCAAAACAAATTGAATTTTATCGTTTGTCTTCAAATGGAAGGACGTCTAATACCCAAAATGTAAATAATGCATGGAATAGTTTGGTTCGTGAAAAAATTTACGAAACTCAATTAAAAAAGTCTGGAATAGTTGTTGGTGAAAAAGATATTTGGGACGCATTGGTTATTCAAATTAAAAATCAAGGCAGCCCCCAATTCTTAAATGAAGCAGGGCTTTTTGATGAGGAAAAATTAAAAGAATATATTGCAACAATTCAGGAAAATGCGTCTGAAGATGAAGAGGGTAAGGCAGCCTGGTCAAATTGGTTAAACTATGAAAAAAGAGTAAAAAATAATATTGAACAAACTACGTACAATTCTTTGGTTAGAGCCGGATTGGGAAGTACTTTATTAGAAGGAAAATCAAATTATTATTTTCAAAACATCAATGTTGATTTACAATATGTATATGTGCCATTTTCAACCATTTCTGATAGTTTGGTTACAGTTACAGATGATGACATTAAAGATTATGTAAAAAAACATCCTAAAGAATATAGGGCCGAAGAATCAAGAGATATTCAATATGTAGTATTTAACATTAAGCCTTCAATAGAAGATGAAGAAGATATTAAAAATGAATTGAGTATACTTATTAATGATAGAGATGAATACAGTTCGGCGGCAAAAACAAGCGTTAAAGTAATAGGGTTCAAAAATGCCAATAATATTATTGAATTTTATTCAGAAAATGGATCAGACACTCCCTTTGATAGCAATTTTTATAATAAGAATAATATTATAAAAAGTTCAATTGCAACAGATACACTTTTTAATGCTGAAATAAATGAAGTTTTTGGACCTTATAAAGAAAACGGATTTTATAAAATATCAAAAATTACAGCTATAAAACAATTACCAGATTCGGTTAAAGCGAGCCATATACTTATTCCATTTATTGGTTTAACGACTGCCGATCTAACAATAACTCAAAATGAAGAAGAGGCCAAAATAGTTGCAGATAGCATTCTTTCTGTTATTAAAGCTGATAAATCTAAATTTGAAGAAATTGCAATAGAAATGTCAAATGATAAAGTTAGTGGAGCCAAAGGGGGTGATTTAGATTGGTTTACTTATAATAGAATGATTCCGGAATTTAGGGACTATGTATTTGAAAACAAAGTTAATGATATGGATATTGTTAAATCTCAATTTGGATTTCATATTATTCGGATAGATGGACAAAAGAATATTCAAAAAAATATTCAGGTAGCAATTTTTTCAAGAAAAATTGAAGCTTCAGAAAAAACCGAAAACGATATATTTGAAAAGGCCGAAACCTTTTCCTCAGATTTATCATCTGGTCAGGATATCAATGAATTATCAAAAGAAAACAATTATGTAGTTAATATTTCAAATCTTGAAAAATTTGATGATGCCATTTCTCAATTAGGTTCACAAAGACAAATAGTACGTTGGACGTATGAAGACAATACTGAAGCCAATGATATTAAAAGATTTGATACCGATAATGGTTATGCTGTTGTAATATTAAATAAAAAAAATAAGGCCGGTTATTCTATTAAAGGAAAAAATGTTCGCGGTATCGTTTTAAATCAAAAGAAAACTGAACTGATCAAGAATAAATCAACAGCAGAATCCTTAGAGGAAATTGCCGAACAAAATAATACATCAATCAGGTCTTCACTTGCAATTTCTAATACAAGTCCTGTTTTTGCGGGCCAGGGTCGATTGACAGATATAGCGGGTGTTGTTACTTTTTTAGATGAAAATGTATTGACGAAGAATATTATCGGTAAAAACGGAATTGGATTTGCTAAAATCACAAAGAAAAACTTACCTACAGAATTAAAAAACTACAATTCAAATAAGAAGTCATTAGAAAGAGAATTACAAAGTAGAAATTTACAAATTTTTAATGCTATAAAAGACAACTCTGATATTGTTGATAACAGAGCTATATTTTATTAAATTCAATATATTAAATCTGTAATATATTAACAAAAATTTAAAAAAAAAAGCTGAAGGTTTGTTTTTTATGAAGTTTTCATATATTTGTTAAAATTTTAACTAAACATTAAGCTTACATAAACATTAAACAAAAGATTATAAATTAAAATTAATTACAATGAAACATTTAAAAAAAGTATTATTAATTCTTTTAGTTGTTGTTAGTTTCAACAATTTGAATGCTCAGGATGAAGACAATC